>FUFK010039450.1_pt1 | contig 34397 bp, 35 predicted proteins | sample 1021851 | NCBI WGS metagenome assembly FUFK01 (sample SAMEA51879418, study PRJEB19060) | metagenome | reverse complement strand
GATGTTTTGCACCCATATAAACTCCTTATATAGACTTTGCTAAAGGAAATATTTCTGCTATAACTTTAGCACATTCATGAGCAATTTCCATGTGTTCTTTTTGTGTTCCGTTTGCACCACGTAGTTCTATATAGTGTACCCAACTTCTTAGTGTACCGTTCATATATAGTGTAGTTTTTGTTAATCCTTCTGGAAGAACTTTACGAGCCTGCTCTTTTGCTATACCTCTTGCTATGGCCCAATCGTAATTTAACTTGGCGGCTTGTGCTACTGCTTTTTGTCTGTTAGTCCATTCATCTTGCAAAACTTTATCGTCTACTTCAATACTATTTTGTCTATTTTTAGTATCTTGTAAACGTGCTTCAGAATATTCAAACATATCGCCTTGTTGTAAATTTGGATCTGCATAACGTTGACTAAACTCTTGGAAACTAAAACTTCTATGTCTAACAATCTGATGTGCAATATCTCTTGTAGTTTCTATTTCTAAACAAGCACTAACCATTTCTAATGGTGACCAGTGTTTGTGTTTAATCAAATACTTGATTAGTTTTTCGCTAGTTTCCTTATTCATTTGATTAGATGGATTACTTACTCTGGCACAAAAGGCAATTAAATCTTGTAAGTTTAGTAATCCTCCGTCTTCATAAGTTTCAAATTCACTTGCCTTACTATACGAGATTAGCTTTACTTTCATTTTATTATCCTGTTCTATAAATGATATGTACACCGAACGGTGATACTATAGGGTGTGGTCCCATTTCGCCTTTAGGAATACTTTGACAAGCAGTGGAAAATTCTACAACCATCTCTTCAGGTTCAAACCAACCTAGATCACCACCTGATCTTTTACCGCTTGGACAAGCACTATTTTCTCTTGCGGCGATTTCAAAAGAATACTTGCCTTCTTGAATATCTTTTTGTACACGATTTGCATCGTTCATTGCAAAGGCAATACCTCTGCTATGCGTACTGTTTGTCGCACCGGCATAAGAAAAAAGTATATGTGAAGCTCTCATTTTCATAATTAATCTCCTTTACCTGGCTCTTCCGACATAGTAATATCTACTACTGGAATCTTATCTGCCAACACATCTTCAGGCCTTGCTTCTGTAATGTTAGGCCACTTATAGCTATATTTACTATTCCATTCCATCCAAGTACCATCATCTTGATCTTCGCCTATGATAGCATCTACAGGACATTCAGGAACACAAACTCCGCAGTCAATACATTCATCTGGATTAATAACAAGCATATTTTTACCTTCATAAAAGCAATCCACAGGACATACTTCTACGCAGGTCATATGCTTACAGTTTACACAATTATCATTTACTAGGTAAGTCATTTATACTATCCAATTATATATACCCCTCAAAGCTAGTAACAAATAAAACAACTCCATTAATGCACGAGGAAGGTCTTTGTCTTTTATACCCATATATATCCAAATTGAACATGAAAAGGTTGCAATTAACCAACCTACCCATTGTACACTAGGATCACCACCGCTTAAGATAAAGGCACCTACCATTGCTAGTACGAAGCCTAACCATCTCCAACCATCAATCTTATGATAGTATCTAATCTTCAGTGTGTGCCTCCTGTATCCATGTGGTTAAGATATATTTGTTTGTATTTCCAATTGGCGGATTACCTCTGTGTGTATGAGACCAATCAGCTGGCCATAGTAGTATTCTATTTTTCTTTGGTGCAAATCTTTTATTTTGATATAAGAATTCTGTTTCACCTGCTTCGTCGATATCATTTAAGTACATTTGTGCTACAACTCGTCTATCGTTGTTAGTACCACCTGTTTCGTAATGCCAATCATGAAATCCACCGCCTGGTTTAATACGTTTCATTTTTAGTCCGTCAGCACTCATACGTGTATTTTTTAATATACTAAATTTATTTGTATATATAGGCCAAATAGTTTCCCATAGTACTCTGTAAAACTCTTGTAAAAATACTCCACGAACTTGATGTATTATATGCGGTTCAATAAACTGTACTTCGTCCATATCTCGTTCATGGCCTGGAACAAAGTCTTTAGTAGATTGTATAAAGCCTGTTTTATCTAGGTCTTCAAAATATTTTATAATATCTGTACAATAATTTTCAGGAAGAACATTATCAAAAATGCCTACAAACCCGTCGAACTTGTTATCCATTTATAACCTTGCTAGTTTAATTAATGTCGCCGCTAAATTTATTTCTGGATCTACGACTAGTGTGTGATCTACTAGTCCTTGTTTGATTATGATAACTGCTTTGTCTTGTCTTTCATCATCGCCGAACAATTCTATGTTATCATATAGCCATCTGTATACTTCTTCCATCTCTTCTGCTCTAGCACTTGCACAAACAAGTTTTCTTGCTTCGCTTATCTTACCTGCTTTGAACAGCTCGACCATTTCAAGTTTCCAGTCAGCTTCGTTCTTGTCACTTTCATTTGGCTTGAGTAGTTTGCCATCTTGTGAATTCATTTGTACTGTATTAATACACTTACGTAGATCAGGATAACTTGCTTTTACGTATGTGTCTAGTGTATCTAAGTCTGGAGTAACGCCTTCTGCAATAAGTATCTCTGCCACCCTAGCAGTAAATTCATTTGTATCAACTTTTGCAATATGAAAGCCTTGACATCTACTATGAAGTGCTGGAATAATTCTATTAGGATAGTTACAAGTTAAAATAAATCTGCTTGTTGTATGATATTCTTCCATCACACCACGTAATGCCGCCTGTGCATTTGGACTTAGATAATCTGCCTCATCAAGTAGTACAACCTTAAATGGACCAAATGGAATCATTTGTACAAAGTTTACAATCTTATCTCTTACGTCATCAACACTATTTGTTCTACTTGCATTTATTTCAAGTACATCTAAATCATTTATTTCTAATTCATTGAATAATAATTTTGCAAGTGTTGTCTTACCAATACCTGCATTACCACTGAATAACAAGTGTGGAATAGTTTGTTCCTTAATCCACTGCTTTACCTGTGCTTTTTGATGTTCATCTCTGAACACATATCCATCAACCGTTTTCGGACGATACTTTTCTACCCAAAGTTCTTTCACTTACCTGCCTCCACTATTCTTGTTCTCAAATTAGTTGTACTAAAAGAGTGTTGTCTTTTATTATAGTATAATTCTATGTCGTTGTCAACACATAATTGTTTACCAGTGAACTCTTTTGTCTTATATTCTTCACCAATAAAACGTTTATCAATTTTGTATGTTAAAAGTATATCTTCAATTTCTTTTTCTGTTGCATAAGGCACAATTTGATCGATATATTTACAACCTTCTAATTGCACATATCTTTCAAATACACTTTGGATTGGTTTGTTCTTTTCTGGACGATCAATAGTTGGATCAGTCTGTACTCCTACCATTAAATGATCACAGTTAGACTTTGCTTCTTTAAGCATAGCAACGTGACCTGAATGAAATAAATCGAATGAGCTAAAAGTGATACCTACAATCATTTTTTACTAGCACCACGTTCTTGTCCAATGCCCATCAAAATCAAAATAACATAAAGTATAGGCCAAGCCCAACCTGTTAAATATCCTAAAATATGTAAAGTCATTAAAACAATACCTGTAGCACCAGTGGTACCGATACCTTGTAATTCCGTTGTTGGAAGTTTCATATATACTCCTATTTTGTTATATTATACAATAAAGATTAATAAAAGTCAAGCATATAATCCTGAAAAAAGGAAAGATATACTAAATCTTGGAGTAAGTTTAATTGGTTGTAATTCTTTATGTATAGTTCGAGCAGGGAAGGCAATGCATCTACCTTTTTTGAATTCAACTGTTTCAAAAACAGTTTTACCATCTCTGTGATAAAACTCCATTCCACTGTCTCCTTGTAGCATATAATAAAATACCCAATTAGACTTATCAGAATAAACCATCTTACCTGTGTGATCAGTTTCATACGGTTCATCAAATGCAACCATGTCAGGATAATGTTCTTCTGTTGCCATTATTGTTTTAACATTTAATAATGTTAAAAATCCAGCTTTACCAAACAAAGGAATCTTTGCTTTGATATCATGCCTTCTATAATTAAATGCACACCAGATAGCTTTTATTTCCCAAGGTAAATTATTCATATCTGGCCAATGTGAACTAAAACCTTTTTCACCAAACACCACTGGCTGATGTGGTAGTGTTGCTTCACATTGTTCTTGTAACCAATCAGGAACTATATCGTCCATTACTATGATATTATTATTTTGCAATTTTCTCTTGCTCCTTTTTGAATATAGGCATAATGACTCCTCTATCTCTAGCAAACTGAGAAGCCTTTCCACTAAAAATATATCCTATGGTTACTCTTGGACTAACAGTTTTAGGCGGTAATCCTTGGTGTATAAACTTACTTGGAAATACAATACATCTTCCATCTTTATAACCAACTGAATGCCATTTGTATGAGTCTAATTCTCCTTCGTGATTACTAAAGTCATCTGCATACCACGTAGCATCTTTTGTTCTTAAACCACCTTCTGCACTTGCACGTTCTTTTGTCTTACGCATTTCTTCTTCTACTTCTTCTTGCGTAGCTTCTCCTCTAGTAGCTTTATCGGCCAACTCTGCAATACGTGGATTTATATGTTCTGGATTGTTACTCCAGAAATCCATACCACTATCTCCACATACAGAATACACCATAGTATATGCTTCTGTGCCATCGTGTATATCTACATGAAGACCTCCTATATGGTCCTTAGTCGTCAAGTTAATTTGAATCTGGTTAAGCTGTATGTCACCTACGTCGGGTCCGATAAGGTGTTTCTTTTCTTCAAACGCCATCCATATGGCTTGTAGCACCCAAGGTGCATTTTCAATTTCTTCGTGTTTCCATTGATCACTAAAGAACTGATAACCTTGTGAAGGTCCTAGTCCTCTATGTCCCCATTTGAGAGGAAGGTAAGGTACAGTTTCTACTGCCTTTTGATGTAACCATTTTGGTACAACATCATCTAATACTTTGATTTTTTCTAACTCTAGGTCCATGACAGTATTTAATCTGCCAGTGTTTTATAGATCACCATCCTGGCGGTTTTCTGAATAATGGACATCAAACTCACCGTCTGGATATCTTGATTCTAACTTTTTAACGTTTTCTTCAATTACTTCGTTTGGGTTGAGACCAAGGCTACGGCAAGTACTAATCCAATACCAAATAATATCACCAAGTTCTCGTTTACAATGAAATATAGTTTCATCATCCATTGGTTTACCTTGGAAGATACACTTTTTAATAATCTCATTTAGTTCTCCTGTTTCCGATGATAGACCAATACCGCCTGTCATCAATAGTGAAATATTTACTTTATCATTTAGCTCGTGTAATCGAGCCTGGGTATATGCCCAATCGTTGCTTTCTTCAGAGGTTACCTTCTCAACAAAGTTTTCATATTTTTTGAGATCTATATTAGGCAAGATATTTCCTTTCTAATTATTCGCTAACGAATTCGCTAGGACTGATTGTAGGTTGTGATAAGTCTGTAGTATGTCCCATACCTTCATCGTCTGGAACTTCATTACTCATTAAAAGAATGTCTTTGGTATCAATTAGTCTTACTTCAATTTTACCTAAGTCAGGTTCATCAAGAATAACACCTCTACTCCAACGACCATGATCTACGTAGATCCAATCACCTACCTCATAGTCATCTTTGTTGTCTGGTCCTTTGGCGTACACTTGACACCAACGAGAACGTATACCACGTTCTTGACCATCATCACTAGTTATAATAATACCACCTTTTGTCTTACGTTCACCAAAGTTCATGTTGTATGCTAATACACGATCTTTGATAGGTCGAAGTTTACCTTGTAAAGTTGGTTTGAGCTTTGGCCCAGCACCTAGTGTGGTTGCGTCCATTGACTACTTGTCCTTTTTTACAAAATTACCATCGGCATCTTCTACCCATGCTGTACCTGTTTCATCAGCTTCAGCATCGATCTCTGCCATCTCATCACTTGCTTCGTTCGCCTTTACAGCTGGTGCAGTTTCTTTAGCTACCTTTTCAATAGCATCTTTACTTTCTGCATCTGGCTCTGAAACACCTTCACCTGGTACTTCATTTGGAACGGCTTGTGGATGATCTCTATAGTATTCACCTAAAACATCTTCACGTTTTTTGATGATCTTACCACCTGGGCCTAATTCGTCGCCACGTGCATTCACACGAGCATTTCCTACAGCCGGAGTAAGTTCATTTCTTTGTCTAAGCAAATCCATATCAACCATTTTACCTTGCATGGTTTTGTATTGCTTACGACCGCTTTGTTTTACTGCCATAACATTCTCCTATTATATACGTATTTATCTAAGGAACTCACGCCAGTCTAGTCCAAACTGGATTGAATTTATCTTGTGTATTCCAATCAAATATAGGACATAACTAGCAGTACTAGATCCACGTCCTACACCCCATAATATATTGTTATCACGCATATAGTCTACCAAATAAACCATGTAACGTAATAAGTTATACATATCTCTTTCTTCAAAAGCTCTTAATTCTGTTTCTACTCTTTGTATTTCTTCTGGATTACTACATTTACCAATAACGTAGTTTTCAATATCTAGTGTCTTATATTTCTCTGGCATAAACCATTCTGATTGTAATGTTTTATCAAATTGGTCTTTGTCAACATCAATTGGAACATACTTTTTAAGTGTGTCCATTCCATTTTCTTTTGCATGAATATTAAATTTATCTATGTCATCATCAGGATCACATAGTACCACATGACATTTATCAATATGACCTGTGTAGATCATATCTATTAGATCCTTGTTAGTAAATCGTGGTATTCCTAGATTATCTGTTTTCATCAGCATACATATATATTACTCGATGTTGATTAATTTGTCAAGATCATTATTGGATCCGTTTGCTCGTTTTTTCAAAAGTCGATCCTTGCTCTCAAGTTTATACATATCAAGCATTAAATTTATCTGTGATTTGGCTTCCGGGTTTCTAGTTTGGAAATATTTTTTTGTCAGCATACTAATCTTTTCTTGTAGCTGTTCGTCTGACATAACCGAGGTATCTTCACCTAACGGATGATCCATAATAATTACCTATTAAGTAAATACGCCAACGTACTCAGCATATACAGTAGTTCCACCATCATGTGTCCAAAAGTCTACAACAACTGGATTTGTGTTTGATGCAACGTTAAATGGGCTAGGAAAGCCAGGACCATATTTAATAGTTCCGCCACCTGTTGTTGCCCAAGTAACAACTCTTGTTGTACTGTCGCCTAGTGTGTCTAATAAGACTAATCTAATTTTTCCTACTTTATTAGCTGTTGGCCAATCTGCAAATGTAAGTGTAAGGTTGTTTCCAATAGTAAATGTTTGATAGTTACCATTTGTAAAGCTGACGTTTTGTGGACCTGTAATAGTTCCACCTGCGTATAATTTTTCTGTGTTAGCAATTAAGTTTGCACCACTAACATCATTTCCTAGAAAGTTGTTTGCGGCATTTAATTTTGCAGTATTTGTTTGAAGAGCTTCAATTTCACTCTTTGCCGCTGTAAAGTTATTCTTAACCGTATTGAAATTATTTCTAAAACCCTGCGAGTCGTTATCTTGACCTGCTATAGGAAATGTTGCATCAATGCTGGTTGCGTCTATGTTACTTGCCATTTTTGTTCCTCTCTAGTGTATATATTTATCCTGCTACACATTAAAGCTGTAATTCCCGAACGGAATATACTGCTCTAAGCTGTTTCCTGTTGTGTTATCGATTACATATCTATCGATTTCAAAGTCTAATTGCCTAAAATCAAACCCATTATTCTGTATATTTAACAGTATTTGGGCACTTGTACCAGGCTTACAGTAGCATAGCGGAATAGCACTTACATACCCTAGTTCTTCTACAGTATTGGTCTGTGCTGTAGACATCCATAATGGTAAGAAGTTCTGCTCTGTAGTACCTACTTTGCTTAAATTTTCTCTCATATTAGTTATGTTGCTAATATATCTAGTTTGACTGTTTGGATCACTGATTTTTACAGCATCACTTGATACCTTAATAGGTGTTCCGTTTGGTCTGAATCTAAATGGATCACTTGATGTAGTTGCTACCAGTCCTGCTGTAAGTTCAGCACCAGTTCTTGTTGTAACCTGTATAATACCATTTGCGTCTATAACAATGCTACCACCATTTCTCGCCAAGATAGCCAAGTCATTTCCTAATGCTCTTACTAGGACAGTTTGCCCTATTGAATTAACAACTTCAAATACTGCCAATCCTGCACCTTCTTTAGATGCATCATCTCCTGTTTCATATTCAACACTATCAACTGTAATTTTTCTATCATTAAGAATAGTTTGTTTAGCCGCCACTGATTGTACACCTGATGTTATATCACTAGGATCAATAACTTCAACATATATTACTTCATATATAGTATCAGTACTTCCAGTCTTTCTTGCTATTGCAGATTTAACTGCACCCATCTTAAATCTTTTACGTTTGTGATTTTTTCTAGTCGCCGCAATATATTCTCTAATCTCTTTTGTTTCCAATCCTGAGTATACCAACATTTTGACTTGCTTTTGTAAACCAAATTCTGGGTCGTTTGGTCTATAAATTGATGCGGGTGTAAACACATTAGGATCACCTATAAAGTTGCTGTATGCAGACCTCTGTGTGCTTTTAAGAAGGGGTTTTACGTAGAGATTACTGTATGTAATGTTGTTAGGATCGCTTACTACTATATTGAATTCTCTAGTTGTAGCACTGAAACCAAATCTGTCTCTTGCTCGAATTGTAAATTTGAATTTTCTATCTGTTGTAGTTGTGCCGCCGTCCATTGAAAAGTCATTGCCATCAATAGTTGTTAATCCTAGTAATGTACCACTTGCAAATTGTCTTACCTTACCAACTATTTCACCATTGTAATTTAATACAAGTCCTGGTGGTAAACTTCCTGCTGTAACATCATACAATAATGATGAAGTTGAAACTGTTGTCGTTGCACTTACGGCAAATGTACTGATAAAGTTTGCATTAATACTACCAAGGTCAGCGGCAGTATTCCAAGTTATTGTGCTTTCTACTTCACCTAATATTTTTATTGTAAATGTTTTTTGTTTTTCAGCTATCAAAGATGCTTTGCTAATACTTGTATATCTTTTAGCTGAAACAGTAAATTTATATTCTTTGGTAACCGCAGGCATATAAGGAACTCGTCCTGCAATTTCACCAGTTGATGGATCTATTGACATTCCTGGTGGTATAGTGCTTGGAGTACCATCATCATTGTTTTGCTGAAGTTCATATGACAATACACCAGTAAGTGTGTTAGGATCAAATACTTCTAAGAAAATTGTAACGTAGTTGTTAGCTCTTTTATAACCTAAGTCTGCTGGAGTTAACCATAATGGAGTTCTAAGGTATGTGTTATCAGCAGTAAATATTCCTGTGCCAATCTGCATAATAGTATTATCTGCACGTAGGAAATCATCACCAACTAAAAATATTTGAAACTTACGTTTTTCAATAACATCACCATCACTTACACTTACAGTAAATTCATAAATTCTGTTTAGTTTCTTTGGACTCTGTGTAGGTATTGCATAGTCATAACCTTGTGTGTCATAATAGTAACTTTCAAAACCGTTTGCACTTCTCATTCCATAGTCAAATGCAAATGTGTCGTATTGTGTTTGATCGTAGTATCCATTTCCACTTCTAGCATCTAAGGCCATTATAGGATCTACTATACCAACTAGCTTACCATCTGTGGTTAGCGTTATTCCTGGAGGTAGCGTACCGTCACCATCTGATATAAAATATTCTAAACTTTGTCCTGTTGGTAAATCAGCATCAATGGCACTTAATTGGAAGTCAACAATACTACTATCTAAAATGTAAAAACTATTGTTAGGACCTAAAGGTAGTTTACCTTGTGCGGTTGTCCAAACTGGAGCATCTGGACCTTGTATCTCAATCTTAAATGTTCTGTCTCTAGTACCATCATTATTTTTTGCTCTTAAAACAAATTCAAACTCTGTATCTCTTGCTACTTCAAATGGTGTGCCTACAATTTTGTTATCTAATAAACGCATACCATCTGGTAAAGAACCACTTATAAGTGTTATTACATCTGTGTTTAAATTTATATCTGTAACCGAACCTGCTTCTAAAAATATGTCTGGAGCACTTGCTTGAGTGTATGTTAATTGGTTACCTACTATTTGCTTCATATAATTAGTAAGGTCATGTGCCGCAGGTGTCTTGTAATGTAATACTTGTCCTGCTAGATATGAATAATAGTAAACACCTGTAACACCATAATACACACCACCAGCATCAGGAATAATGCCACCTGTGTATCCTTGTGTCTTTGCTACTTGGTATACACTATTTTGAGCTTCTAAGAAACTATAACCAAAAGAATGTGAACCACCTGCATAAGGAATCACAGTATCAGCAGTTCCATGTATGTTTAAAAACTTTCTTGGTTTGTAAGGTGTCTTTGCAGTATTATATTCTGCTGTAGTTATTCCTGTCTGTCCAGAAGGAATATAAAACGTATCATTTCTAAACATAGGATCAAAAAATTGTGTAGCTATTGTACAAATAACATCTAATCCTGGATCATCTATTTGTACGTAGGCTCTGTTAGCCAATGCCGCACCATTACTAAATCCTACTATTCTAATTTTTGTATTGTCAACGTTAGAATAACCTTTTAGTTGTGTAATTAAATCTTGCAACATTTCTATATCTGGTGCTTTGGAAGTTTCATGTGCAACGTTCCATGAATTAGCATAACCAGTTGGTGCAATAAGTATGTGATCTCCTAAATAATTTTCCCAAGCATTGATTTCATTAGGACCGTTACCACCATTACCATGTAATAGTATTGCAACAGGCAAACGTTTATTTGTTAGTGCAGGTATAGTTGGAATTCTTATAGCAAAAGGATAATCATATGTTACAGATGATCCACCCTGTGTCCAAGTTTTAGAAATACCTATATTTGTAGCATTTTGTATTCTTGATTGTGGTGAAAGACTGATTGAAGTTGTTCCTGGGTCAAAAGCTGTTCCACTTGCTGATCCTGGAGCAATAGGCAACGTGATAGAACTCGTAACTCTTTCTTGTAGAGTTGCTAGTTTATATCCTGAATTTTGTGTCCACTGTGGTACTGCCATATCAAATCCTTACTGTTACAGTATTTATCGGATCTTGATGGCTATTAAAATGCTCTTTGTTGTTTTGTGCTAGGGCCAACAATGTATGGATATACGGGCTGTAAACTAGAATCTAATGTAATATGATAACAATAAGTTCCGTTTGTGTATTCTGGAGTTTTCTCAAATCTACCATTATATTCGTCTAGTAAACCTGTACCTATTTGATACTCGTGATCGTTAACAAATGTACCAGCTGTTTTGGCACCGTACAAGAAACCTCTACCTGTTGGTTCTGTTGAAAAGTATTGATAAGAGCTTGTCATTCTTACTACTGTTGATGATGGATCATTGTAGTCTGAATAACCATAAGGTCCATATATAGGATAACCATCAAAACAGTATCCTAAAATTTTACTATGTCCATCTGCGTGTCTAAAATGATCTCCACTGAAGTTTGATCCAGTGTAATAAGTTGCCGCCGGAGTTGCACCTGTAACCATTGCTGTATTCCAACCTGCACTTGACTCTGATGAACCAGTTGGTAAATTTAAAAATTGTCCTGACATATAATGATATTGTCCTGAAAGTTCTGGCCAACCACCTGCATCATCTCCACCATAGTTTGTTCTAAATTGTACTGCATTATATTCAAACCCTGTACCCGGTGCATCTGCACTAGGATCTAATCCTGGAGGAACTGCGCCTACTCCTGCTGATGGACTATAAAACACAACACCATTGTTAAAAATACCTAACGGTGTTAATGCTGTAACCAACTGTGGATTACTTGTATTCGTACCACCTCTGTATGTGAATGAATAATTATATGATTGTGCCGCCGCCGTATTGGCACTTGGTGAAAATGCGTTATTACCAAATGGTTTTCCAAATAATGCTGGGTTAGGTAAACCGTTTGATGCTATAGTTAGTGTTGCCATTAGCTTATTACTCCTGCGTCAAAGTTTCTTGCATCTGGTGTCAATAAAGCACCAAAGTCAATATCAGTTTCGTATATTAACCAATCTGATAAACCTCTGATATCATTACTTAAACTTCCAAAGTCAAATCCAGCTGTGTTTGGTTCAATGTTTCTAATATCAACACCATGTACCAAACCTGTAACATTACCAGTTAAAGCACCGTTAAAGTTACTTGCTGTAAGTGTATTTACATTTGAAATATCATTTCCTTGTGCATCTAGGTTACCACCTAATTGTGGTGTAGTATCTGATACAACATCAGCAGTAGAATTTATAGTTAAAATATTGCCACTTATAGTTGTGTTAGCACCTGCTCCACCTTGAATATTTAATGTTTGCCCATCTGCTAACTGCATACTTCCTACATCAGAAACAACATTTAATTGTTGTAATCCACCTGTAGCATTTATAGTAATACCTGTAGTAGAACTTGTAAGTGTTACGTTAGACCCTTGGACTAATTTTTTTAATTGTAATTGGGAACCGACTTTTTGTGCAAAAACACCTTCACCTGCATTACCTAAATTAGTAACAGTTGTGGACTCTGGTGAACGTAAATCTAAATCATCAAAGTTTTGATTTACTTTAATAAATGCTTCACGCAGATCATCACCTGTTCCGTCGTTTGCTAGTGTTCCTATGTTTATTGTTTGTAAAGCCATATTTCCTTATCCTATACTGTATTTATCTATTGATCATTCCCGCTAGTACCTCTAAATCTAAGAGGATTTGGACTGCTATAAGGCCAATGTGCTACCCTATTAGGAGCACCATATAAACGTGGGTAACTGTTAGAATAACTGAAGCTTTCTGCTGTACCACTATCGTATGCTGTTGGTGTACTATTATCTGTTAAAAACTTTTTAAACTGTGCCGCAGTTCCACCTGGATTTGCTTGTAACCATAAAGCACCCATTCCACATATCTGCGGAGCGGCCATACTTGTTCCACCAATCTTAGCCATGTAATGTGTTGTGCTTCCTGGATAAAATTGTTTAGTACCATAAGCACTAACTTGGCTAGTTGCACTAGAAATATCATCACCAGCGGCAATAATATCTATCCTTGGTCCGCGTTCACTATCAACCCTTACTTTTTCTTCACTACCATATTGTGCAGAATCCATATTGGCTACAAATAAAGTATCTTCACTATGCGGTGAACTAGGACGATTATAATAGATTTGAAATGCACCATAAGTAGATGTTCTATAATAACTGTTGTAGATATCACTTCCATATGGACCTGTACCTGCGGCTCCATATGCACAAGGGTGATATGCGTTACCGGCCGCCTTGATACAAATAATGCCTGCGTCAGTTAATTGTTGTTGTTCTACATCTGCACTAGTACTCACTAAAGGATGTTTTGATCCTGTCATTCCGTAGTTTACTAATGCACTTGAATAATTTTGTGCAGTGATTCCTTGATCAACACCTTTGAAAAATACGTGTGTGATTTGTCCGTTACTAGAATATGTGCTAGAATATCCCCAACTTTGATTTACAATAGTAGGACGTCTAAATCCTGTGTTAGGATCAATTGGCTTTTTTAAATGCCATTCTCTAATAACATCATAGATATCATTCATTGACATAGCATTTCCGCTACCACCAAATAATCTTACTGAATACAATCTTGCATTCTTGGCCCAACCGTATGTCTTACCTGCGGCAATACCACAGCAATGACTTCCGTGAGCACCTGCTCTGTTTGTATCTGAATAATTGTTTGTGTAATGACCTGCTGGCATAGTTCCAGCAACACCTGATGCCGCATACCAATCTATTTGTTGAAATCTAGTAACACCATTGTAATCTTCCCATTCAGGATGTCCTGTTGGATCAACACCATCGTCTTGAATTACAATGTCTACACCTGTTCCATCTAGTGTATAATTGTAATCTCCTGTAAATGTATTGACTGCTTGATCAGATTGCCAGTCTTTAAATAAATGTCTATACAATCCCCAGTTCTTATCATCTTGACCGTTTGTAGTTGTTCTTTGAAATTGGTCATTCTGTACTGCAAATAGTTCTGCGTTCTCATCTATGCTTGATGCTTCAACGTCAAGTATTCTTCCATCTGCTTTTAATTTTTCTGCCTCTTCTGGTTCAAGCATATAACAAGTTATTCTATTGTTAGTTGCTTTTGCGTGTGAAACATCACAGGTTCTATCAGGAAACACATTTGAATCAACACCAGCATCACTGCTAGTATCTCGTTGTAAGTCATAGTCTATCTCTGCTATGTCTATTCCTTTTTTTGTTATGACTCTAAACTCTTCCATTAGTTACCACTCGCTTTAAATCCAGTTGGGCCTGTTGTGTCCAAACCTTTTTTCTTACTAAACGTTTTACTCTTACCTAAGTTACCAAAGAATGCAATTCTGTTTGATGTTGCATCTGGTGACATTAAGTTTCTAGTGTTTGAGAAAAATACAGATGCATTATTTTCATCTGTTGAACCTTGATATAATAATCCTTTTAAACTGTTCTTGTGCCACCAGTCACGTAATTGTGCTGGAGTGTATCCTGGATTAAGTTGTAATACNAAACAGCTCATTCCGGCTACATTAGGAGTACTCATTGATGTTCCACTTAGATTTAATATAGCTGAACTGCTTGTATTATGGGCACTTACTATATTTGTACCTGCGGCATATACATCTACTCTTGGTCCTTTATCACTTGATGTGTTACAGGCTTCTGAACTTGAATATAATGCACTATCTAAATTACCACATACAATAGTATTGGGACCTATGTTACCTGCACCTCTGTTGTAATATATAGGATTACCTGCTGATATCTGTCCTGAAGCTATACTTCTTGTGATATAGTTATTGTAATCAACATCTCCTGAATAACATAATTTTTGTCCTTGGTTACCTGCACTTTTATGATAGTGTACACCTTCGTCTTCCATTTCTTCTACTTCTGCCATTAGGTTATAAATTTGTGCATTAAATCTATTTGCACCATCACCAATCATTCCATACTGTGAACTTTTAACAGAACCTACACTTGATCCTCTAAAGTTGATATCTGTTATGTTGTTAAAATAAGACTTATATCCCCAACTTGCACTTACCACAGTTGGTCTCTTGAATCCAGTTAATGGATTCACAGTTTTTGCTTTGTGAAATTCTTTGATTGCATCAAACCAATAACTTGAATTTACAGTATTCATATCCAAACAAAATATGTTTGCGTTCTTGGCCCAACCATATGTTTTACCAACTGCCGTTCCGGCACAGTGAGTAGCATGATAGTTTGAACCTGATGAACTGCTATAATCTAATGTTGCTATTGAACTACAGTTAGGAAGTGTATTCCATTGGAACTGTTGTAAACGACTATTGCCATCTTTGTCTTGCCATTCTTGATGATCGTATCTAAATTTTGATTCTTGGTGTATGTAATCAATACCACTACCATCTAAATGATAATCATATGATCCGCCTATGTCACTTGTAACACTAGCACCCCATTCATTTGTTGTTGCTGAGTGTCTTTTGAAACCCCAATTATCTCTTGAAGTAGATGTACTGTTTCTAATGAACGTTCCACTCTGTTCGTAGTCTAGCCATTCATCGTCCCAAACCAAAGGTTCGTTTACACCACCTACTCTTGAATCTTTTAATAATGTTGTTGCTTCTTCATCTGTAAGAGCAACCTCTAACATACGTTTACTGATTGGTCTTGTATTAACAGTATCAACTACTCTATCTGGAATATCAGTTATAGATGTAGAAGTTGTCAGTTCATTTAAAAACTGATCCTTATCTACTCCCTTTTTTAATGAAACGACGTAATGTTTCTCTGACATAGTAACTCCTAGACTATTGTTAAGTTACCTACCATGCCCCCGTGAATTGTACACTGGTATACCAATGACGTATCACTTGGTTCATGTGGTACTGTAAATATTTGTGTTCCTGTTGTTGATCCACTAACACCTTCTGTAAATGAACTTCCACCATTGCCTGTTCTAATTGCAAATGGATGTCCTGATCCTGTGGTGTTGTTGAAAATATATGTAGCACCTTTGTACAATGTAAAGTTTGGATTGTCAGCTGTTGCATCAACTCCTGGTCCTGCAAATCTGTATGCACTTGAACCATTTGATGTTACCGTATAGTAGAATACTGGACCTTGTGTTGCCGCCCAAGCACTACCATTATAGTAAACCATATCACCTGCGTTTGGTGAACTGATTGAAATCCCTGCCGCTACTGTATCATTGACCCAAGCACTACCATTCCATTTCAAGTATTGGTTTGCTTGTATGCTTGTAAGTGTTACGTCTTGTAAATCATCAAGGTCCATGTTGCCACGGTTAATTGTAATGTTACCCTCTGTATCACTTGCAGTTGTTATTCCTGTTCCACCACCAATCTTAAATGATTCGCCGGAACTAATTGTTCTCATTGTGGAATCGTCTGCACCTACGCTAAAGCCAAATGTTCCACCTGTGCTTTTCCAAGCACTACCATCATAAAATACTACATCACCTGCGTTAGCATCATATATCATATCACCAGCTTGACCAGTTAATCCATTGATTCCATCTTGATCATAACTGCCTAATCTCAAAGGTGTTCTTTGTAATACTACGGCATTCGCGGCATCTAATATAATATTACTAGCACTTGTAAATGTTGGTACACCAGTTCCTGATGTTTGCATTGTATCTGCTGTAATAGTTGTTGCATTTATAGTTGTAAACGATCCTGTAACACCTGTTAGTGTATCAGTTAGTTTGTTGAAAGTTAAACCTGAGTCACCACCAAATACACTTCCATCATTAAACTGTACCTGTGTATCTGTACCACCTGGACTTCCACCACCACCGCCACCTGACGATGCAAATGTAATCGTATCAGTACTTGCATCTGTAGTGATAGTCATGTTAGAACCAGCAACAAATGTCAAGGTATCTGTTGTTGAATCTGCTACAACGTTTGTCTGTCCTGCTACTGCGATTGTGCTGAATAAGTTTTGTGATCCACCGCCACCACTTTGATCAACCCAAGATAATGTTCCTGATCCGTCTGTTCTTAAAACTTGATCAACATTACCATCACCATCTGGTAAAATAAATGTTGTATTACCTGTAAGTGTAGCTGGTGCTCTAAAGGCAGTATAATTTGTGTTATCTCCTGCATAGTATCTTAGTTCTGCGGCACTTGCCATTTTGAAATGTGTGCCAACTGTAATTTCATTTGTTCCGTTATCAAGTGTACCACTTACATTTACATCTGTTGCATTTAAGGTTGTACTATTTAAAGTTACTGCCGCTAATGTATTTGTGTTAGGATTATAATTAAAGTTTGCATCTGTTCTAGCTGTTTGACCACCGCCACCATTGGAACCTACAAACATTGGATATTGTGTTGCCGCACTATTATCAGTTGTTACTGTTATAGTTGCCGCATCAACATTGTTTAATGCACGAGGTCTCCATTTGTTTACACTTGCTACCCAACTTAATGCATAATCATTTTGTGGTGCAACCGTTGTNACATCAACGTCTGATAAGTCGCCTAGCTCATCAATTGAACTAGCAACCGTACCTGGTTCCCATCTGCTCTGTGCATTGTTCCAAACAAGAGCTTGTCCGTTGTTAGCACCTGTTGTGGTTACATCATTAATATCACCTAAGTTTAATGATGCTGTTACTGTAATTTTACCTTCAGCATCTGAGGCTGTGGTTATTCCGCCACCACCTGCAATTTGTAATGTTTCACCGTATCCAATACTTCTTACAGTTGAATCATCAGCCGCTACTTGAAGTAATGTTCCTCCACTTTCTTGTGCTAGAGGTATCCATGCTCCTGCGTGTGCAAAGTAGGCTTTGCCTGTTGCGTGTACATGAGCAAACATTCCGTGCCAATCTGTTGCACTTGGTAAGTCTTCTAAGTTTGCAAATACGTTTTTAAAATAAACTTTGCCAACTGATATATCTCTAGTTGAAACATTACCTCTGGCTAAAACTGTGTCTAATGTATCAGCTTCTGTAACTGTTGTTCTGTATTTGAAAGTTTGTGAAGCATGATCATAGTAAAGTACTTTACCATCATCACCTGCCACAGGAGTTGTTACGTTAGCTAAATTTTGTATGTTTGCCGCTTGTATACGTGCATCTGATCTTGCATTTGAAAAGAATAAATTAGTTGTGCCTTCTACTATTTGATCTGATGTTGTACCTGTTGCAAGATATCCTACGTCATTTGCAAATGAACTTAATGCACTTGGTACAGTAGGTATNATTGGCTTATTAGATAAGTCATTATAATCACCACTGAACGGATTGTTAAATGATACGTTGTTAATTCTTACGTCTGTTGCGTTTACTGTTCCTACGTTAGTAAGACCAGATCCGCCAAGATCTAAATTATCACCGACTGGTAATTCTTTGATCTTTTTATCCGTTGTATCTACTACTAGTGGTATTCTATTTGCCATTTTGTTTTCCTACTAACATATTTATAGTGCCGCTATCCTTGTTTTAAAGTCAGCGAAATCCGTACTTGCCGCTACCTCTGTTTTTAATGTTGTTAAAGTTATTGTTTCAGCAGTCAAATATCCAGCACCATTTGTTAACTGATTATTGTTTGTTGGTATAGTTGGTGTACCACTCAATACTGAATAAGGAATAGTACCACTTACACCGTCAATAATTACTGTTGAGTCATCTGCTACAACTGAACCTTTTAAATTTCCTATAATGTTTTGTGCTGTGATTGTACTTGTAGTATGATTAACTATAACTGTTGAATCAGCACCAATTACATCTCCAATAATACTTTGTTGTATAGTAGCACCACCTTGATTTGAAACACCTAATTGTCCTTCAGCAACAATCAATCTAGTGTATAAATCTGTAAAGTTATTCTGTGCTTTACTAAAGGCTGTTCTTATCGGATCACCGTCACCCTTGTTAGCACTTGAACCTATGTTTATATTTTGTTGTGCCATTATACTCTACCTACTACTATTTCAATTTCACCATGTCCTGGCTCTAAATGATCTTGTAATGCTTTACCAATCACTGAACCTACAGTAGGATCAATTCCTTTTGATGCGTGTCCTGGTACACTTGAAGCTACTAACATATCTCCTTTGTGTATCATTCCTGCAACCTTAACTTTTACTCTTCCTTGTAATGCTACCGGTATAACAAATTCACCTTCCTGTGTGCTATTCATTAAGTATGCTGGATGTTCTGAAACAACACCTGCTACTCTTGTATCCTTGTGCATTATACTTTGTGTAACTTCTTTGTCACCACCAAATATAATTACTGTACCTGGTTCATAATTTTTATCAGCAACATAATTTTCTGCCAAGTCAGCATATTGAGCCGTTGTTGCAGTACCACTGAATGTTGTTGCGTAAACTGTATTCCATTTAGCTGTTGAAGTACCTAGTGTGTAAACATTGTTAAGTCCAGGTATTACACTTGTTGAATTANCTTTAAGTGGAGTAGCCCCATCGGCCACAAGTGAAATTTCACCTGCCGCACTATAACCTGTGTTAGCACCAATACCTATACCTGTTGAGTTTGCATCAAGCTCTCCTGGTGCTTCAATAAATGAACTGTGTATCCAGTCAACTGCTAGTCTGCTTTCACCTGCCAATGCAGAGTTAGTTTGGAATGAACCTTGTGTAACTCCTGTGTTACCTATGTTAACACTTCCTGGTATTGCTACTGTTGGTGTAACAGTACCTGATGATGTCATAAACTGAGCACCACCTGGTGTACTAAATTGTACTTCTGTTCCTGATGTATCTATAATTAAGTAACTGTCAACTTTCAATCCTTGCATTGACGCATTACCACTACCATCAGTTTTAACTAGGGCATTCGCGGCACCTGTTGTAGAAACAGTTTCTTGTACACCGCCACCACCTTGTACTACTTGTTGGAAAGTAACTTCAGTAACATCACCTGTACTTGAATCTTGTATGTTTCTACCAAGTACTGTTTGGTCAGCTATGTTAATTAATTTTCTGTAATCTAATTTACCGTTGTCAATAGTTACAAAACCATTTGTGCTTGTAAATATGTCATTATCAAAACTAGCAACACCTAAATCATTTTGTGAAATGCCTGTTGCGTTAGCTCTTGTTGTTGCCGCATTTAGATTTAATTTACTTTGTGCAATAGCCGCCGCTGAATTTACATCTGCGTTTACAATGCTATCTGCTCTAAGTTGCATATCAACTGTGACTGCACTTGCGGTTCTTTCAACTTGAATATTAACATCTGAAACAGCCTCTTCTACTGCTGTAGCAAATTCATGATGTGGACCATTGTTTACCTGAGCTGTAACTGTACCACTCTGTGCGGAAACTATATCAGCTGTTGTAAATATTCCTGATGTTGCTGTGTATATTAATAAGTTTTCTGCAACACCTTGTCTTGTAACGTTTTTAACTTCAACAATAGTACCACTTGCACCTGAATTACTTCCTGATATTACGTTACCTGCAACAAAGTTACCACCTGTTGCTGGTGCTGTATAAAGTCTAAATTTACCTGTTAATAAAAGTGCCTGGTTAGCCGCAGGTGCTTTCATTTCAACATCAATGTTTTCTGGAATAGTATCACCAGCCGCGATCAAACTATCAACATATGATTTAGTTGCCGCGTCTTGGTTACTTGTTGGATCACTTAAATTAGTAATCTTAAATCCACCTGCTGGTATGTTACCAGTAAATGAAGTTGTACCATCTCTTGCTACTGCACCTGGACCTATCGTACCTGATGTTAGAGCATTTCCGGCATGATCAAAATGTAATCTCTTATTGACGTAACCTCTTACTGCTGACTCTGTTGGAACAGCATCAGTGGCATTGTCAGTCATTGTGTCGTCTGCACTAAATTCGCCTACAACAACACCACGTTTAAATCCAATACCATCTAAGTTACTTAAGGCAATACTTGCCGCGAATGTAACCTGACCTGTACCTTGGTCAACTGTAAAGAATCTACCAACACGGAAGAATCCATTTTGGTCTGTACTTACATAGAATACTCTACCTTTTCCACGTTCGTCAACTTCATTTGCTTGTACAGGACTTTGTGGATCACCGTAAATTACACTTGGATAGTTTGAAGTATTAAATCCACCTGTACCAATTTGGTTGAAATCATGTCCTGTTGCTCTACAAGTAGAAATACTTACTGTCAGTGTTGCATTTTCACCAGCCGCCAATCCTGCTCTTAAAGTTATGGCCGCAGTCTGTACAACACTTGCCGCTAGTCCTGTTTGACCAGTACCACTAACATCTCCGTTAGCAACATCAGAAATACTAATTGTTGCATATGATCCTCTGTCAATGTAGTTGTTGATTCTGTGAAGTTTACCTGCGTGTGCAAATATCATATCACCATTGTTTAATCTGTCAATATCTTTTTGCTCACTAATTTTTGCGATAGCAATTACGTCATCACCTGCCGCCGCACCCTGTGATGCTCCGCCGGCTCCTGAATAAGTTGTAAGTGCCGCTTCAGTGTTTGCAACAATCATTCTAACATAATCAAAACTTGCGTCAAATGTTACAATACTATTTCCTGCAGGAACCTGTGTACCTAAACTATCTGTTTTACCAAACGCAATACTTCTGTAAGTAAAGTCTTCGTTCTCGTCAAACACGATTGCAGTAGATGGTCTAATTGGAGCGTCTTCTATTAAATCTGCAAATTGGAAGTTTTGTAATGCTCTGATTGTTACCACATCACCATTACTTAATGCCGCTTGTAATCCATCTGTACCGCCAATGTTTAATTGTATTACTGTACCACTCTTACTACCATTTGTAGCAGACTGTCCTGGAGCAGTTGTGCTTTGAATACTGTTTACTTCATATCTTACAATACCTAATGATCCACCGTGATCAATTTCTAATTCTGAAACGTTAAGTGGTAAGTCTGTGTAATCATATATGTAAACTTTGTTTTTGTTTATTGCGTTTACAAATGTTGAACCATCGTCATAGACTCTTGCAGTCTGNACCATGTTTTTAACAAGTGATATTTCGTCAACTAATTCATTTGGATCTGAACCTGCTGATACAAGTCCAAAGTCACCATTACTGTTAGAACCGTTTAATGATCTAATGCTTGAACCGTTGTTAACATAATAAGCAACGTGGTTATAATATGTAAATGTTGAAACTTGTTCTGACAATGCACCATTGTTAACAACAATACCATAACCTAAATCGTTAACCTGTGTATAGTCGTTTGCCAACATACTTCTGTTACCAGCAGTTTGTATAACAATATCTGTGTTGTCAGGTAATACAAAACCATTACCACTGTTTGATGTAGGATTCAATAACAATGTTGCCGTACCAGCCGGNCCATTNTAATTTATAACTGCATCAATTTGATATCTAACACCATCAATATAGAATGGTGCAGGCGTTTCTGGTTTACGTAGGAATAGTCCTGTNCCNGATGAACTTGAAATGTTTAATGTAAATGCATCTGTCTTGCTTACTACTGTCGCTGGTAAGTTTGCAACAAAGGCATCAATGTACATTCCACCTCTAAATGCTTTTTTATTTAAACTTGCACTGAATGATGATGCTACCTGTACATATGGTGATTTAATTAAAATTTGTCCTTCAGGATCAAGTACCTGTGCAAATCCACCGTGTCCTTGAATTGACACGTTCATGATTCTGTTGGCATCATTCATTAAGAAGACGTCCATCTCTGTATTGTTTTTAGCAGTACTGTTGACGTCANTTGGATCAGTTAGGTAATGGAAACCATAACGTGGATCGTTTAGTGCTGATAGTTGTGAAAGTCCATTTAATATTACCGCACTATGATTAGTTAAAAGTGTGTTGACGTTAGTAGCCACTCCGGCCTCTGCCGCAGTTGAATCTATCTGTTGTGTTGTTACACTTTGTAAACTTGAGAAAGCAGTATTAGTNAAGATATAATCTTTAATTAAGATTTTAACATAATCTATCATTGCCGCAAACTGTTGCTGTTCGTTTGGCGGACCTGCTAATGTACTTGTTGTTCCAATCCAATAACTTGTAGATCTTTTTGTAATAGATGCATTACCGCCGTATTTGACGTCATTTGCTAATGCGTCCATCAATCTGCCTACGTCTCTTTCGTAGTTTGCTTTTTCATATGTAAAGCCAGTCCAAATACCTGTGTTACCAGCAATCTGTTGATCTACATAAGCAACCGCTTCATCTTTAACATATTCCTTGTTTGCTTTTAACAAGTTAATTGCGTTTGGATTAGCAGTTGGTATTAATTCTAAACCATCAAATTCATAATCTCTGTAGAAGTAAGTTGTTCTCCAAGGAGATTGTGAAACACGTTTCATCGGTCTGATAATTGTTCTTCTAAAGTCTGAACCTTTAATAGAACAGTTAGCAGGAAGTTTAATTGGATAATCCTCGTAGTATTGTCCTGTTTCTACGTGTATGGTTATTTGTGTAGTCTTTGTGAAGTTACCATATTCAAGTTCTTCACCAACTGCAAATAGGATAGGTTCTTCCAACACTACTTCAACTGCATCTTGTCCAGCAGTGTCTTGTCTAATGTATTTTACGATTCTACCTAATGCACCAGATGTTTTACCTCTGATCATTTTACCTGGTAAGATATCTACGTTATTAAGTTTACCTTGGTCAACTGCTGTCGCACCTGAACTAAATTTAATTTTGTATGTGCTTCCTTCAACCAATGTTGGTATAGAACTATAACCGTTTTGAATAATATTTTCAATTACAGTAAACTTGTTACCAAATGAACTAATTACTGTTCCGTCAACACTTTGATTAGTATCAATAGTTTGTGTAACAACCTCTGGATAAACTTTTTGTCCTAAACTACAATTCCAAGTTATGTTTTGTACCCTAACTATATCTCCTGGTGAAGCACCATGCGGAGTAGCAGTTGTAATTTTTACATAACCTTGAACATTATCGTAAACTGCATTTGTAATATTGTGTGTAACAGAATTAAATTCAACAGTACCACCACTTACGTATGTGTGTACGTAACTGTTTTGTCCTGCATTAATTGAAATAGTATTTGCACTATGGTCTGCTTGTCTAACACCAAATCTATTTTGATATGTTGATGCCGCACCTACAGGAGTGTTTGTAAGTACGTGTGTCTTGATAACACTTTCAGCATGGTTAAGTGCCGCAAGTGTTTGTGTTAGTTGTTTTGTTCTTGCTAATTGTCCTGATACAGTACTAAAATATCTAACACCTGATTGTATTGCATGGAAGTTAGCATTCTGATCATTTTGTATGTCCAGTAACATACCATCAATGATTAAACCTAAGTCTAATTTACATCTTGCTTGGTTATAAACCAATTCAGGGAACGTAGCATTTAAGAAACCAATAGTTTCTTTTTGTACAAAAAGTTTGTTAGGTGTTAATAAGTTGACTGCCGGAGCCGCCAATGGATTGACTGTTACAATGTTCCCTGATGATACTTGTGATTTGTTTGCACCATCGTTGAATGTAATAGTTTGTGTGTAAGCACCTGGTTCCTTTGGTGCCGCAAACATAATCTCTTGTGCTTTTTCGGCCGCTTTATTAATTGTTTTGTATGCGTAATTAATACTTCTACCTTCTTGACCTGCTGGTGTAAGTGCCTGTGTGTCGTCACCTTGTGTTGAAACAAAGATATCTACTGTTGAAGTAAATGTTGAATTGTCAACATAAAGTTTTGTAGCCGCTTGTAAATCATCTGCTCCATTTTGTACTCCCTTACCTGCTAAATCACCTGGATGGTCATGCAAGTTAAGAGCACCAGTCATTGTATCACCATCTCTTCTAGTGATTGCTTTTCTTGGTAGTGCTTCGCTATCTAAAAATTGTCCTGATAATGCAGTATCATATTCTGCATCTGTAATTGTGTGTACTCCAGATGGAATACCTGATATGCCATCGTTGGCATTAATTTTAGCAGTATTGTCTTTGGCACCTGCTTCAGTTGAGTGAATACTTAAAGTTGTATTGTTAATAAATCTTACAAAGTATGTGAAACCTGAAGTAAGGTTAGTTGCGTCATTGCCTGTAGAATTATATCTAAATGGCGTACCGTTTACACTATTATCAAAACCATGTGATACTGTTATTAAATTTCCATTTACGAAACTACCAATCTGTAATGTGTAACCAGCACCTGATACAGGTTCATCTCTTACTCTTAATGGTTCGCCTTTTACGTAGTATTCTTGGTCAGCAAATTTTTTGTCAATGACTAAATCATGTATCGTAACTGCGGTTGCGTGTAAGTTTCCTAAAGCAGTTGCAGTTGCATCTGATACTGGTGCAATTTTACCAATACCATATAATCCATTTCCTGTTAAGTGTCCACCTAGTGTTGGTGATAAATCCTGTGCAACGTTNGATCCTGTATTTGTGATTGTAAGTTTTGTTGTATCAGTGTTGTCAATGACAATACCTGCACCACCTACAATGTCTTTCATTAAGATGGCCGAGCCTGCGGCATCTGTAACAGGAACTTTATTTTGTCCTAGTGTATCTGGTGTGTCTGAAAGGGCAGTAAATCCAATGGCACCACCTTGACCAAAGATTGCGTAAAGTTCTGTAAAGTTTTCATTCGCTTTCTTAAACGCATCTCTGATACTATCACCCGAAGCATCATTCCCTTCAACACCAATGTTAATTACTTGTTTTGTCATCTATTAAAATCCTATACTTTCACCACATCCACAACTTGATGTTGAGGCTGGATTCGAAACTGTAAAATACGACCCAAATACTTCTTTTTTATAATCTATTGTTGAACCTAGCAAGTACATAACACTAGCAGGGTCTACAATAAACTTACCTTGTCCAAAATCAACGACCTCGTCTTCGTCAGCAACACTATCTTCAAGTGACCAATCGTACTTGAAACCAGCACAGCCACCACCTTTTAATGCTAGGCGTACTGCTTTTTTGCTGTTTTCTTTAAGCATATTAGTCATATGCTCCTTTGCTGAATCTGTCAAAGTAACTATTGTTGACATAATTTCCCTCTGTTAAAGTTATTTATCTATTATTCTACAAACCGAATGTAATATAAATAGTTATAGTATGTTTTTAAGAACTGAACAGGAAGTGAAGTATTATATGCGCCGTAGCAAAGGCGGTAAGCATCATACGTATAAACGTATGCGTACCATCGTGGTATTTCAATGTGATGATTGTAAAGAAGAATTTAAAAGAGATAAAGGAAAAGTAGATCCTAAACGTTTAGACAATGCATACTATCACGTTTGCCCTGATTGTGATCCTAAAAGATTTGCACAAAAAAAGGGTGTCGAAAAACGTAAAACTTTAGATTCTACAATCGACACCCTAGTAACTATTGATACTTTATAATTATTCAGACTTCCAAATAGTCCATGCACCGTAGGCTATTGCACCGTAGGCGGCAATCTTTGCCAATGGTCCTGCGATCAGTACAATTACTCCTACTGCTATTAAGGCCGCACCGTCCCAAGATGTTCTTTCTTTGAAACGTTTGTCTGCCCAACTTTTAATGTTGCTTATCATGTCATTACTCCTATTTGTTTAAACTTTTGATATGCTTGTACAGTTGATTTACCAGTTTATCTTTGGTTTGTCTTCTGTCCAATTCTATCTTATGTTTTCTGCCTAGATCTTCTAAAGCCTTTTTAGTCATCTTATTAAGATCTGCCTTTTTTGGAACNAACACCAAAGGCTTTAATTTNTTTACCTTCTTAGGCGTTNNACCAAAAATTTTGTTAATCCAATTAAACATTATATTCTCCGTACTTTTAATTATGCTAGTCTTTGATTGATAACGTCCCAATTGATAATACGCATCATGTTTTGGATATATTTCTTTTTTGCATTTTTACCTTCTTTGGTGTAATCTGAAAAAGAATGTTCCCACATATCAATCGGCATCAAGATATCTGCTTTGTAGGTTTGGTTCGGGGTTGTTTTAACTTCGCCCTTTTTAGATAGGTACACCCAACCAGATCCTTGTAATTTCATTGCTGATAATAACACTTCATCTTTAAATTTGTTATAATCCTTAAAGTTATCCACAATCAAATCTTTAACTGGACCTGTAGGTGAATTAGCACCAGCAGGCTTTTTTAATTGTGTCCACCATAGATTATGCAACATGGCTCCACCATAATTAAAGTTAGGATCGCCTTCTCCGTTGTTATATCTATCTACGTAACCTTTGGATAAAACATTGTAATGATATTCTACATTGTCCTTGGATAACACAGGACTAAGATCGCCTGTGCCGTAAGGTAATTTCATTAGAGTTAATACCTCTAATTTCTTTTCAAAGAGATTCATATACTCTCTAAGATCATTGTTATTATTCATCAGTATTATTTATCGTGATTTGTGTTCTAATAATTTGATACTTGCAAGGTTCTTCGCCTTGCTTTCTACCATAATATCAGCGAACTCTCTAAAAGACAGAGCCCAATCGTTGACAGCATTATTCCACATATAATCACTATGGGCACGTAGTTTTGCTTTCTTAAATCCTTGTTCAAGTAGTTCCTCCATGTTAGGCAATGTGTTTTCGTCATGTCCTACAAGTAAATCTTCACGCGATACAGAATAGTGTATCACTGGTCTTACGCCACGCCACGAATCTATTATGCGAGAAAATCTATCGTCGGTTGGCTGAATATATTCACCCGTTTTGACCCAGTGATGGTGTATGTCAAGAACGAGGGCAAGTTTGTCTCGCAGTTCAAGACTGGCTTCGATACCCCACGACATTTCGTCGTTTTCAATCGTAATCGTGTTTCTCGCCTCCGGAGATAGTCTTGGGTATGCGTCGAGGATACCGGCTGGACCTTTGCGGCCTGCGATGTGTACATTGATCTTAAAGTCTTGGTATTGTCTACCGTATCCCATCCACCTTGCAACGTCAACATGATATTCAAACTCCTCTATGCTTCTATTTACTATATCTGGATTGTCCGAAGCCAACACCGTGAATTGTCCAGGGTGCATTGACAACCTCACATCTAATTTTCTTGCAAGTTCACCAACCGTTGCAAAATGCTTTTCGCAATATGCTCTTACGTCAGGCTTCTGCCAAAAATATGACCAAGTAGGTTCAGTGTAGACAGGAAGTACATCACTGCCAAGTCTTACCATATGTAATTCATCTGGTAGTCCTCCAACATACTTGACAAGATTTTCAAATGCCTTTATGTTGTGAACCATCAAGTCCCATAGCCGTTGTTCAGCATCTTCTTTAGTCTGCCTATTCAACCAAGCAACGGTTGTACATCTGCTCAACAAAGGACGTTCTATTTCCTCAAGAAGTTTTTTCTTAAGGGTTTGATCTGAGTGCAAGAATTTACAGGCAAAGCCAATTCGTTTAATCATAATTTATTATAGCAAATAAAATGGTTAATGTCAATACCAGTTTTCCTTACACCATGGATCAATACAATTATGGGGATATGGTTCTCCATGGAATACTGCTACACTGGTTGTTGGTTTGATTTCTGGATTACCAGGGTGACTAAAGTTTCTAACTCCGTTTACTCTTGCCATGGTTGGCTTATGCCTCATTTCCCATTTGTAACTTTGAATCCATTCATCTGGCCAAAATTTAAAATCTGATTTAACGTGTGCAAAAATCCAATCCTGATCTCCATGCATCTTTTTAGAATTTATATCTGGTTGCTTAATGAAGTTATTCCAAACATATTGATGTTGACCTGTCTTCAATCTAAACACACTACTATTCATTCTATTCCAGTCTGATCTAATGTGTCTATTAAAGTCTCTTATGATACAAAATGTATCATCTTCCCAAGTAAACAATTGGTCAATGTTTCTAAAAATAATAACATCTAAATCAAAATATAAAATTCTTCCTTGTGTTGGAATGTTAGGATTAAAGAAGTAAGGTTTATACCACCAACCCGATATCATTCCTATGTCAGGTAATGGAAAAACTTCTATCTGCGGATCTAGTCCTTTTGGATTCTCAGTATAGCAACCAAACCTAAATGGCAAAGTGCAATTTCTTCGCACCATGTTATGTAACTTGTTTACATATTCTGAACTATACTTGTCTCCATGCTTGAGACATATGATCCAATTTTGCATTTGGATTGCCCTATTCTTTTGAATAAATTGCCGAGTTGGCTCCGTGCTCTGCACACTCTACTTTGACAACATAGCATCTATTGTTAGTTTTTTCTCTAATCAATTTATCTGCAAAGTTAAAGGCGTGTTCGGCAAACTTCTCTGCACCAACACCATCAAAGTATCTAAGTTCTGCAAGATCTAATTCCTCTAATCTTTTGAATTCATCAATCATAGGATCTGCATTATCCAAACACAGTTTATGATCAAAGTTATCTTCGAGCCATGCTTTCAATGGTTTCAATCCACCAAAGTCTACTGCCCAATTTTTATTATCTAATTCATCACAACCAAAAGTAAATGTAAATGCTAGACTGTATCCATGTAGCAGATGACAATGTGAATGATCTGCATTTGGTTGTCTAAAGACTGCACTCAACCCAATGTTGTGTCCATAATGTTTTGTACTATAATGTTTACTCATGTTTTTCTCCTATAAACAACGGCGGAGTATTTAAAGAGGGTCGACGTTTATAAGTCCTCATGTTATTAATATACTATACTCTTGGCTGATTGTCAACAGGAAATTTACCATAATGTTCTTGTTGGGCAATAATATGCGGTACAAGATTTCTACGTATAGTGTTGAAACTCACAGTGATTCTTTTACCACTAGCATTTGGATCAGTTTTGTGTTCTAACCAACTAGGGAAGATTAAAAGCAAACCATTTTTTGGTTTCATACTTACATAATAACTACTAAATTCATTTTGCTTGTCAAACACATCACACATTCTTACCTGGCGTAGTGGACTTTCAAAAATAAGTGGACAACTGTCATCTTCAACGTATGGATAATATGCTCCACTTACAACACTGCCTTCGTGTCTATGTTTTTCTACGTTGGCTCCTTTTTCCATTACATTAAACCAACTTGTACTTAACAGGCTAGGTTCTAGGCCTGCATCATCACAATAACTGTCAATAGCACCTTGTATATCCCATCTTAACTTGTCTAATCTTTTGTCAAATAAAAACTGTTCATCGCCTACAACAAAACTACTTTTACCACCTTTGATTAACGCATGGTCAGTCATATTNTCATAGTCATTAATTATATCCAAACATACCTGTTCTTGACTGTGTCCGCTGAAATCAAATGCAGATACTAGTGTGGGAAATATTGCAAAGTTTTCTTTCTTCATCTAATGATACCGTATAAACTTTCTATTTGTTTAGGATTATCACCTAGTGGACAAAAATGCACGTTGTCTAATGCTTTCCAACTCTGTGGCATTTTCCAATCCGCTTTGTTGTAAACTCTAAATTCTCTTTTAGNAAAACGTTCCATGACCTTTGCTATTTGATATATCCAGAAACTAGGATTAACACCATTTGAATCTTCATCTTCATAATTAAATGTGCCTTTGTAAATGTTATTAATCTTTCCATCTTCGTTTGGATACAGATCAAAACCTATCATATGTATTACTTCATTGCTTCTTCCTGGAAGTTTGCAACCAACATAAACCGCATAAGGGCCACTACCCCAATGAAAGTGATTATCCTGTTTNAAACCACCTTCATACCATAGACTAGGAATAGCATTCAAATTGTGCATTTTTGGGAACTGTGACATCCAGTCATGCCTAGTCCAAACTGCTGTCTTGTTATTGATCATTTTACGACTTGCTTCTAGCACCATACGTTTATCACAACAGACTACATTATGTACTCTAGTTTCACGTATAATAGCATTACAGCCTACTGTAAGACAGTTAAATTTTGTTAAATCAAAGCCTTTACGACTTTCTCCGTTACCTATTATGAGCATACAGTATTTAATAAATACACTAGTAAGTTAGGAAAAATACGAAACATGACTGCAATACACGACTTTTTTAGATTTATAAAACTTTACTCTGCTGATGGAAATACTGTTGAATTCAATATTGAAGCAGACGCGGTAACAGATAGTCTTCACGTAAAAAGAGGACAGGGTGTAAAATGGACTGGCGGTGACGTAAGCACAGATACATTTACAATAGATGTACAATATGACCTTGATGTACCACTAGGAACTACAAACATAAATCTAACAGACGTAAACACAAATACTTCAACAATACAACTTACACAGGCAGGTGGTATCCAACTTACTAGATTAGGTGCAAATAACATACAAGTTTCTAGTTTTGCAGTGGCAGAAAACGATAGTTTACATTCTGTAGCAAAACGTGGTAGTATCACAACAGAAAAACTATTCATTGAAGACGTTGAAATAGGCGATATTACAAGTGCAGGATCAGATGGTTTTGCNACTATTCCTGCAAACTTGCAAGGTTCTGGTACAATAGATAATCCAATAGGACTTGTTCCAAGTGTTAGATCAGTTTCATCTGCCGCGGCATCACAACAATANGAAATNGTNACACAGGCTGGCACAGGTTTATTTTCTTATAGTGCAGGTTACTTAATAAAGAACGGTGCATCAATGAGTNTCACTGTTGAAAGAGAAGTACCAGGTGCTCCAGGAACTTATACAACACTTGCTACTGAAAACGGAAATACAGTAGATGTTCCATACCAAGTATCAGCAAATTACAGTGAAACAACCGCAACAGGACAAAAATATAGAATTACATATACTTGGTCAGGTAACGGTGGAACTATTGATTTAGATTTAAAATTAACTTACGAACTTTATGGTGTAACTNCCAACCCTGTATTAACAACCAATAGTGCAGGTGGTTCCATTACAACAAGAAACATTTTACCTGCGAGTGGAAATACATTTGACATAGGTAGTACAACTGANCCNTTTAGAGATATTTACTCTACAGAATTTCACGGACACTTCATAGGTACACTAGACGGAGACTTTACAGGTTCAGTCTTCGGAGACGATAGCACATTGTTAGTCGATGCAGTAAACAGTAAGATAGTAGGACCTGTATTAAACTCTAGTGTAATTACAACAGGACTTACAGTCAATGGTGCAGGAACAGTAACAGGTAATCTAGAAGTAGGAACACTATCAGATGGTACTGCAAATATTAACAGTGGAGTTGGTGTTGGATTCAACAGTATCAGTTCGAANGTATTTGTAGGTGACCTTAGAGGTTCTGTAAGTGCTGATGATTCAACTGTAATCATTGATNGTGCTAACGGAAAGATTTTATCACCAAGTGTTGAAGGACACTTAACAATGCGTGATGATGATAAGATCAAGTTAGGTGACGGGCCTGACTTAGAAATTTATCATAATGGTGCTGACAGTTATATAGATGATGTAGGAACAGGGAGTTTATTCATACGTTCAGGTACAACATACTTTCAAAATGCCGCAGGTTCTAAGACAAGTATTCAAACCAATGCTGGTGCAGGACANACTATTAACTTTAATAACAGTCCAAGACTAGCAACAACAAGCGATGGTATTACTGTTACTGGAAATGTAACAGCCACAGAATACTATGGTGACTTCAAAGGTTCTTTGTTTGGTGATGACAGTTCTATCATTGTTGATTCAGTAGCAAATAAGATAAGCATTGATGACTTAGAAATGAGTCCTGCTAACCTAAGTGGAGGCAATGGCAAAGGTTTATGGTTATATGCAAGTAACGGATCTAATACACAACCTCTTGCTAATATAGGTTATGTCAAGTGGGGTCAAAAATTTCAATCAGGAACAACGGCAACGTTTTCAACAAACAATGACCCTTATGGTTCATTAAGTATTTCAGGTGTAGGATACGGTGCAGGTTCAGGTATAAACATAGGTGCGTTTGGAACAAACACACAAGGTAATAACTTAGACTTCTACAAAGGCAGAGGCAATAACGGTATTACATTTACAAATGCAAGTCCTGGAGATGAGATAGCAAACATTAGAGCATTGGCTTATTCCGCAGGTGACTTTGTTGAACGTGCAAAATTACAGTTTAAATTAGACAGTGCAGATGCAACAAAAGGTGTGTTTGAATTTTACAATGGANCTAATTTATTATTAAGCAGTGACGCTAACAATAACATACTGGTTGCCAACGAATTAACCACAAACGGTATTACAAGAAAAATATTATCAAACAATGTCAGCAGTGGAGATTATGACATTGATGTTACAAGTCAATTTGGAGATGAAGTATTCTGGACTACACCAGGTGGCGACATAAATGCAAACATCACAAACTTATCTTTGAACAACAATGAGATAAAAACAATCACCATACATCTACAACAAGGACAAACTGCAAGAGTACCTGGATTCAAGATAGGTGGTGTGGCGGCAAACGTTGTATGGAGAACACCTAATGGTACTATACCTACAGGAAACGACAACCAAACTGATAAATTTATATTTGAAATTTACAAAAATAACAGTGGTACAACGACTGTATATGCTTCATTGGCTAACAGTTCAACGAATTATCAGGTTAATGGTGATTTAGCATTTTACAGTGATGATGGTACAACGTTAGCAGGATCAATTAGAAATGATTTTGGTAGATTAGAATTTTACAACGAAGACGGAACGAGAATGTTCTACTTTAGTGACACCCAAAATTACATCGCAGTTGATAGGCCAATATCTGTAAGTACTTCTCATTACGTATCAACAACTAAGATACAACAGGGTGCTGGAGCGGCTGGAGATATTACTATTGAACCTGGTTCTACTTCAGGTGAAGTTGTTTTAGATGGCCATGTAAGAACGACAAACACACATTACGTTCAGTTTGGTTCGCTNACAACCACAGAGCGAGATGCACTTACGGCGGCTAATGGAATGGTAATTTACAATAGCACCACTAACAAATTCCAAGGCTATGAAAACGGCTCTTGGGTTAACCTAGTATAATTATTTAGATTCGCAAGTGTGGGGAGCAAACATACATCCTAGTATGTCAGCGATACCTTGAAAGTCCGTAGGACCATTTTCATTTATTGTAGTTTCTTTTTTATCTTTGGTGTAACCAGTATCTGGTTTAGTAACTTCCGTAGGAACATTAGGAGTATTAGTGCAGGCTGTAATAAAAAGTAATAATGCAATACTACTTTTTCTTATTCTGATCATTAATATC
>FUFK010047701.1_pt1 | contig 34400 bp, 31 predicted proteins | sample 1021851 | NCBI WGS metagenome assembly FUFK01 (sample SAMEA51879418, study PRJEB19060) | metagenome | reverse complement strand
TTTTGAAGCTCGGTAAGAACACCTAGCCAGAACTTAGCGCCTTCATTCTCTGAGAGCCACATACCAAGCAGCTCTTTTTTACCATCAAGTCCCACGCCTAGTGCCAGATAGATCGCCTTGTTGATGATCTGCTTGTCTTGACGTATCTTCACGACGATGCAGTCTAAATAGACGATAGGATAAACACTGCTCAGCGGCCGGTTCTGCCAAGCGGTGATGTCGTCTAAGATATTATCGGTGACTCTTGAAACTAAGCTACTGGAGATATCGACATCGTAGAGCTCTTTGATGCTCTCTACAATCTCGGTAGTGGTTTGGCCCTTGGCGTAAAGGAATATGATTTTATCATCAAGACCTGAGATACGGGTTTGATGCTTACTAACAAGTACAGGCTCAAAGCTGCTATCACGGTCTCTTGGGGTAGAGATCTCAAGATCGCCTGTGTCGCTACGGACGGTTTTTTTAGTGTGCCCGTTGCGTTTATTTGGCTTATCTGCTTTCTCATGCTTAGGATAGCCGAGATGGTCTTCCATCTCAGCTTCAAGGGCAGTGTCGATAAAAGATTGCATGAGCTGCTTTTGAAAGTCTTTAATGTCATCGAAGCTATTCATGCTACCAGCCATTTGCTCGGCCAGTTTTTTAATGTCAGATTGAGTAGTCATTGCTTATTCTCCGGTTAGTGGATTATAAGCAGTTACACAAAGTTTGGGAAAGGCTCTGAGCCCGACGTTGCTAAGCTATTATAGTATTGCTTTTCACAGCCAGTATCGAAAGATGAAACATAATTAATTGTGCTATTCAATCATATTTATCAAATCGTTTCACCTATGTAAGATTACTAGTCCAGTATCACTAACTCTCGTCCAGCCATCTCCGAAATAAAGAATAACTATTCTGCCCACAAACATAATAATGCTACAGCTAGTCAGCTTATTCGCTTAGTGAATAGATAAGCATTAAGACCTAATATCACCGTGGTGAATTACATCCTTGGGTCTGCTTCTATCTACACTCGCGTGCTTTAATATTACCATCATTATATCCGTGTTCATATGATTCTATATCTTGCAACTGACAATACTATGTGCAAAGACGTTAATGATAAACATGAATAGCAAAAACTACTTTTACTTCTACCTATCTGACATAGATAAAATCTACTGGATTAGAGGATGGTACGATTGATCAAAAGTAACCATTAATAGATAGACGTAGCGAAGCGCATCATGTCCGCGTTTATAGCTTAGATATGATGATATTAGAAAGGATGTTTCTGAAGATGTGAAAGATACCTGAAAAACTTAATTATTATGATACCTAATTGATAGAACGACCATTATCTTTTGGATAGGTAAAAGTGATTTTTTCTGATAGGTGGTAAGAATCACCGAAGTGATAGTTTTAATTTAGATGCTTACAAATAATATAGCGATGTACACTATTAGAATAAGAGGTTTCTAGCATGTCAACCTATAAGGAGATGTGTGGATCTCATGCAAAGCGCTATTAAAGAACCCATGCGCGAACTCAATACGGGCTAGGTTACCGTTATTCGCTGGGAAGTATTCTGGCTCATGTGCACCGCGCACCAGCTCTACCTGCTGATCAACAAAGAGCTGATTAAATAGCTGTATCAAAGCTGTGGTCGCTTTATCATCGTCTGCCAATAGCTTTAGATCATCAGCATCAAAGCTACTGCAATCGATTGTCAAACTGCTATTCGTTGAGCTAGACTTATTAGCTTCCTTATTAGCTAAGGCATTAAGCGCTTCTAGGAGCCTATTAGCGGCACCGTTGGTCGACAGAGTAGAGAAGTCGATATGAGTATCAGTTGTCAGGATTGTGGTTATCATAGAGATTTTAATTATATAGAAAAGTCGCTCGTAACAATTAGCGACAAATGACTAAAAATTGATGACTAAAAACAGAGCTATTGGTACTAATAATTCGCAGTTTTAACGCTGCAAAAACAGTAACATACTTGCGCTAGTGTCCTACCGCGCTTTCAGTTAGTATGGCAAGCAATATTATACCCCATTTTGATCAGCGAGGCCGCTTATGTCACCTTCTCAAACTAACTCTAAATCAGAGACTGTCACTCAAGATAATAAAGCGTCATCTCACGTACGTATGCCTGAATACATCTCTTTGAACAAATGGGAAGATACGGGCTTTGAGTGGCAAGGTGAAGTCGATCCTACTTCCTTTGAGCGCTTAGCCGCTTCGTTGACTGATGAGCATCAACANACTAATTTGCCAGTACACACGCATCTATACCGTCGTAATAATGTTNTGCATTTATCCTTTGAGGTAGAAGGCGAGGTGTGGTTGACTTGCCAACGCTGTTTGCAGCCTGTAGCGACGTCCTTAACCGATGACTATGATATTGCATTGCTAGAAGATGAGAGCCAGGCAAGTTTGGTGGATGAGGAGCAAGACTATTTGCTTCTTGAGGAAATAGTGGATAANCAAACCCCTGAGCGCTTACTACCNCTTAAGAAACTCATTGAAGATGAGCTACTACTCAAGATGCCTTTAGCGCCCAAACATGACGACTGTGAAATGAGCGTTGAGCAGTTTGGAGAGATACCAGAAGAGGAAGAGGGCGAAAANCCTTTTGCTGCTTTATCAGCGTTNAAGGGCAAGNTGTAATTTTTTACTAGCCTATTTTGTGACTAGGCACAGAAGAGTTTGACGCAGGGCTTTATTAATCTGATAAATCCGCGTATAATGTCCCGTTNATTGCATTCTAGTAAGGCGCTGCTGGTCGCTGAGCTTGTATTAATAAAGGCTTAGTGAGATTCAATTGGCAGGTTANACAGATAGCAAACTCATTAATTTAGTACTGTGTTAAGTTTTCGTGGTTGATGTTTGATAGATCATAAGCTTAAGTCAGTATCGATTAAAGCTGAATTTTAAGCTTACCCCTTTTTAAGTATAGGAGCTATATCATGGCTGTTCAAAAAAGTCGTAAAAGCCGTTCTCGTCGTGACATGCGCCGTTCACACCACCGTATGGAAGTGGCTGAGCTGAGCGTAGATGCTACTACTGGTGAGAAACATCGTCGTCATCATATGACTAAAGACGGATTCTATCGCGGTCGTCAGTTATTCAAAGTTGCTCAAGACGCTTAATCTATTGCTTGATAAGTAAACGTATCAATAAATAGTAGCTAACTATAATAGTAGCTATTATTCGTTATGATGTTTGCTGTTGAACATACAGATTATAAAAAAGCCAAGTTATCTTGCTATCATATATTGTATAGCGTGGTGGCTTGGCTTTTTGCTATTTAGAATTTGATGAACAATGTAGTCACCGTCTCATATATGGTGATTGTTTAATTGATATCATTTATTAGCGCTATAATAATCTGAGTACAGTTGTTAACTATGATAATTGAGCAGAGCAGTGTATAGTTTGCTCATGATTATGATGAATCATAAATGAATGAGCTATTATTTATTATTACAGACGATGAGCTGCTAAATACAATTTATGATAACTGACCCGTTTATTATATTTGCTTATTATCAAAAGCGCTTTTAATCACTAAGGAATATTGGCTATGGCATTAACGCCTGATACGATAACAACGAAGCCCCGTATAGCAATTGTCTTTCCTGGGCAAGGTGCGCAAGCAGTCGGCATGACCGCAGAGCTGAGCGAAATCTACCCGCAGATTCGTGATACATTCGCTGAGGCTAGCACTGCGCTGGGAGAGGATTTGTGGGCGATTTGTCAAGACGAGGATAAGCTCAACCAGACTCAGTATACTCAGCCTGCGCTATTAGCAGCGAGTATCGCTATTTGGCGTATCTTACAAGAAAAGCTGACTGANGCGAATATTACTCCTTGCTACCTAGCGGGGCATTCTCTTGGAGAGTACAGTGCGCTGTGTGCTTCTGGAGTGCTTAGTTTTGCTGATGCGATACAGCTAGTACATAAACGTGGTCAACTAATGCAAGAGGCGGTTGCCGGTATCGATACTGCTATGGCTGCTGTATTAGGTCTTGAAGATAGCCGCGTCGAAACCTTATGTGAGCAAGCGACTGAGCATGTAGATGATGCTATTGTTAACGCTGCAAACTTCAATAGCCCTGGGCAAGTGGTGATATCTGGCAATGCGCTAGGCGTTGCTGCCGTCATCGACAAAGTACAGAACACGGGCAAAAAAGCGATACCTCTCAAGGTCAGTGTGCCTTCTCATTGCGCTTTGATGGAACCTGCTAGCCAAGCATTAGCCGAAGCTTTGGCAGCTATTAATTTCGATCAAGCGACGATTCCGGTGATCCAAAATCGCCATGCACGGGTCGAGACCAGTTCGCCCAGTATCAAGCAAGCGTTGACCGAGCAGCTCAGTGAAGCGGTGCTATGGTCAAAAACTATGCAAGAGCTCGCAGACAAACAAATCAATATTCTAATCGAATGCGGCAGTGGTAATGTACTGAGCAATTTGGCCAAGCGTCAAGCTCAACCGATTACCAGCTATCCAACGGACAAGCCTGCTCGTCTTGATAAATTAATGGAGGCACTATCATGAGTCGTACAATTACCTTAGTTTCTGGTGCTAGCCGAGGCATAGGCAAGGCCGTTGCCAAGCGCTTTGCTAAAGAAGGTCATTTTGTCATTGGTACCGCAACGACTGAGAAGGGCGCAGCCCTCATCGACGATTATCTGCATGATTCAGGTGGTATAGGCCGAGTATTAGACGTTCGAGACCCTGAACAAATCGATAAGCTGTTTGAAGAGATTGAGAGTGTCTACGGCGCGGTACAAGTACTCGTTAACAATGCTGGCATCACTAAAGACGGCTTGCTTATGCGTATGAAAGATGAAGATTGGGAAAGTGTCATCGACACTAACCTGACCTCAGTGTACCGGATGAGCAAACGTGCGGTTCGCGGTATGATGAAAGCGCGCCGTGGCCGTATTATCAATATCAGCTCAGTAGTCGCTAAGATGGGTAATGCTGGACAGTCGAACTACGCCGCGACTAAAGCAGGTCTTGAAGGGTTTAGCCGAACGCTTGCGCGCGAGATCGGCTCACGGCAGGTGACTATCAATTGCGTGGCACCCGGTCTGATCGAAACTGATATGACGGACGAGCTTGACGAGCGTCTGCTCAACTCTATGTTAGATGCAGTGCCTATCGGGCGTTTGGGTCAGCCAGAAGATATCGCTGCTGCGGTGTTATTTTTAGCAGGTGACGAAGCCAGTTATATCACAGGAGCGGTNATTCCAGTCAACGGTGGCATGTATATGTAGTGCGCTGCAATGATATACTGTGCTTATATGTAGTGCGCTACACTAAGCACAAAAAGTTAAATATTAAAAAGTTACATTAGCACAATAAAAAACTGTGTGAACGAGTGTAAACTCTAATAAATGCTGTTATAATAACGGACACTTTTAGGCCAAACCCCTGTATTATAGCAATTGGTTATTCGGGTCAAAAACTGATAATGATATTGAGCTATCTGTAACCAGTCAGCACTATCACAGTTTAACTAAGCCCTTAACGCTTCAGATAATTGCTATAATTCCCAAATTGATAGACACTAAGGAGTACTTTGTATGAGCAATAACGATATTGAGCTAAGAATAAAATCTGCCGTAGCAGAGCAGTTAGGCATGAACGTTGAAGATATCAAAAACGAAGCTTCATTCATGGAAGACTTAGGCGCTGATTCTTTGGACTTAGTTGAGCTAGTTATGTCATTTGAAAGTGATTTCGGTATCACTATCCCTGATGAAGACTCAGCAGAATTGACTACAGTACAAAAAGCTATCGATTACGTACAAGCCCAGCTGTAATATGGTATCAGTTTGCCCTATTATCAGCGAGCTGCTGCGCCGTTTATCTTAATAGATAAGCGGTTTTTTTTGGCTCGCATTTTATGACTAGCATTGATATTGAGCTAAACCCATTCCATAAGGTGACATAAGTTTTCATAAGTTTAACATTACTCAACATACCGCTACTATGCAAACCTCTAGCCTTTGTTATACTCATAAAGTGAATAACAAATAACAATATCAAAAGGAGTAATTAGATGGGAATGTTCAGTTTTGCAAAAGACATTGGTGATAAGATTTTTAATCGTGATGATGACAAGCACGATGCAAAAAAAGAAACTCAAGCAGACGCTAATACCCCAGTAAAAGATAACGAACCATCGGCGCAGTCGGTGGCGAATATTTTGCTGCGCCGTATTCAGCAGCAGAATCTGCAGATCAGTAATTTAAAAGTCAAATATAATGGTTCTACTGATACTGCTGAAATCAGCGGTAATGCAAAGACTCAAGCGGACCGCGAAAAAGCGATTATTGCTATTGGTAACGTCCAAAACGTAGCAAAGGTTATCGACAATATCGATATCGAAGAAGATGCGCCAGAATCTACCATGTANACAGTAAAATCAGGTGACAGTCTCTCAAAAATCGCTCAAGACGTTTATGGCTCATCAGGCGACTATATGAAAATATTTGAAGCTAACAAACCTATGCTGTCAGATCCAGATAAGATTTATCCCGGTCAAGTACTGCGTATTCCTAAGCCATAATGCTGCCAACTTATTTTTAACCCATTAACTGGGTAAAAAGTAATATTTTGATGAACGCTTCTTATTTAATAAGAGGCGTTTTTTTATTGGTTTAACTTGAAGGGGAAGTCTTGTTAGCGGTTAATTTGCTAGTTTGCTCTTCTATAGCCCAGTGAATATGCTCATCCAAAANNTCATTGTGTTGACCAAGTCTAGATTTTAATTGCTCAATATTAATATCATCAGCAGTGGCATTGCCTAGACCGATAGCGATATTACGCAGAAAGTTCACATAGCCGGTACGGCGTAGCGGGCTGCCTTGGGTGTATTGTAAAAAATCCGCCTCGCTCCATTGCCAAAGCTCAAGCAGACTACTNCTATCGAGTTTATGCCTTGGGGCAAAGTCCTCAACCGTTGTGAGCTTGGCATAACGATTCCAAGGGCATATCAGCTGACAGTCGTCGCAGCCAAACACACGGTTGCCAATAGCGCGGCGATATTTAACATCAATAACGCCGTCATGCTCGATGGTCAAATATGAGATGCAAGCGGCTGCGTTGAGCTCATGCGGACCCACGATAGCCTGAGTAGGACANATATCGATACAAGCGCGGCAGCTACCGCAATGCGCGGCAACCGGCTGATCATCAGGTAGCTCTAGACTGATAAATANCTCGCCCAATACAAAAAAAGAACCGGCTTGTTTATTGAGCAACAAGGTGTGCTTGCCGGTCCAGCCAAGGCCAGCAGCATCAGCGATAGGCCGCTCAAAAATAGGCGCAGAGTCGCTAAAAGGCCGAAAGACAAAATCACTATTTGCACCAATATCGTCTCCAATAGCTAGTTGCTGCCATTCTGGCAGCATCGCTTCTATCCTCAAAGCCAGTTGTTTGAGGCGACTGCGCATGGTCTTGTGATAGTCGCGCCCGCGAGCATAGCGCGCAATGATACCGTGGTTTGGGCGATCGTCATCTTCAACGGTGCGCGGTTTAGGCGTTTCAGTCAAATAGTCCATACGCACGCTAATGATAGTCTTAGCGCCTTCTACCAACTGCTCAGGATGAGCACGCAGGTGGTGATTGCCATGCATAAACTGTAACTGTCCTTCATAACCTTTCGCTAACCAAAGCTGCAACTGCTCAAGCTGCTGCGCAAATAAAGGATGCTGCACNGATATAAATCCGCAATCGGCAAATCCTAAATCTNGCGCTTGCGCCTTAATCCACTGCTTTATCTCTTCAGGCGAAGAAAAGCTAGGTTTGTCAGTACTAGGGATAAGGCTAGAAGATGATTTCATAGGATAAGCTAAGTGGCCTATATGGTTGAGTAAACGGATAATTGAGCGAACGGATGATTAAGTGAACGACAGCTATTATGCCATGACAAGCCGCTCTGACCCAAAAAAGATAGCATAATACCGATGATATCCATACAGAAGTCGCCNTCGACATTTGCTACCCTTATTCTCATCTATTTGTACTCTAAGCTTTATAAGGATTATCTATGTCTACTATTAAAAAGTCACTTTCAAGTCCTGCAACGCTGCCCATCGCTTTGTATACTAGCTCGCAAGTCTATGCTATAGAGCAAGATTGGTTTGCTGATGGCTATAGCAGTTTTGCTTTGATGCAGCAGGCCGCTTGGCAGATGGCGCAGCGCATTATAGACGTTGATGATATCGTGCAAAGTCAAAAAAGTCGCAGGCTGAGTCATGAGAATACCNACCTCACAGCTCAGCAATACAACAGAGACAAGCGCGCCGTTATNTGGGCGGGGCGAGGTAACAATGGCGGTGATGGATGGCTGATTGCTTTATATTTACAGCGGGCAGGCTGGCAGGTCAAAGTTATGACCGTTGGCATGGCCGCTATCGACAAAGAAGAGANTAATGACTCAAACAATAGCGATGAGACAGAGCAGGTCAGTGATGCCCTTAAAGCCCAGCGCTTAGCACTGACCGCTGGTTGCTCTTATCTACGTTTTGAAGATCAGGGTTTTAAAGATAAGGAGTTTGATGAGAGTGACTTCCCTAGAGCAGATGTCTATATCGATGCGCTCTTTGGTATCGGCCTAGATCGCCCACCAACAGGTATTTATCAGCAAGCGATTACCACTTTTAACCGGCTGACTGAGCGTGACTGTGCTTTGGCAGTAGCGGTAGATGTTCCTAGTGGTCTTGTGGCCTCAACAGGGCAGGTGTTTGAGCATTTGGCAGTACGTGCTGATATTACTTTATGCCTTGTCGCGCGTAAGCTTGGTTTACATACCAAAGATGGTAAAGACTATGCTGGTGAAGTTTTGGACATTCCGCTCATACCTATCACTTCTAAACCTATCACCTCTAAATCGCCTGCGGCTACTTTATTACAGACCGCTTATGCTTTAGCGCCGCGTCAACAAAATAGCTATAAAGGTAGTTATGGTCACGTGTTAATGATAGCTGGCAATCGTGTGGATGGCTCGCAAGGCATGGGCGGCGCAGCGATTTTATCAGCATCAAGTGCTATGGCAACTGGAGCCGGCAAAATTACGGTAGCTTGTCACGACGCTTTTCATGGAGCACTACTGACCTCATTACCAGATGCAATGACTATCGATCTGCACGATGTTAAAGGTGTCAAAACCTTGATTAAAGATGCTAGCGTTATCGCTATAGGCATGGGACTTGGCCGAGATGATAAGGCTAAAAATTTATTTATCGCTTACCTAAACGCGGCCATCGAAGCGGATAAAGCTATAGTGATTGATGCGGATGGTTTGTACCATTTAGCGACCTTACAAAGTGATGAGCATGAGTTAGTTAAAGCACTAAAAGCACATAGTACTCAGCATAAAGTGTATCTGACGCCGCATAGTGGCGAGGCGGCTATGCTATTAAATAAAGAAATTAGCGAAATAGAAGAAGATCGCTTAACCGCCATCAAGCAAGCTGCGGATCAGTATGGTGGCAATTGGGTGCTAAAAGGAGCAGGGACGCTTATATTAGAGCAGAATCTACATGATAAAAATAATAATAAACCGAAGGTATATGTCTGTGCTACTGGCAATGCAGGAATGGCAACGGCGGGCATGGGTGATGTGTTATCAGGAGTATGCGCAGGGCTGTTAGCGCAGCTAGACTTGGCCGATGAGGCGCGCAGTCTCAGACAGGCTGTGCTTGTTCACGGCTTAGCAGGTGATGCCTTACTGAATCAATTAACAAGTAATAAGGCTGGCGTTGCTAGTGGCTTATCGCTGAGAGTAGGGCAGCGCGGCATGCAGGCGCAAGATATGCCAGCGGCTGTTCGCTCTGTGATGGAGGCCTTAATAGTACCTCATCGATAATATAGGTTTTTACAAACCGTTTATAAGCTCGCTTAGTATATTGAGCGAGCTTAGTTTTGTTAGCTACAATACTGGCTAATCGCTTGTTGTACTCGTTCACGCTTGAGCTCAATCTCACGGCTGTCTAGATATTCGCGATTACCACTTGCGTCCATCTCATAAATGCGCCCACCCACATTGAGGTTGGTTAAGTTATTACGTAGTGATTGGCAGCGCTGGGCATTGGCGTTGGCTTCTTGTTCTTTGATACGAGCCTCAAGCTGAGCGACTCGCTGAGCTTCAGCGTCTTTAGGGGCAGTATCTGGACTATCGCTAGTTCTATTAGCCATTTGGCCGGCATCAGTTTGACGACCATCACTGCGAAACTCAATCATCTCAACGTTTTCGCCATTATGCGGGGCGTGTTGGCTATATTTAATCTCCCCATGCGCTCCAATAGACTTGTAAACCTGAATCGCATGACTGGCATTCATAGACAATAACAAAATACTACAAGTCGATAAGCCAAAAACAAGCTTAGAGGCGATAGTTGTCAAGGGGGCGTAAGCCATTTTCAGAATCCTTTTTGCCAATGAGAAAACAGGAGGTGTTTATCTATCGATATCTATAGGTAAGCATTAAAGCCTAGCCACATTATACATAATTAAAAAAGCTTAGCTCAATTAAAAAGCCTAACTTCATTTTAGTAAAAATCTTTAAAACTAAATACCAATTATTTTGTTTCAAAGGAAGTTGTAAAACTTATAGTTGGGCTTAGGCTTCATAAGTTTCTCTTGACAATAATAGCCAAAACAGTGACTATAATAACAGTTGGTCAGTGAGCGGCATTTATAATTTTGCCGTAGCACTTGAAAACAAAGTCTCTTAGGCTGCTTATCGGTGGCTTGATAGNTTTNTTTTCTTTGTGACAGTAGCAGAGCAAGGATAGCGGTCATTCATTGGCCTATTGTTGATTGTGCTATTTGTCTCCGGACTTATCGGTCTACAATGACTAAGATAAACTTATTATTTTTAACCCTTTACCGCCAAGTCGGTTTGTTGCCATGAGTAATGGCGTATCAATGCTACAAACTAGTTTTGATGCCATAAGCTTAAAAGGTGAATCGCTTACGCAAAGACACTAAGAGGCAATTATCATAATTGTTATTAGTGAGTTTGAGCTCTTTTATCTTTAGCGGTTCAGTGACTCATTAGCCTTTATTGGTAGTAACGCACTATTGGTATTTGGTTGGTATCTAAATAATAAGCCTCTTTTATAGATGCANTCGCATCTAGTCATCATATATCGATATACCTCTTTAAGCTGACCTTAAAATGGCTGTGTTCAAGTAGCAAGCTGCTTTATGCTTTTTATAAAGCCAAGCTGTTTTTGCATAGTGAGTAGATACTCTTCTATGGACAAAGATAAGCACAACTTTGGGTAGTAGATGTCGGCACAATAAGTCTTTGTGCTCTGATCTATACTCATAAAAGCTGCATCTGCGCTGTAAATAAAGGTGATGATAGTGACGCAAACTACGCAAAGTCCGAATATGACCGGACACACGCAAACGGCTAACGCCGCCAAACATTTTGAAGAAAAGCAACAGCAGCTAGCTGAGAATGAGCCTGTCATGCTCTCTGGCGCTGAGATGCTAATACAAGCGCTGACTGACGAAGGCGTTAAGTATATCTTCGGTTATCCCGGCGGCGCGGTTCTACATATCTATGATGCGCTATTTCAGCAAGAAGTCATTGAGCATATTCTAGTGCGTCATGAGCAAGCGGCAGGCCATATGGCCGATGCCTATTCGCGAGTGACAGGCAATACGGGTGTTGTGCTCGCCACCTCTGGCCCAGGCGCGACCAATACGGTAACGGCTATTGCCACGGCCTTTATGGATTCAGTGCCAATGGTAGTCATCTCAGGACAGGTCCCTAGTAGCCTAATTGGTGAAGATGCGTTCCAAGAGACTGATATGGTTGGGGTCTCGCGCCCAATCGTCAAGCATAGCTTTCAAGTGCGCCATGCCAGCGAAATCCCTACCATCGTCAAAAAAGCCTTTCATATCGCAAGCTCAGGTCGTCCAGGCCCAGTCGTTATCGATGTGCCAAAAGACATGACAGCGCCGAGCGAAAAATACGTTTATGAGTACCCAGAATCGGTATCCATGCGCTCTTACCAGCCATCACAAAAAGGCCATGGCGGTCAGATTAAACGCGCGGTCGAGACTTTATTAGCGGCGAAGCGCCCAGTGGTCTACTCAGGTGGCGGCGTGATTTGGAGCGATGCTTATGAAGAGCTTCGCGATCTTGCGCACCGTTTGAATCTGCCTGTGACCAATACGCTAATGGGTTTAGGGGCTTTTGATGGTACCGACGAGCAGTTCCTCGGGATGCTTGGTATGCATGGTACTTATGAAGCCAATATGAGTATGCATCATGCTGACGTCATNCTAGCGGTAGGAGCGCGTTTTGATGATCGCGTCACCAATAATGTCAAAAAATTCTGCCCGAATGCAACGATTATTCNTATTGNTNTCGATCCGGCTTCTATCTCAAAGACTATCTTCGCTCATATTCCTATCGTTGGCGATGTCAAATCTGTCTTGACTGATATGCTTGATAGCATTGGACATGATAAAGAGCTTGATCAGCCAGCATTAACTGATTGGTGGTCACAAATCAATGAGTGGCGTAAGCGTCATGGCCTACGTTATGACACTAGCACCGAAAATGGTATTAAGCCGCAAAGCGTCGTACAAGCTTTAGACAAAGTGACCAATAGTAACGCTATTATCACAAGCGACGTCGGCCAGCATCAGATGTTTGCCGCGCTGTATTATACCTATAGAGAGCCGCGCCAATGGTTAAACTCAGGCGGCCTTGGCACTATGGGTGTGGGCTTGCCTTATGCTATGGCAGCCAAATTAGCTTGTCCAGATCGCGACGTGGTATGTATCACCGGTGAGGGCTCTATTCAGATGAATATCCAAGAGCTATCCACATGCTTACAGTACAATCTGCCTGTCAAAATCTTGAACATCAATAACGCGCAGCTTGGTATGGTTAAGCAGTGGCAAGACATGCTATATGAAGGTCGTCATGCTCAGTCCTACATGAACTCTTTACCTGACTTTATCAAGCTCGCTGAGAGCTACGGGCATGTTGGGATCAAGATTACCGATCCTGAAACCATGGAAGCACAGTTAGCAGAAGCTATGGCGATGACTGACAAGCTAGTATTTATCGACGTCTATGTAGATCGCAATGAACATGTTTATCCGATGCAAGTGGCTGGACAGACGATGCGTGATATGTGGCTAACCAAAGGGGAGCGTACTTAATGCAACAACCACATCTGATCTCGGTATTAATGGAAAACGAAGCAGGGTCGTTGTCGCGATTGGTCGGCTTATTCTCGCAGCGCGGCTACAATATCGAGACTTTGAACGTCGCCCCAACTGATGATCCTACAATCTCGCGTTTGACGCTAACGACGATCACGTCTCCAGAGAAAATAGAGCAAATCACTAAGCAGTTGCATAAGCTTATTGAAGTCGTTAAAGTGCTTAACTTATCCGAAACAGTTCATGTTGAGCGTGAGCTGATGCTGATTAAAGTGCGCGCGACTGGTAATGTCCGTGAAGAGATTAAACGTAGCGCAGATATCTTTCGCGCGCAGATCGTCGATGTCAATGCCAGCTTATACACCATCCAAATCGTCGGTGATAAAGCCAAGCTCGATGGTTTCATTGAGACTATAGGCCGTGAGCGCGTACTTGAAGTCGTCCGCTCTGGGGTGATAGGTATTGCCCGCGGTGAAAAAACGCTAAGTATATAAAACTCATTTTAAGTTTGATATCGAAATTAACACTGTCAGTTATCAGGACTTTAAAACTGATAACTTAAAATTAACAACAAGCTTATAGCGTACAATCAATGAATACATTGGCGATACTATAAGTGTTACTAGCCATGGCTCTCCATGATTAAGGAAAAGGACTCTGTATGAACGTTTTTTATGATAAAGACTGTGATTTATCTATCATCCAAGGCAAAAAAGTCGCTATTATCGGTTATGGCTCACAAGGCCATGCCCATGCGCTAAACCTGCAAGACTCTGGCGTAGACGTCACAGTTGGTCTACGTGCTAACTCAAGCTCTCGCAAAAAAGCTGAAAACGCTGGCTTAAAAGTCGCAGACGTCGCTGAAGCGGTAAAAGCCGCTGACGTGGTCATGATTCTGACGCCTGATGAGTTCCAAAAAGAGCTGTATAAAAATGAGATCGAGCCAAATATCAAAGAAGGCGCAACGCTAGCGTTCGCTCATGGTTTTGCGATTCATTATAATCAAGTCGAGCCGCGTAAAGATCTTGATGTCATCATGGTCGCGCCAAAAGCGCCTGGTCATACCGTGCGTAACGAGTTCACTAAAGGCGGCGGTATCCCTGATCTTATCGCTGTCTATCAAGATGCCTCTGGTCAAGCCAAGCAATTAGCTTTATCTTATGCAGCAGGTGTGGGCGGTGGTCGTTCAGGTATTATCGAGACAACTTTCAAAGATGAGACGGAAACGGATCTATTTGGCGAGCAAGCGGTACTTTGCGGCGGCGCAGTAGAGCTGGTCAAAATGGGCTTTGAAACCCTGACCGAAGCTGGCTATGCTCCAGAGATGGCTTACTTTGAGTGCTTGCATGAGCTCAAACTTATCGTCGATCTCATGTATGAAGGCGGTATCGCTGATATGAACTACTCTATCAGTAACAACGCTGAATACGGCGAATACGTCACAGGTACCGAGGTCATCAATGAGCAATCACGTGAGGCGATGCGCAATGCGCTAAAACGCATCCAGTCAGGTGAGTATGCCAAGATGTTCATCTCTGAGGGCGCAACCAACTATCCATCAATGACTGCGCGTCGTCGTAACAACGCTGAGCATCAAATCGAGATCACTGGTGCCAAACTACGCGGCATGATGCCTTGGATCGGTGGTAACAAAATCATCGATAAAGATAAAAACTAAAGCCAACCTGAATAAGGTGTCTTTGTAGTTTTGGGACTTAAGTTTTAAAGTCTAAGTCTTTAAAGTCTAAGTCTTTAAAGTCTAAGTACTTAAAATCTAAGTACTTAAAATCTAAGTACTTAAAATCTAAGTACTTAAAATATAAGTTCTAAGATTTTAGTTTCAATCAAAATACTAACCCATGCTATCCGCTCGATGGCATGGGTTTTTTATAAGTAAAAAGTTTATAGTAGAAAAAGCGCCGTCTAGTCCAACAAGGATCTTGAAAACGAGTAGACATTGCCTCATATAAGCACTCAGCTTAGTCTCTGAATCAGTATTTGTAGTGCTCGATATGCTTTTTAAGTCGTTACTGCATGAGTCATTATCATGATTACTATGAATGTATGGTTTACAACTATCGATCTAAAAGCGCGATTTATGTGCTTCTCTCCAGACTAAGCAAAAAATAAGACAAAATTAAATTTAATGTTAACTATAGGTTGTGTTGTGCAAATATCAAATCCAGACTGGCTAACGCCGCAGTTCGTATATATTACTCTTAGCGCCGTAGTCGCTGTTTTGATTTGGATTGAGTGCTCAATGCTCAAGCGCAGTGACGGTAAGCTACCTAAGTCAGCGCTATTTAGGTTCAGCTCATTTGCAGATACCGCTTGGTTTTTTGTCTCAACTATCGCCTTGTACGCTATAGATTTAGCACCACTTGCTGTGGCTGTGCCCGCCGCTTATGGTATTTATACTGTTTTTGGCTGGATATATGGCACGCGACTACTAAAGCGCAAAGGCATTCCAGACTCACCTGCAGATTTGGTGGTACCCGTNAAATATATAGCGTATAGCCAATCTTTTGCATTGATATTCTTCGCTCTGTGTTTATTAGTATTAGCGTCACCTTGGTTACCTATAACAAGTTAAAGCTTGTCTATTATGTATGGACATAAGACTCACTCATTGGCAAGGATTAACAATTAAAACTTTACAAAAATACCTAATTTAACCTGTCACTATTGATAAAAACTGCTATAATCGAAGAGTGCTCATAGGCTGTAAGCCAATAACGGTAAGCAATCGCTAAGATAAATTANTGTGTTTGGTTAAGGGTTCAATCCAAAAGCAGATGGGTATTTATCAATTAATCGGTGATGACTGATGTCGCACCAATCGTTTAAGAGTTAGGAAAAATTATGTCTGATAAAGTTGAAGGCACCGTAAAGTGGTTTAATGAAGCTAAAGGCTTTGGTTTCATCGCACAAGATAATGGCGGTCAAGATGTATTTGCTCATTACAGCGCTATCCAAGGTAGTGGTTTCAAAACACTAGCGGAAGGCCAAAAAGTGTTATTCGTTTTAGGTGAAGGCCAAAAAGGTCCACAAGCTGAGCAAATCGAAGCACTATAAGTGTATTTACTATAGGGGATAACTGATATCAGTTACTCTTATCTATAGATCTACACGCACAAATGACTATGTTGTGAGAACAACAAACCTATTGTTTAGACTGTATAGCAAAAGCAACCTTTCATCGGGTTGCTTTTTTTTGTCTAAATTTTGGATAAATTGTACAAAAGGCTATCTGCAAATACCTCGATAGCGCTTTGAGAGACAACCGTTTTTGAATTAAAGCATTACTTACTCATGTTCAACAGTTTGCAGGAGATAATAAAAAGAAAGTAACAAGCGAATCTTGTCTGATATCTTACAATGAATGTCATCTACAAAAACAAAACGACTAGGATAAGAATATGGATTGGCAAACTTGGTTTTCGATTAATTGGCAACAAGTTGTCGGTATAGCACTGTCAGTTATCGGCTTTTATTTTTGTCTGATATTGTTTACTCGTATTGTTGGTTTACGTAGCTTCTCGAAGTTATCGAGTTATGACTTGGCTATGACTGTCGGTATCGGTAGCATATTGGCATCAACCGTATTGTCAAAATCAACGTCGCTGCTGCAAGGCGTGTTTGCTATTGGGATGCTGTTCACGCTGCAAGCAGTACTCTCCATCATTAGACGAAAGTTCAAGCCATTTAAAGCGCTTATAGATAATCAGCCTATTATCTTGATGGCGAATGGAGCGTATCTTTATGACAATCTAAAAGAAGCAAAGCTTAGCGAGAACGATATCAAACAAATCCTACGTAAAAATGGCATAAAATCTAAATCAGAAGTTTTTGCAGTGATTATGGAGACGACAGCTGACATAAGCGTTATAAAATCCAGCGATACCAGTCCTGATTGGTCGCTATTTGACGATATTCGCGATAATGAGATTTTGGTAACGGCCTACGATAATGGTATTGAGCAGCAAAGTAGGGTAGACGTATTTTCGAAATAATAACAAAACGTTAAGCAATTTGCAGGTGACAGATGCTATAAAGGGTACTAATAACAAGGCTTTAGGAAAACGAGCAAAGCTATCATTGTTTTAATTATAGTATTTATTCAAATGCTTATAAATTTATGACCCATTATTCACGGCGTCATCTTGACCTAAAAGCCTTGCTCACGCAAGATAGTCGGGTCTTATAAGCTAAGCGTAAATATTTACCACATCCCAGTTTACTGACTATAGTAAACTTATGTGTCAAAGGTAAGATTAATAAAAGTAAGATCTATATTAGCCATCAATGAATGGCTTTAATTCATAATATTCATAAACGAGGAACGTATGAAAGCATTAGTCGCGGTCAAGCGTGTCATTGATTATAACGTAAAAGTTCGTGTCAAAGCTGATAACTCAGGTGTCGACTTATCGAATACTAAGATGTCTATCAACCCATTTGATGAAATCGCTGTAGAAGAGGCAGTACGCCTAAAAGAAGCAGGCGTCATTGATGAGATTATCGTCGCGTCAATCGGACCAAAAGAGTCACAAGAGCAGATCCGTGCAGCTTTAGCACTAGGTGCTGATCGTGGTGTACTCGTCCAAACTGATGAAAAACCATATCCGCTACAAGTCGCTAAAATCTTAAAAAACATCGCTGAGAGCGAGAGCACTGATATCATCTTGTTAGGTAAGCAAGCTATTGATGACGACAACAACCAAACCGGTCAGATGCTAGCGGCGCTGATGGGCGTAGGTCAAGGTACTTTCGCTTCAGAGGTCAAAGTAGAAGGCGATAAAGTCAACGTCACTCGTGAGATTGATGGTGGTTTGCAGACCGTTGCTTTAGATCTACCGGCTATTATCACTACTGATTTACGTCTAAATGAGCCACGCTACGCTAAGCTACCAAACATCATGAAAGCAAAGAAAAAGCCACTTGATGAAAAGACGCCAGCTGATTTTGGTGTAGATATGGCATCTAAGCAGCAAATTACTAAAGTTGAGCCGCCAGCAGAGCGTCAGGCAGGTATCACTGTGAAGTCTGTAGATGAGTTGGTTGATAAGCTAAAAAATGAAGCTAAAGTAATCTAATATTGACTATATATTTGGCAAAGTGATATGCATAGTTTCTTTTAAAATCCGTCTGATTAAGAGATAGAGTAGGGACTGGAGAATAAGACATATCACAAAAGCTGCCATCATAGATATTAAAGCACATAAACGATTACGCGAACATATAAAGGACAAAAACAATGGCTATTTTGGTATATGCAGAACATGACAATGCCAGTCTAAAAAAGGCAACCTTAAATACTATCGCTGCGGCAAAGCAAATGGGCGATGACGTCCATGTATTAGTCGCTGGCAGTAGCGCTCAAGCAGCAGCTGATGAAGCAGCAAAAGCTGAAGGTGTTAGCAAAGTCTTATTAGCGGATAATGCCGCTTATGAGCATCAACTAGCCGCAAACGTTGCGCTATTGGTAGCTGATATTGCTGGTGATTACAGCCATATTGTTGCCGCTGCGACCACAACCGGTAAGAACTTTATGCCTCGCGTTGCAGCGCTACTTGACGTTAGTATGCTGTCTGAGATCTCAGCAGTAGTAGACGCGCATACTTTTGAGCGTCCTATTTATGCTGGTAACGCGACTGCGACAGTGAAAACCTCAGAAGAAAAAGTAGTTGTCACCGTACGTACGACCGCTTTTGACCCAGTAGCAAGTGAAGGTGGTTCAGCCTCTGTTGAAACCATCGATAATGTACAAGACGCAGGTAAGTCAAGCTTCGTTAATGAAGAGATGGCAGCCTCAGATCGTCCAGAGCTGACTTCAGCTGGTATTGTCGTCTCAGGTGGTCGTGCCTTGGCAAATGGTGAAAACTTCACTAAATACATTGAGCCATTAGCAGATAAGCTAGGCGCTGCTATCGGTGCATCACGCGCCGCTGTAGACGCAGGTTATGTGCCAAACGACATGCAGGTCGGTCAAACAGGNAAGATTGTTGCGCCGCAGCTTTATATCGCCGCTGGTATCTCTGGTGCGATTCAGCATTTAGCAGGTATGAAAGACTCTAAAGTTATCGTTGCGATCAATAATGACCCAGAAGCGCCTATTGCTAGCGTTGCCGATTACTTCTTAGAAGCAGATCTATTCGAAGCTTTACCTGAATTGACTAGCAAAGTATAAAGCTCAACGCTTTTGACTACTAAGAAACTTAATTTGTATCATATAAGCCCTGCTATCATATAGCGGGGCTTTTTATTGAGCTGACTATTGGACTGATTATTAGACTAAGATTATATATTGAGTCGACCTTATAATTTATAAAAATCCGCTTTATAGTAGTTTGAAGTAGTGTTGGTTAGGGTNGGGTTATCGGATAGAGGCTACGTTTAGGCTACTATATGACTCTANAATGCTATTGAGATAATTGTCACGGACGAGAAGGTAGAGAATCAGTATGAATGCAATTTTACAGTTAGAACCGACTTGGNAGCAGTGGATCGCAAACAATATAAATCGCGGCGTCGCTTATCATAAAATCATTAATACGCTTTTTGAGAGAGGTTTTTATGGCGCAGCCTATGAGCTAATGTCGCAGCAATCAGGTACGATCAATATTCCTTATATGGATATGAGCCATAACTCGATAGTGCTGCCGGATAAGACGGTGAGACTGGCATCGACTTTTTACCCTCCCTTTGTCGCCGTCATCGAAGGCTTCTTAAGTCATAAAGAGTGTGATCAACTGATAAGCAGTGCTGAAGGGAATATGCGAGACTCTCGAGTTGTGAGCCCTGTCGATGGTACTTTTGCAGAGCACGATGCTAGAACCAGTAAAAGCCACGGCTTCCAGCGCGGTGCTACGCCTTTGATAACGACAATAGAAAATAGGATAGCAGCCCTATTACATTGGCCAGTGGTTCACGGGGAGGGGTTACAGGTTTTAAAGTATGGTAAGGGCCAAGAATATCGTCCTCATTATGATTTTTTTNATCCTAAAAACGCAAATTATCAAAAAAANATCGGTAAAGGCGGTCAACGCGTCGGTACTTTGCTGATGTATCTATCGGATGTCGAGGCGGGCGGTGGTACTAACTTTCCAAAGATAAATCTAGAAGTCAGACCCAAAAAGGGCATGGCATTATATTTTGCTAACACCAAGTTTGATGGCAGTATCGAACCTTTAAGCTTACACGCAGGCATGCCAGTAAATAAAGGCACGAAGTTTTTGGCCACTAAATGGCTACGAGCAAACCCTTACGTCAGCTAGCGTGAAGTTTCTAGCGTGAAGTTTAAGGAGGTTTAGCTATACTGTCTTTGCCGTAACGTCTCGTATAGACACAGCGACCCTGCGATAGCCACATTTAAGCTCTCTTGACCATTGGGCTGCGGTAGCGCAATAGGGGTCGCGCACTGCATGAGCTCATCACTCACCCCTTGGCCTTCGTGTCCCATTATCCACGCAATAGGGCTACGTAAGTCATAGTCATAAATCAAGGTATCTGTATGAGAACTAGTCGCAAGTAGCGGCGTTTGTACTTGCTGCAAAATATCTGCTATAGCTAAGTTTTCGTAGATGTTCAGAGCAAACTGAGCACCCATGCCGGCTCGTAGGGTTTTGGGCGACCATGCCTGCGCGGTGTTCGTGCTACAAAGCACGGTCTCGATACCGACCGCCGCTGCCGTACGAAGTAAGGTGCCTACGTTACCACTATCTTGTACATCATTTAAGATCAAGCAGTCATGATCAATTGTAGGCAGAGCTGGGGCCGGTATATCGATTATTGCCATAATATCTACGCCTGCCCCTAAGCTGCGAATGCTGGCATAGAGCGAATCGGCGACAGTCAAAATACTGGTATAAGTAGGCAGGCGAGCTAATAGCTGCTGCACCTCAGGGTGGCTGTGTGCGGACTGCGCTAATAGCACTTGCACTAAGGGGTAGTCACTGCGCAGAGCTGCGTCCATTAAGTGAATGCCCTCTATGACCGTTTGTCCTTGCTTTTTTCGCTGGCGAGCTTGAGTTAAGAGTGCTTTGGCCAGCTTTACGGTTTGGTTCTTATCAGAGGTAATCAGCTCAATAGGAGTAGAGGTCATAGCAGCCTGCTTAAAAGGTGATAATGAAAATAAAAACTGCAAGGATGATAGAAATAGAGCCAGTCAAAGGGCCGCCGATAAGGTTGATCTCAGTAACTCCTTATCAGCGTTACTTTAGCTAATTAAGCTTACGACTCATTATGAGCGCTATGGAGCTGTTTGACATAAGCGACTTCGTTTTTGCTACCGAGCACCACCGGTACACGCTGATGGATATCGGTGGGTTCGATATCTAGTATACGTGTGATAGCGTCGGTTGCCATGCCGCCTGCACGCTCTATAAGTAAGCTCATCGGATTGGCTTCATACATTAAGCGCAGTTTACCGGCTTTGTTGGGGTCTTTAGTGTCGAATGGATAAGTAAAAAGACCGCCGCGGCATAAGATTCGGTGCACATCGCCGACCATGGCCGCAACCCAGCGAGTATTAAAATCGCGGCCACGAACGCCAGTCTTGCCAGCGATTAGCTCATCGATATACTGCTGCATAGGCGGCTGCCAATAGCGATAGTTCGAGGCATTGATAGCATACTCGCTAGTATCCGCTGAGATCTGTACTTGCTCTTCGATCAGCAAATAGTCGCCGCTATCGGGATCTAAGCTAAACATAGTAACGTTATCATCTATAGTCAAAGCAAGAACCGTAGAGGTGCCGTACAATAGATACCCTGCTGCTAGTTGTTGATTGCCAGCTTGCAAAAAGTCTTCATCAGCGCTGACTTGACCTTGACGCTGATAAGGCAAAATAGAAAAAATAGTACCCACTGCCATATTGATATCGATGTTCGATGAGCCATCTAGAGGATCAAACAAGATAAGTAGGCTACCATCCTTATTGGCAGGTGTGGCGTGATCGAGCTCTTCTGATGCTACTCCAGCACAATGTTTGTTATCTGCTAAAGCTTCTAGCAATAAGTCATTGGCTAACACATCGAGCTTTTTTTGNTCTTCGCCTTGCACGTTTTGATTACCCGCTTCTCCTAGGATATCCGCTAGCGCGCCTTTTTGAAGCAGTTGTGAGATCGTCTTACCCACATCAGTAACCGTCGTAATAAGCTCAGTGACCGCAGGGTTTGCGGAGTGGTGATTTAGATATTGTGCCAAGGTCATCATAGGGTTTCCTAGGAGATGTAAAGGTAGAGGTTAAAAGTATAGGGTAGCGTAGGTTCAACATACTCTAGATACAATATAAGTAACTATTATGATAAGTAACTATTATTTTATTCTTATCGAGTGCTATCTGGACTTGCAAAAACTATTAAAAAGGCAATAATGCTTCACGTCATAAATGAGCGTGATAAATAGATAATACGGGACCCTTGTACGACTACAAAAATCAGCTACACTATCGTTATGACGGACATTACTACTGATTTGTTATTATCATTATCGACGACAGCAATGCAGTCACGTAAAGTGTAGCAAATAAGTACTACAAAGTCTTTTTGTCTGTAATTATAGGCTTGCTGTTTGCTTACAATATTATCGCTTAGAGCCTTTAGATCTATATTAAACTTATTTTATAAAATCTTTCTACTACATCAATAATAAAGATTCGTGACTATGCCAACTTCTAATGATATCCGTTCAACCGTCAATATCTCGCCCACAGACTACGCTAAGGTCGATCCTCGCGCTATCCATAAGCAGCTCGATATTTCGCTGAGTCGCCCGCAGCTCAATGATGATGGCAGCATTCGCCACTTCTTAGGAGTGGAAGGACTTAATAAGGCGCAGCTTCAACGCATCATCGCTAAGGCCGAGACTTTTATCGATGAAAAAGGTCAATTGTTAAACCGGCCTGAGCTTGAGGGTTGTACGGTCATGAACTTGTTCTTTGAGCCCTCAACGCGGACACGCACCACCTTTGAGGTAGCTGAAAAACGTCTGGGCGCTAATGTGCTCAATATCGATATTGCGCGCTCAAGTACCAAAAAAGGGGAGAGTTTACGCGACACGCTATGGAACTTGCAAGCGATGACCGCGGATATTTTTGTGGTGCGTCATTCGGCCTCAGGGGCAGCGCATTTTATGGCTACAGAGGTCACCCCAGATATTGCCATTATCAATGGCGGTGATGGCTGGCACGCGCATCCGACCCAAGGTATGCTCGATATGCTCACCATCCATCGTGAAGCGCCGCGCCCATTTGAAGAGCTATCGGTGGCGATTATTGGCGACATTAAACACTCAAGAGTCGCGCGCTCAGATATTAGTGCGCTACAAACGTTAGGGGTCAAGGACATTCGAGTCATTGCGCCGCGCACACTTTTGCCTAAAGGTATTGAACGTTTTGGCGTAAACGTCTATGAGGATATGAATGAATGCGTGGCCGACTGTGATGTCATCATGGGGCTGAGAATACAGAACGAGCGGATTGGCTCGCCGCTACTGGCCTCATCGAGTGAGTACTACAAACATTATGGCATCACCCCTGAGCGCGTTGCGCTAGCGAAGCCTGATGCCCTCATTATGCATCCGGGGCCGATGAATCGCGGCATCGAGATTGCCTCTAGTGTGGCAGATGGCGCCCAGTCAGTGATCCTAAAGCAGGTCAGTAATGGGGTGGCTATTCGTATGGCGGTATTGGCTTTGGCGATGGAAGGACAGCGCGCGCACCAAGCAGCTCGTAGCTAATCTCATTTAGTAGAGTATAGGGTCAAGCCCTAGTATCTTACTATGCTATTTTATTCTTATTTATCCCGCTTATTGATACGGTAATAACGCTCATGACAACCCTCACAAGTTCAGACACTCAAATGCACGACTTACTCCCAGAAGCTTTCAAAAAATCACTGCCNAGCACGGCGACAGCTCAGTTAGCAACATTGACAGCCGATCGCGAGATGTGGGTACTACCGCCATTAGTAGATCTATGCGCGCGTCTGCGCGAGCCGGGGCAACAGCAGCATGGCACACTAATCTCAGAGGGTCGTGCTGCTCGCGGTAATGGCTTTTTGCATGTGGTGATTCCGCCGGATACCAACCCTATCTTAGAAAATGGCTCACTGCTTAAGGGTCTGCGTGAGCGCGCGCTTGAAGATGGCGGTATTTATTTGCATATCCTTGGGGCTTTGACCGAAGGCTTAAGAGGCGATAATCCTTCTAACATTGCCGGTCTAAAAAAAGGCGGCTGTATCGCTGTCTCTAATGCCCGCCAGCCTTTCGCTAATGATTTAGTGCTATTGCGCACCTTGGAGTATGCCGCCACTTTTGGTCTAAAAGTGTTTTTTTATCCTGATGAGCCGAGTCTGTCCGGTGAAGGGGTCGCGCATGAAGGCTACATTGCGTCTTATCATGGTCTGCAAGGTATTCCGTGGATCGCTGAAACCGTTGCCCTATCGAAGCAGTTATTGATGGTGGAGGAGACGGGTATCGCTGCGCACTTTAGCCAATTGTCTTGCAAGTCTTCAGTGGAGCTGATGCGCTGGGCAAAAGATAAAGGTCTGCCGGTGACGTGCGATGTAGCTATGCATCAATTGTATCTCACTGACGATAACTTGGAAGGATTTAATGCTCAAGCTTACGTGTTGCCGCCGCTCCGTAGTAACACCGATCAGCAAGCGCTGCGCCGTGGTCTACAAGATGGCACCATAGATGCGATTTGCAGCCATCACGAACCTCTTAATGCAACTGCCAAAAAAGCGCCTTTTGCTGAGAGCACCCCAGGTATTTCTAACTTTGATACTTTTATGGCGCTTGCTTGCCAGCTGGTACGCGATGAGATCTTAACTCTAGAGCAACTGGTCGATAAGATATGCCTTAATCCTGCCAAAATTGCTGGTATCAGCGCACAGTATGAAAACACTGGCGGCGCAATTTTAGTCGATCCGAATGTAGAGTGGCAAGTGACAAGCGAGACGATGCTGTCTAATGGTAAAAACACTCCGTTCTTTGCGCAGCAGCTGCAAGGCCGAGTTGTGGAGACTTTCTTTGTCTAACATAGCTAGGCAAAAGACCAGCGCGGCTAGCGAATCGATAAAAGCGGTCGCCATTTATGAGATTGTTAAAGGCGTGGGCGCGCTACTAGGTGCCGGAGCATTATGGCTATGGCATAGCGATCTTNAAGATTGGTTAGCGACTGCAACGCACTCTTGGCAGCAGTACTTTGGGCAGCTATTAGCGCCGCAGGTTGAAAGTGTCGTTGCGATTGCGCAGCGCGCCAGTCAAAATTGGCCATTATTTTTGCTGTTTATCTGTGCTTACGCGAGTATTCGTTTTATCGAGGCGTATGGCTTGTGGCAGGATAGGACGTGGGCTTATTGGTTTAGCGTGCTTGGTTACGGTATATTTATCCCGGTTGAAGTGTACTATCTCATCACTAGCCCTTTTGACTGGTTTAAGTTATTTATCCTCGTATTAAACATTATCATTGTCATAGTGGTTTATCGTAATATGAAGCGTAAAGGTTTAATATAAAAGTGCTGCTAGTCCTTGAGATGTATTTTGTATTCATAAACGGAGCAGCTATGACTAAGAATTAGAGTAATAGCTGCTTTTTTTATCTAATTTTATTTTATATCGATTTAACTGCTAGGCAGTTCAAACTTATAAGCCAGCTTTTGAAGGCTTATCATGCCCAATACTTTTTGCGACCCTGCCGACACTCAAGCCTTGTACTAAAATTGAAAATATAACCACCGCATAGGTTAGGGCTAATAAAATGTCACGCTCAGCGCCTATGGGTAGCTGCAATACTAAGGCGACGGATATACCACCGCGCAAACCACCCCAAGTCAATACTTTCCAAGCGCCACCTGGCAAGTCCAGCTGCCGACTAAAGGTCTTTGTGGTCATACCCACNACAATAAAGCGCGCTAGTAGCGCAATGATAATGGTCAAGCCGCCAGCGATAAACAGATTACTAGAATAAGCAATCATTACAATCTCAAGGCCGATTAAGACAAATAAAATAGCGTTCAAAATCTCATCAATCAGCTCCCAAAACAAGTCAACATAATGACGAGTCTGATCACTCATCGCTAATGCACGACCGCGATTGCCTAACATCAGACCCATCATCACCATCGCGAGCGGCCCTGACAGGTGCCAATAGCTGGCGAGCGCATAACCACCGATAACACCAGCTAAAGTCAAGAGCACCTCTTCTTGATAGCTATCGATGCTCTTGATTAAGTAATACAAAATCGCGCCTAACACTAAGCCAAAAACGATACCGCCACCAGCTTCAACCGCTAGGGTGTGCGCCACATAATTAGCCGTTGGAATATCACCACTGGTCAGAATTCCAAGCAAAATGACAAAGATAACGACGCCGATACCGTCATTGAATAATGACTCGCCAGCAATAACGGTCTCTAAGCTTTTGGGCGCGCCAGCAGAGGCCAAAATACCCATCACAGCGATAGGGTCGGTTGGTGAGATTAAAGCGCCAAACAATAAGCACCAAATAAAAGGCAAGCTAAAACCTAGTAGCGGCAGCATCAAATAAATCGCTGTCGCAATAAGAAGTGCTGAGACAATAGTACCGATACAAGCCAATATACCAATAGGCAGCTTATAGCGGCGCAAGTCACTAATATTGACATGCAAAGCGCCAGCAAATAGCAGCATAGAGAGCATGCCGTCGAGCAAGACTTCGGTGAAATCAAGCTGCTCTAATAAACTGATCTCATAATCGATCAGCTGATCGAAACCCAAAAACCCCAAAAATATCGCAAAGATTGACAGCAAAATGGATATCACCATCACCCCGATAGTGGTGGGTAAACCAATGAAACGGTGGTTAACGTAGCTTAAAAGCGCAGTTATCGATAAGAAGATAGCGCTGATCTCAAGGATGCTTAGGCCGGAGGTAGATGCCATAAAATTGTCTCAGATAGGTATTAAAGTAAACTAATTAAAATAAAAGCCGCGATGTATTTTACCGCGCTAAAGCGGCATTAAGTTATCTCGACTGGCTCTCTAATGCTTTGCTAATATGTCTGTCAAAGGTGCTGGTATAAGTAAAATACTGATGCTGCGCATCTTCACTTTGGATAAACTGCCGAGCTTGCCAGCACATATCGAGTAAATCTGTTGTCAGCTCATCATAAGCCAAGTTTTGTTGACCGGCCGCTTCAATGAGTTTTAGCTCATGCAGCAAGGACTGGCGCTGCGCGCTATTGACTCGAGCATAGTTAAGATCGGTTAGCGCTTGGCAAAGCGCTTTGAGCACCATCAGATCAGCAGTCGCATAACGGCGTATCTCACCCAAAGAGGTGTCAATAAAGTCAGATATCTTTGGCGTTTTAGTCACCACTGCCAAGGTAGACGCCCGCGACTGACTCACCGTAACCTCATTGATATCTTTATTACGCGCCGGATGATAGAAATGATAGGGACTTGGCGGCTGACGGCGCATCATAATACTTAAGCAAGAGGACAAGGACTGAATGCAGTTCACTGCTGTTTTGGGGTCGTTGATACCAGGAGATAAAGCGCGTATGGCAATCTCAGTGATCTGTCCTAGACTGTAGCCGATATCGTTGGTATGTGATGGGCGCTGTTCTAACTCAATACCAGTCGCAAAACGCTGCCAAAACAGTGCGTCAGGAGCGCGCGGCATAATGGCTAAGTTTGAGGTTTTGGTCTTTTGTAAGTAGCTATCATCTCTAGCAGGGCGCTGATAAAAATAGCCCATAATATTCTTATCGGTGACAAAGCTGCCAAGGTTCGTCTGTAATCGGATTATCCCGCCGTAGTCCTTCGCTAAAATAATTAAGGNGTCAATATATATCTGCTGCAGATAACCTGAGGTTGGAGCATAGATGGGCGCAGCTGCCCAAGACAAATAATCATCGATATCCTTATCTGCGGCATCGCGCTGATGCTCGATGTCGCAGGTCTCGCTATACCAATAATCAATATTAGCAATAGCATCATCACTAGCGCCTTGAATCACATGCGAAGCTTGAATCGCATGGACCATATGCTGAATAAAGTACACTAATAATAAAGCGCAAATAATAGCCATAACAATGGCAAAAGTTACTGCCAGCTGCGGAACCCCGAAACTCACGTCAAACTTATGAATCGACTTTAAGACCAAAAGGCTATAACTAAAAGTGCCGATAAAGGCCCCGAGCACTAACTGATTAGAAGTGTCAGTCAAAAAGTTCCGTAGTAGTCTAGGGCCAAATTGTGAGGACGCCATGGAGAGTACAGCGATGGTGATAGAAAAGGTAGTACCCGCCACGCCAAGTACAGCGCCTGCAATCGATGTCATAATAGCGCGCGCGGCATCATCATCACCGGTAAACGCGAAGCTGATGTCTCGAACCGTCTCACGATCTAAACGCTGATCGATAGAGATGAGTAGGGGCGCTAATAGAATGCCTAGGAGTACAAAGGAGGTCGGGATAAACCAATAAGTACCTAGCAGCCGCTCCCAAATGTTTTTTAGACGATCTGGCAGGCTCGTTAGGTTCTGCTTTGATAAAAGACTCGTAAGGTGCTTAACGCTATGTAAGCTTATNGTGATAAAACGATGCAGTAAGTTTTTGTGCTTATTATTGGTATGGTCACTCACTGCCGCAGACTCCCTATTGTTTATTATTCAGTCGTTATTAACGGTCATTTAATCAAGATAACCTTTAATTAATATGGCTTTTAATCAAGGTGACCTTAAAGCAATGCTTATAAAGGTNTTTATCATTCTAGTTCGGCTTATCGGCTTCAGTGATGATATTACCCTCATTAGTAGCCGGACGTCGCTGCAAGGTTTTACGTCTAGTTTTGTGGCGAGCGGTATTGGCGGGTTTTACCTCTCCCTTAGGGATAATGGCTTGTAGATCATCATCATTTTGAGAGACATCACTGTCTTTATCATAGGCTTCAGGTTCAAAAGGCGGCGTCCGCTTATCTTTGAAGGGCTNAGACTTACCGGCCTTTACTGGATGTTTTTTGCGCGGATGACTATGCGCAAATATAGCAGCTAGTGGCAGGTTTAATTGCTGCTTAGCAAAAGCCTCTGTATCCTCAAACCGATCGACCAGTAAGCTGAGCCATGGCTCTTGATCCTCTAGCGTCATCTCATCGAGCTCGTCTTTGATCGGTAGCGGATAGGGCAGCGTCCGATAAAAATCCCATAGCGTCATTCGGCTCAAATCTTTTTTGAGCACATAATCGTCGTCATCAGTCATAGTGATCAGATTGCTGTCTTTTAGGTAATTAATATAAAGATACCATTTAGGCAGCTCTTTGCGGCCCAAGACGTTACGCAGCTCTACCTCACTGACCACCTCGCCTTTAAGATAACGGCTATAAACTAAGTTGAGCATATCNAGCAAGCTCAGTAACGGATGACGCGGATAGACCTCTTCGGTCTCAAAAATAGTCAAGGTATAGCTGATCTCAACTCCTAGCAATATCAGGTTCCAAGACAAATAAATCCATAACAGAAAAATAGGAACCGCGGCAAAAGCACCATAAATCGCCTCATAGCTGGTGAAGTTGGTCATCACCGTACCAAACACATGCTTGAGTAGCTCAAACACCACCGCGACGATAACCCCCGCGATAATAGCGCTTTTCGCTGGTACGCGCGCTTTGGGAATAAACCAATACATACCAATAAAGCCTGCAACGGTAATGCCGATCGACACCATCTGCACCCAAAACGACCAATCGATACCATACCCAGCTATTTGACGATTTAGAAAGCTCAAGCTTTGCACCGCGCTTGAGACGATAAAAGCCGTNCCTAACACTAAGGGTCCTAANGTGATAATCGTCCAATAGCGCAGCAGACTTTTGAGACCGCCCGAACGTTCATCGACGCGCCAAATCTGATTAAAAGCGCGCTCGATAGTGGTCAAAGTCATGATAGTCGTGACAAATAAAATCGTGACACCGATAGCGGTCAAGTTAGTCGACTTTTCGGCAAAATTATTGATGTATTCACTGACTTGTAGGCTCGATTGCGGCAGCAAGTTACTATATATCACCTCGTATATCTGCGCGCGGGCAGAAGCTAGCGCCGGCACTGAAGACAAAATCATCAGCAATACCGTTACGATAGGCACAATCGATAACATGGTTGTGTAGGTCAAAGAGGCCGCTTTTTGCTGGCANTTATCTTCGAAGAAGTGACGAACCAAAAACCGAGTAAACTTAAACCAACGCTGCTGCAAAAAAGGGAGTTTTTGAGTTAATTTTTCCATACTGACCATGTAGAAAGATAGAGGTGAGAATAGTGTAACAAAATGTCCTAGCGTCAGTTGCCACTTATTTGTGTCAAAATGCTAGGCAATACTCGCCGGTTTGCATGTCAGTCAACGACTCGGGCATAATGTAGCCTGCAATTCTATCGTTTCGACAAGTATCAGCCAAAAGGAAGCTTTGCCAATGAGTCAGATTGATCCCTATGTATTAGTGCTATATTACTCAAGTCATGGCACCACGAACGTTTTAGCTTATGCCATTGCTCAGGGGATAGAAGATGCCGGGATGACCGCGCGTATTCGTACGGTGCCGACGGTGGCAGCTGAGACGACTGCAAGCAAAGCGGCAATACCGGATGAGGGCGACCTGTATTGTACTATGGACGATCTCAAGAACTGCGCTGGATTGGCCTTAGGCAGTCCGACGCATTTTGGTAATATGGCTGCCCCCATGAAATACTTCTGGGATAATACAGTGACCTTATGGCTGGCAGGNAATCTACAAAACAAACCTGCATCCGTATTTACCGCAACCGGTTCTATGCATGGNGGTCAAGAGACGACACTANTGACGATGATGTTGCCACTTATGCATCATGGCATGATGATCGTAGGCTTGCCTTATGGTGAGGCGGCGCTCAATCGCACCCAGCGCGGTGGCACGCCTTATNGTGCAAGCCATGTCAGCGGCGCCGCCCATGATCAGCCTATAACCGATGATGAGCGCGAACTGGCCATTGCTCAAGGTCACAGGCTAGCCATTACNGCCCAAGCGCTGTCGCAAGCAAACTGGAAGCGNTAGAGGCTNAGAGCTTATGAGCTCACAGACAAAAAGCTAAACGAAAAACGTGCTATAAATTAGGAAACTACCGCCGCTAATGTCCACAACTTCTACGCCTTCTAAGCAAACATCTGGCCCTAAACCCGCTAAATCCGTCAAGCCAAAAAAGCCTATTGCGCCTATGCAGCAGCGCTTGCTGCTAACTTGGCTAGTGTGGCTAGTGTATCGGCTATTAGTGCTGCCGATATTTATTAGTCTGTTTAATCCGAGCAATCCCGATATTATTGGCGGCATCGCTTGGTATGGCTTATGGCTAATACCGGCCTTTATTATCACCCCTGTCATATTACGCGGGCGCTCTCCTTATATGTTATTGGTCAGCAGCATGTTGACCTTAGTGTATCTAGGCGCTAGCGGCGTCGTATTATTCACGCGCTTTTATGGGACCAGTTGGACAGAGATTTTGGTTTATGGGCTTGATTTTGCTTTATTATTTGCAATCAATGTTTGGTTGTTTATCCTGCTCAAGCGCTTACCTTCGATGAATAAAGTACAAAAATAGCGGCATGTTTTGACATAAAAAAGCGGCGCTCTACTATTTATAGAGCGCCGCTTTTCGTTTTGTACCTTCTTGTTTTGTACTTTTTAGCTTTGGAGCTGTTAGTTTTGCAGCTTAGAGCTTAGAGCTTAGAGCTTAGAGCTTAGAGCTTAAAGCTTAAATGCATTACCATTTAACGCACTTTTTTTAACTCTAAGTCCATCTTTTTACCATCGTTAATCTGACTGACTTTTACAGGCAGATAATCTAGGCTTGGTGCAAGCCAAAAGCTGGTTGAGCGATCGCTATCATCATGGATACGATCCACTCGTACCGTATCAAACGTACCCGCTGGTACAGTGACTTTTGTATTGCCTACCTTTTTAAACGGCGTTTTTTCTACTTTGTCTTTTTTGGCCATGTAGTAGTTGCCCGAGAATTTGCCATTTAACAAGTCTTGACGAATTTGCACTTCTAAACTCAAATCATCAAACGCTTGCTGCGCCATATTTGACGTTGTGGTTTTGCCTTTATAGCTACTCGTGACCTTTTTACCTGCCGAATCAAAACTTAGATTATGCGTACGTCCAATACCTAAGAGCTTATAAGTGGTGCTCGCCTTAGAAGGTGTGACATTGTTGCCCATAATAGTAAAGGTACTACTTTGCGACGCACTTGCAACGCCGGCCACGCGAGCTTTCACATTATAGTTCCAAGTATTGCCTGATTTTTTGAGGGTACGAGTCGCGTTACCTTTGTATTTATTTTCAACAGTAAAACTATAATCAGCGGTCGAAGGCTGAATGGTTTTGGCGCTAGCCAGAGTAGGGGCGGTCATAGATAAAGCTCCGATAGCAGCGATACTAGCGCCTGTTATTAGCGTAGTACGTTTGTTGTTGCGTTGTTGCGTATTAATGGCAGTTAAAGAAGATAATACAGTCATGGATATTCCTTGATAAGTATACCGCTAATGAGTGGCAAGATTTTTATAATTTAACTTTCGATTGTTCGAGTTCTAGTGGTTTAACTTTTAATGATTCATTTTTAACGATCAACTTTTCATGTTTCGACTTTTAATGATTCGATGGTGGCCGCTCAGTAGCTATTAGTGTTTCTTTGTTAGCACTAGATTGTCAGCTACTATAATGGTCATACCTTGTTACATTTTCAAGGTTTGCCCTTTGGGTAGACGTCTAGCTCTTGTAGTTGATGTTACCCAAAACAGGACAGCATTTAGGCTTAGTAACATCCTGTCAGCAAGCTTGCTGTTAACTTGGGATAAACCCTTTTTTATCTGCATTATTCTTGTAAATTTTTGGCCCACGCCCTTGAAGCGATATGCCTATGCCCCCACTTTTTGAAACAAGCTCGAAGCTTATTATTGAAGCGAGTCTATAATAGTGCGCCCATAGCGTAGTCAAAAACAAAAGCTGGACGGCGCTGCTATTATTGGACTGACATGGAACCTTTTATTCAAACAACTTTTGGAGTCCTAACGATGAATATTCGTCCTTTACATGATCGTATTGTCGTACGCCGCATAGAAGAAGAAACCAAAACGGCTGGTGGCATTTTATTACCAGGTTCAGCGCAAGAAAAACCATCACAAGGTGAGATCCTAGCGACGGGTAACGGTCAGGTTCGTGACAACGGTGAAGTCCGCACTTTGGATGTTAAAGTCGGCGATAAAGTTTTGTTCGGTCAATATGCTGGTCAAACCGTAAAAGTTGACGGCGAAGAGCTACTGATTATGAAAGAGTCTGATGTATTGGGTGTACTAGAAGGTTAATTTTAAACCTCTTATACCCGATTTACTTATATAAAACCTTTTTAAACATTAACAAAAATAATATTGGAGTAATTTGACATGGCAAAAGACGTAAAGTTTGGCATTGATGCTCGCACGCAAATGATGGACGGTGTCAACGTTCTAGCAAACGCAGTACGAGTCACTCTAGGACCTAAAGGTCGTAACGTGGTAATCGATAAGTCTTTTGGCGCACCGACCATTACTAAAGATGGTGTTTCGGTTGCCAAAGAGATCGAGCTTGAAAATAAGTTTGAGAACATGGGCGCGCAGCTCGTTCGCGAAGTCGCTAGCCGCACCAACGACGTTGCCGGTGACGGTACTACGACAGCGACAGTATTGGCTCAGTCTATCCTGCAAGAAGGCATGAAGTCAGTCGCTGCCGGCATGAACCCTATGGATCTCAAACGCGGTATCGACAAAGCGGTACGCGCGGCAGTTGAGCAGATTCATCAGTTATCAACGCCAGCGGACGACTCAAAAGCTATTGCCCAAGTCGGTTCTATCTCAGCGAACTCAGATACCAAAATCGGTGAGCTTATCGCGCAAGCGATGGAAAAAGTCGGTAAGCAAGGCGTTATCACTGTCGAGGAAGGCTCAAGCTTCGAGGACACTCTAGAAGTGGTCGAAGGTATGCAGTTTGACCGTGGTTATATCAGCCCATATTTTGCTAATAAGCAAGATAGCTTAACTGCTGAATTTGAAAACCCATATATCTTATTGGTTGACAAAAAAATCGGCAACATCCGCGAAATCGTGCCATTACTTGAGCAAGTCATGCAGCAGAGCAAGCCACTGCTTATCATCGC
>FUFK010724524.1_pt1 | contig 34415 bp, 37 predicted proteins | sample 1021851 | NCBI WGS metagenome assembly FUFK01 (sample SAMEA51879418, study PRJEB19060) | metagenome | reverse complement strand
CCCGCCGATGGCGATCTCGAATTCGTTGCGCCGATGCCGCTCTATCGCCACGACCTTGCCACCGGCGAACGGGTGCAGCGCGATTTCGGCGAAGGCCGCATTCCCGGTGAATTCGTTTTCGTTCCGCGCACGCCCGATGCAGCCGAGGGCGATGGCTGGATGATGGGTTATGTCATCGACCGCAACCGGCAGACCAGCGCGCTAGAGATTCTCGACGCGATGACGCTCGGCGTGGTCGGGACGGTCGAGATCCCGCACCTGATCCCTCCGGGCTTCCACGGCAACTGGATCGCCGCTAGCTAGGAGATGTGGAGCCGATTCTCGAACTCTCCGGCCTGTCGAAGGTCTATCCCGGCGGGCTGACCGCGCTCGACAATGTCGATCTTACCATTAACAAGGGCGAGGTCTTCGCACTGCTCGGGCCTAACGGGGCAGGCAAGACCACGCTGATCGGTGCAGTATGCGGGCTCGTGCGCCCAACTTCGGGAAGCATTCGCGCTTTCGGGCACGATCTGGCGTCCGACTGGCGCCGCGCGCGCAGTCGTATCGGCCTGGTTCCCCAAGAACTCAGCACCGACATGTTCGAACCCGTCCACCGCGCGGTAAGCTATTCGCGCGGCTTGTTCGGGCTTGCCCCCGACAGGGACCGGATCGAGGAAATCCTGCGGTCGCTCAGCCTGTGGGACAAGCGCGACGAGCGCATCATGGCCTTGTCCGGCGGGATGAAGCGCCGGGTACTGATCGCCAAGGCTCTGGCACATGAGCCGGACCTGCTGTTTCTCGATGAACCCACGGCAGGCGTCGATGTCGAGTTGCGCAAGGGAATGTGGGCGATCGTCGACACAATGCGCGAGCGCGGTGTCACGATAATTCTCACCACGCATTATATCGAGGAAGCCGAGCTGATGGCCGACCGTGTCGGCATCATTAATCGCGGTAAACTGCTGATGGTCGACCAGAAGGATGCGATGATGGCGCGGCTCGGCCGAACCGAAGCGCATATCACGCTGGCCAGGCCGCTTGCCGCCTTGCCGCCCGAAATCGCCCGCTTCCCGGTAGAACTCGAACCGGGTGGGGAAGTGCTGTGCTACCGCGGCGGCGACGGAACGGGGAAGGGCAAGGCCGAAGTGGCTGCGCTGACCAAGGCGTTGATTGCCGCGGACATCGATTACGTCGGCATCGACACACGCGAAAGCAGCCTCGAGGAAATCTTCGTTTCGCTGCTCGGTGAAGGGAAGGCAGCATGATCTCGTGGCGCTCGACCTGGTCGATCTACACCCGCGAACTGATGCGCTTCCTGCGCACCGCCTTCCAGTCGGTGCTCGCGCCGGTACTTACCACATCGCTATATTTCATCGTCTTTGGCGCGGCGATCGGAGGGCGCATGCCTGATCTGGGCGGGGTGGATTACGGCGCCTTCATCATTCCGGGCCTGCTGATGCTCACCCTGCTGGGCGAAACCACCAGCAATTCCAGTTTCGGGATCTACATGCCGCGTTTCACCGGCACCATCTACGAACTGCTCAGTGCGCCTGTCGGAGTATCGGAGACGCTGTTGGGGTTCGTCGGTGCGGCAATGACCAAGAGCCTGCTGCTCGCCGCGATCATCCTTCTCACCGCGCGCCTTTTCGTCGACTATTCGATCGCGCACCCTGTGCTGGCGGTGTTCTATATCATGCTCGTCGCGGCGGCCTTCAGCCTGTTCGGGTTCATCCTCGGCATCTGGGCGGATAATTTCGAGAAGCTGGGCATCATCCCGATGCTGTTCCTCACGCCGCTGACCTTTCTCGGGGGGACGTTCTATTCGATCGATATGCTGCCCAGGCCGTGGGACACGATCGCGCTGGCCAATCCGATCGTCTACCTGGTCAGCGGCCTGCGGTGGACTTTCTATGGCCAGAGCGATGTGAACATCTGGATCAGCTTCGGCATAACGCTGGGTTTCCTGGCGATCTGCGTGGCCGTTATTGCGTTCATTTTCCGCACGGGATGGCGCCTGCGCGCGTGACATATTCCATCGATTGAAGGGTGGCGAGGCGCAAAACAAGGCGCTAGGCGCACCCGATGCGCTTCGCCCCGTTGATCTTTTCCGCCCTGCTGGGTTGTGCTGCGACTGCCGCGCAAGCTGAGCTTCCCGAAGGCGCACGCGCGATGATCGATGCAGCCATAGCCAGCGGCGACGAAAGGAAGGTCGCCACGGTGATCGGTCTCGCGCGCAGCACATGGCCCGAAGAACGCAGCACGATCGATGCGATTAACGACCAGTGGAAGATCACCCTGGCTGCGCGCCGCGCGGCCGAGGCCGAGGCGGAGCAAACCGCGCTGATCAACGCCGGCATGTTCGACCGCTGGAGCGGCGAGGGCGAACTGGGGGCTTTCCAGTCGAGCGGCAACACCGAGTCGGTCGGGGTGGCGGCCGCGTTGCGCCTTGATCGCGAGGGCATCGACTGGACCCATTCGATCAGATTGCGCGCGGACTACCAGCGGCAGAACGGATCGACCAGCCGCGAACAGTTCGCCGCATCCTACGAACCGCGCTGGCAGTTCGACGAGAACATCTTCGCCTATGGCCTGGCGCAATACGAACGCGACCGGATCCAGGGCTTCTCTTCGCGCTATTCGGTGTCGGGTGGTTTCGGTTATCGCGTTATCGATAATCCGAAGCTCAAGCTCTCACTCAAGGCAGGCCCTGCCTACCGGGTAACGGATTTTACAGACGGGACCAGCGCGGATCGGCTCGCGGGACTCGTCGGGCTCGATTTCGACTGGCAGATGCTGGACCGTCTCAAGCTGACCCAGGATGTCGAGGCACTGGCGGAAACGGGAGGCGAGGCAACGTTGATTTTCGATGGCGCGAACACCACGATCAATCTGGTGACCGGTCTCGATTTTCGCGTGAGCAACCGTCTGCGTTCGCGCCTTTCCTACAAGATCGAATATGACAGCAATCCGCCGGCCGGCTCGGTCGGCACCGATACGCTGACCCGTGCCACTCTCATCTACGGCTTCTGACCATGAGCGAACGTTTCGCATTCACNATNGACGCGACCGACGGGGCTGCGCGCACNGGGNNCATNGCCATGCAGCGCGGCACCATTCGCACGCCTGCTTTCATGCCGGTCGGNACTGCAGCGACAGTCAAGGCGATGAAGCCCGAAACTGTCCGCAAGACNGGGGCCGACATNATCCTNGGCAACACCTACCACCTCATGCTGCGACCNGGCGCCGAGCGNATGGCGAGGCTTGGCGGCCTGCACAAGTTCATGAACTGGCAACGGCCCATCCTGACCGACAGTGGCGGCTACCAGGTGATGAGCCTGTCCGAACTGCGCAAGCTTACCGAGAAGGGGGTCGAGTTCCGCAGCCACATCGACGGTTCCAAGCACATGCTTACGCCCGAACGCAGCATGGAAATCCAGCGCATGCTGGGCAGCGACATCGTGATGGCGTTCGACGAATGCCCGCGCGCCGATCGGCTGCGCGATGAAATCGCCGCGAGCATGGAAATGAGCATGCGCTGGGCCCGGCGCAGCCGCGATGGGTTCGATGCGGGCGGCGAACACGCGCAGCGATCCGCATTGTTCGGTATCCAGCAGGGCGCGCTGGACGAGGAATTGCGCCGTATAAGCGCGGACAAGCTCACCGATATCGGTTTCGACGGCTATGCCATAGGCGGGCTGGCGGTCGGCGAAGGCCAGGAAGCGATGTTCGCCACACTTGACTTCGCACCCGGCCAATTGCCCGCTGACCGGCCCCGCTATCTGATGGGGGTCGGCAAGCCCGACGACCTCGTCGGTGCGGTGGAGCGCGGGGTGGACATGTTCGACTGCGTGCTGCCCAGCCGGTCCGGGCGCAACGGACAGGCGTTTACCTGGAACGGCCCGATCAACCTGCGCAATGCGCGTTTTGCCGAGGACGAGGAACCGCTCGACAGCCGCTGCACCTGCGATACCTGCGGGACCTACTCGCGCGCATACCTGCACCATCTGGTGAAATCGCAGGAAATCCTCGGCGCGATGCTGATGACTGAGCACAACATCGCCTTTTACCAGCAGCTGATGCAGGCGATGCGCGATGCGATCGCGGAAGCGCGGTTCGCCCAGTTCGCGCGCGATTTCCGNCGCGACTACTTGCAGTGAGACGAACCGGCGATACCGTGCGGGTATGAGAAAAGGCCGCGCCGGTTCCGCTGCTCCCGCGAGATGGGGGCTTTCCCCCAANCGCAAGGCNATGCCGCGCGAACAGAGCTATATTCTCGCCTTNGCCGGGCTGACGATCCTTGCCTGGCAGACCGGCTTCGGAACGCTTGCGCTGATGCCGTTCACGTTGCTGGCCACCTGGTTTCACGAAATGGCGCACGGGCTGAGCGCGATTGCGCTCGGCGCTGAATTCCATCGCCTCGTGATCTTCGCCAATGGCTCGGGCTTTGCCGAGTTCTCCGGCAGCATCGGCTACCTCGGGCAGGCGGCCATCGCGGCGGCAGGGCTGCTGGGTCCCAGTGTCGCGGGCTGCCTGTTGATCGTCGCATCACGCTCGCGGCGGGCCACGCAGCTGGCGCTGCTGGTTCTCGCATCGGCGCTCGCGATCTCGACGGCGGTGTGGGTGCGCTCGGTCGCCGGATGGGTGGTGCTTCCGCTGTTCGCTGCAGCAGCCGGGTACATCGCGTTACGCGGCAGTGCCAAATGGCAGCGGATCACGGCGGAATTCCTCGGGGTACAAGGCGTGGTGAGCGTCTATCAGGACCTTGGCTATTTGTTCAGCCCGGGCGGCACGGTCGGCGGCATGTCCGCGCGATCCGACACCGGCCTCATCGCCGACGCTTTGTTCCTGCCCTACTGGTTCTGGGGCGGCCTGATCACGCTGACGATCCTCGTCATGGTGTGGCTGTCGCTTCGGTTTGCCAGCCGATACTGACCGGACAACAAAAAAGGCGGCCCCGTGAGGGACCGCCCTTTTGCTGTGTCGCTGCCGCTTGGGCTTAGCGCGAGTAAAACTCGACCACGAGGTTCGGTTCCATCGTGACCGGGTAGGGCACTTCGTCGAGCTTGGGCACGCGGGTGAAGGTCACCTTGTCGTTGCCATCGGGGCTGACGTAGTCGGGAATGTCACGCTCGGGCAGGCTCTGCGCTTCGATGACCAGCGCCATTTCCTGCGCCTTCTTGCCCAACGAAACGACGTCGCCGACCTTGACGCGCGCCGAGGCGACGTTGGTCTTCACACCGTTGAGATAGATATGGCCGTGGCTCACGATCTGGCGCGCAGCGAAGATGGTCGGTGCGAACTTGGCGCGATAAACGACCATGTCGAGGCGCTGTTCGAGCAGGCCGATCAGGTTCTGACCGGTGTCGCCCTTGATCCGCGACGCTTCCATGTAGGTGCGCTTGAACTGCTTCTCGGTCACGTCGCCGTAATAGCCCTTGAGCTTCTGCTTGGCGCGCAGCTGGAGACCGAAGTCGCTCGTCTTGCTCTTGCGGCGCTGGCCGTGCTGGCCCGGACCGTAGGAGCGCTTGTTGACGGGGCTGTTCGGGCGACCCCAGATGTTTTCACCCATCCGGCGGTCGAGCTTGTACTTGGCGCGGGTGCGCTTCGTCATAATCTTTCCTTCAATTTGCTGGGCCATCCCGTTGACGGCCATTCAACCCGGCATCGCACCGTCGTTCCTTCGACACGCTCAGGAGTTCGACGCGGCTACCGCTTCACCGGGGTGCGGAGCCAATTCGCGAAGGCGCGCTAGTAGCAATATGGCGCGGTTCGTCAAGCACGAAGATAGGCGCTCGACAAGCACCGGCAGGCGGGGCAGGGCGCATTACCATGAACGACGATTTCAAGCTGCCTGAAAACTGCGCCGACATGCGTGATGTACGCGCCGGCGTCGATGCCACCGACCGCGAGCTGATGGAATTGCTCGACCGGCGGTTCGGCTACATGCGGGCGGCCGCGCGGATCAAGCCCGATCGGGCGATCGTGCGCGACGAAGCACGCAAGCGCGCGGTCATCGACAATGCGCGCCGCGATGCGCAGGACCGTTGGCTGCCGGCAGAGCCGATTGCGCAGATCTGGGAAATGCTGGTCGAGACGTCGATCGACTACGAACTGGCCGAATGGGACCGGATCAGGGCTTAGGTCCGCGCCCCAGCGACGACAGGACACCGCGCAGCGTCCGCACCTCGAGATGATTCCAGCCGGGCTTGGTAAGCACCCCGCGCAAGGTCCGCCGGGTGGCTTCCGCGCGCGCCGCGGGCAGGAAATAGCCCTTGGGTTCGAGCATGGTTTCCAGATGCGCGATCAGCCCGTCGAGCTCTTCCTGCGGTGCAGGGGGGAGCAGTTCTTCCTGCGTGGGCTGCACCAGTTGCTCGTGCTTCGACCATTCATAAGCGCACAGGATTACCGCCTGCGCCAGATTGAGCGATCCGAATTCCGGATTGATCGGCACCGTCAGGATCGCCCGCGCAAGCGCGACGTCCTCGGTTTCCAGGCCCGAGCGTTCTGGTCCGAACAGGATTGCACTGCGTCCCTGTGCGGCGGCCATTTCCTGGCTTGCTTCCTCGGGCGTGACGACCGGCTTGGTCACTCCGCGCTTGCGCACCGTAGTGGCGTAGACATGCGCGCAATCGGCCACCGCCTCCGCAGTGGTCGCAAAGACCTGTGCCCGGTCGAGGACGACATCCGCCCCGGCCGCTGCCGGACCCGCCGAAGGGTTTGGCCAGCCATCGCGCGGTTCGACCAGTCGCATCTCGGTCAGCCCGAAATTGAGCATCGCGCGGGCTGCCTTGCCGATGTTCTCGCCCAGCTGCGGACGAACCAGCACAACGACGGGTTTGTGCGTGTCAGCCGCGTTCATTGGCGGCCGCTTCCTGTACCGTACTGGCAAATTCCTCGAAATCGCGAGCTTCGCTGAAGTCGCGATAGACCGAGGCGAAACGGATATAGGCGACGCTGTCGAGCCCGCGCAGCCCGTCCATGACCATTTCGCCGATACGCTGCGAGGCTATTTCGGCCTCGCCCGCGGTTTCGACTTGGCGCTGGATCCCGCTGACCAGCTGGTCGATGCGTTCCTGCGGGACATCGCGCTTGCGGCAGGCGAGCGCGATCGACTGTTCGAGCTTGCTGCGTTCGAAGGGCTGGCGGCGGTCGCCCGACTTGACCACGGTGACTTCGCGCAGCTGGACCCGTTCGAACGTGGTAAAGCGCGCGCCGCAGCTCGAACATTGCCGGCGCCGCCGGATCGAGGTCGAATCCTCGGTCGGACGACTGTCCTTCACCTGGCTGTCGTCATGCGCGCAGAAAGGGCACCGCATTTACGGCCGGAGACGCTTGTAGAGCATGTATCCCGCGCCCGCGACGAGCCCGATCGGCCAGGTCACGACCGGCAGCAGGCCCCCTGCGATTGCGCCCACGGCAGCACCGGTCAGCACGGGTTTCGTCGAAGGGTGATCGAGGCCCTTGCTCGCCATGCCCTTCACTTCGTGCTTCGCGTCGGAAAGCAGTTCGTGATCCTGGTGCTTGGGATTCTGGTCGTCCATCGCTTTTCTCCTCAGCGGCCGGGATAGACGGGGAAGGCAGCGCACAATTCGGCCACCTTGCCACGCACCTTGTCTTCCACCTGCCCATCGCCTTCGGGGCCATTGCGCGACATTCCGTCCACCACCTCGCAGATCAGCGCGCCGATCGTCCGGAATTCCTCGGGGCCGAAGCCGCGCGTGGTCCCCGCCGGAGTGCCGAGGCGGATGCCGCTGGTCACGAAGGGGCTGCGCGTGTCGTAGGGAATGCCGTTCTTGTTACAGGTCAGCCATGCGCGATCGAGACCGGTTTCGGCGGCCTTACCGGTCACGTCCTTGGCCGTAAGATCGACCAGCATCGAATGGTTGTCCGTCCCGCCCGACACGACGCGCAGGCCATTGGCTTCGATGGCTTCGGCCAGAGCGCGGGCGTTTTCGACCACGCGCGCGGCGTAATCCTTGAAGTCCGGGCGCAGCGCTTCGCCGAAGGCGACTGCCTTGGCAGCCACGACATGCATCAGCGGGCCGCCCTGCATGCCCGGGAAAACCGCCATGTTGAACGGCTTGGTGAGTTCCTCGTCGTTCCACAGGATCACGCCCGAACGCGGCCCGCGGAGGGATTTGTGAGTGGTGCTGGTGACGACATGGGCATGGGGGAAGGGGTTGGCATGCGCGCCGCCCGCGACGAGCCCGGAGATGTGGCTCATGTCGACCATCAGGTAGGCGCCAACCTCGTCGGCCACCTTGCGGAAGGCTTCCCAGTCCCAGCTACGCGAATAGGCGGTGCCACCGGCGATAATGAGCTTGGGCTTGTGCTCCTTCGCCAGCGCCATCACTTCGTCCATGTCGATCAGCTCGTTATCTTGGCGCACGCCGTAGCTGACGGGGTTGAACCACTTGCCGCTCATGTTGACCGGCGATCCATGCGTGAGGTGACCACCCGAATTGAGGTCGAGACCCATGAAGGTATCGCCCGGCTGCAGCAGCGCGAGGAAAACCGCCTGGTTCATCTGGCTGCCCGAATTGGGCTGGACGTTGGCGAAATTGCACCCGAACAACTGCTTCGCGCGCTCGATCGCCAGCGTTTCGATGACGTCGGCATAATCACAGCCGCCGTAATAGCGCTTGCCCGGATAGCCTTCGGCATATTTGTTGGTGAACACGCTGCCCGTGGCTTCGAGAACCGCGGTGGAGGCGATATTCTCGCTGGCGATCAGCTCGATCTTGTCCTGCTGACGCGCCAGTTCATTACGGATCGCATTGTGGATCTCGGGGTCTGCTTCCGCCAGCGTATCGTGCCAGAAGCGGTCCATAGGGTCGCGCGTGGTGTCTTGTGCCTGGGTAGCCATAGATCAGATGTCCGGGTTGGATAGCTTGTCGATGCGGCGCTGGTGGCGGCCGCCGGCGAAATCGGTTTCGAGGAAGGCGGACAGGCACGCCTTAGCCATGTCGCTGCCGACGAGGCGGGCGCCCATCGCGATGCAGTTGGCATCGTTGTGTTCCCGCGCCAGCGAAGCGGACAACGGTTCGGAAACCAGCGCGCAGCGGATGGCGGGATGGCGATTGATGCTCATCGAAATGCCAAGCCCGCTGCCGCAGAGGGCAACGCCGCGATCTGCGGTGCCATCGGCGACAACCGCGGCCAGCCTGTACCCGTAGTCGGGGTAATCGACGCTGTCGGCGGTATCCGGGCCGAGATCGGCGACCTCGTGACCCTGTTCGATCAACCAGTCGCGCAAATCGGCTTTCAGATCGAAAGCGGCGTGGTCGGAAGCAATGGCAATACGCATGCGCAGCCCCATAGTCGTTTCCGGTGCCGCTCGCCACCTCCTTGTGGCGGTTTGCCCACGCTGAACTCCGGCCAGTCAGCCGCCCACTGCGATGTTGCGGATGTCGGCGAGGACATAGGGTTTCGTTAGCGTGGTGACATGCGCCAGTTCTTCGGGATGTTCGGCATCGCCATAGCCGCTGGCGAAGACGAATCGTACGCCCTTGCTCCCCAGCCGGAAGGCGATCGGGTAGCTTTTCTCGCCATGCAGGTTGATATCGAGAATGGCGAAATCGAACACCCCTGCTTCGGCCTGGTCGAGACCTTCCTCGAGTGAACCGACGGCGACCACATCGGCGCCGTCCTCGATCAGCATGTCCTCGAGCGCAAACGCGATGATGGGTTCGTCTTCGACGACNAGGATCCGTTTGCCACTCAGAGGCATAGTTTGCCCTCGAGCCGGCAATGCAGCCCGTCCGCCAGATATTCGATCGTNGTCTGGCTACCCGGTGTTCCCAGCCCGCGCTGGATGAGTCGCGAACCGAAACCCGTGCGATCCGGCGTGGCGACTGAAGGACCGCCGCTTTCACGCCAGTCGAGGATCAGCGTGCCGCCATCTTCGCCGGCTTCGAACGACCATTGAATGTCNACCGAGCCATCGTCGGTGGAAAANGCACCGTATTTCACGGCGTTGGTCGACAGTTCGTGGATGACCATCGACAGCGCAACGGCGGGTTGCGGTTCCAGCCTGATGTCNGGNCCGTCGAGCGTGTAGCGCGATTGCTGGGTCCCGGCCGTCGCCTCGAGCGCGCCGCGCACGATCGTTCTGAGGTCGGCGGATTCCCAGCGCCGCTCGGTCAGCAGGCTGTGCGCACTGGCCAGCGCGGCGAGCCGCTCGACAAAGATATCGAGTTGGGGGTTCTGCTTGTCCCCCTTGAACGACTGCTGCGCCAGCCCCTGGACGACGGCCAGCGTGTTCTTCACGCGGTGGTTGAGTTCGTTGATCAGGATGCGCTGGCTGTCTTCAGCCAGCACTTCCTCGGTCACGTCATACCCTTGGACCAGAACCCCGTCGAAGCGATCCGGGCCGCTGATGGGCTGGAAAATGAATTCAAGATGCCNTTCGCGCAACTCGTCATGCTCGCCGCTTTTGAGCATGACCTTTTCCCGGCGCCCGAAATAGGGTTCGCCGGTCTCCATGACCTTGTCGAGGATGTCGACGAAACCCTGTTCGGCGATCTCGGGCAGGGCTTCTGCGACGCTCTTTCCGTCGAGGTCGCGCTCGCCGATCAGCCGGCGATAGGCTGCATTAGACATGACGAAACGATGTTCCGGTCCGGCGAGCACGGCGACGAAGCCGGGCGCTTGTTCCAGCAAGGCGCGCAATCGCTCGAGNTCCTTCGTNGCGCCGCGCCAACGCTGTTCGACNGCTTCGGCGCGGCGGACCACGCTCGCCGTGTCGCGCTGCTCGATCTTGGTGATCTGAACCGGGTGCTGGAGGATGTATCGGACCGCCCCGCTGTCGTCGAGGATCGGCACCTGGGTCGTGCTCCAGATGTGCGCGTCCATACCGCCCGAGGCGTTGGGAATATCGTATTTGAGATGGGCGATCTCGTCAGGTTCGCCCGTCTCTAGCACGCGCTCGAAAGACGATTCGATAAGGTGATGGCTTTCGCCCGCGCCGGGAAAGGCGTCGAACACGTGGCTGCCCGCGATATCGTCCAATTCGCGGCCTACGGCTGCGAGATACGCATGATTGGCCCAGCTTATGCGCAACTCGGCATCGAGCAGCAGATAGGGGTTGGGAGAGTGCTCGAGCACCCGCCTGAAATCAATGGCCCCGTCCGACATCGGCATCTTTCGAGCGCCGGTCGATCCCCCGACCGTGGCCCCATTTGTTTTTCCCCGCATTGCGCCTAAAAGCGTTGGGCGCAATGCGGTTCCCGCCCGTAGAAAATATTTGTTCGGGGCACTATGAGGCACACGCGCAGCCGCTGGCCGCGCGTGTGCTTACTGGTCGAGGAACGAGCGCATCTTGCGGCTGCGGCTCGGGTGCTTCAGTTTGCGGAGCGCCTTCGCCTCGATCTGCCGGATACGTTCACGGGTAACCGAGAACTGCTGGCCGACCTCCTCAAGCGTATGATCGGTGTTCATGCCGATACCGAACCGCATGCGCAGCACACGTTCTTCGCGCGGGGTCAGGCTGGCCAGAACCCGGGTCACGGTTTCCTTGAGGTTCGCCTGAATCGCGGCATCGACGGGGATGATCGCGTTCTTGTCCTCGATGAAATCGCCGAGATGCGAATCTTCCTCGTCGCCGATCGGCGTCTCGAGGCTGATCGGTTCCTTGGCGATCTTCATCACCTTGCGCACCTTCTCGAGCGGCATCGAGAGTTTCTCGGCCATCTCTTCGGGTGTCGGTTCGCGGCCCTGATCGTGCAGGAACTGGCGGCTGCAGCGCACCAGCTTGTTGATCGTTTCGATCATGTGCACCGGAATTCGGATCGTACGCGCCTGGTCGGCAATCGAGCGGGTGATCGCCTGACGGATCCACCAGGTGGCATAGGTGCTGAACTTGTAGCCGCGGCGGTATTCGAATTTGTCGACCGCCTTCATCAGGCCGATGTTCCCTTCCTGGATCAGGTCGAGGAACTGCAGGCCGCGGTTGGTGTATTTCTTGGCGATCGAGATCACGAGGCGCAGGTTCGCCTCGACCATTTCGCGCTTGGCGATCCGCGCTTCGCGTTCACCCTTCTGGACCTTGGTCACGATGCGCCGGAATTCTTCCAGCGCCATGCCGGTCTGACTGGCGATATCGGAAATCTCGGTCCGGATACGCTCGACCGCGTCGGCTTCCTTCTCGGCGAAGGCGGCCCACTTCTTGTCCTTCTTGGCGCGCTCCTTGAGCCACGCATCGTCGAGCTCATTGCCGATATAGGCATCGAGGAAATCGACCCGCTTGACCTTGTGACGCTCAGCCAGACGCAGCATCTGGCCGCCCAGCGCGGTCAGCCGGCGGTTGAAGGCATAGAGATTGTCGACCAGGAATTCGATCTTGGTCGCGTGGAACTGCACGCTTTCGACCTCGGCGGTCAGCTGCTCGGACAGCGCCTCGTACTTCTTTTCCTTGGCCGCNGTGAAGGTCTCGCCGCGGGCCATCAGATCGACGCGCTCGTTNTGNAGCTTTTCGAACTTGCCGAACANGTCGGTGATCCGGGCAAAGCGTTCGATNGCGTCGGGCTTCAGCGCGGCTTCCATCTGAGCAAGGGACATGGTGTTGTCCTCTTCCTCTTCGTCGTCGCGCTTGGACGAACCTTCCTCGCCGTCTTCGCCTTCCTCGTCCGAATCGTCATCGTCGTCGTCACGGATGGTCGGACCGGCGGTCTCTTCCGAGATCTCGCCGTCATCGTCTTCCTCTTCCTCCGCCATCTTCTCGGGCGGGGGTTCCTTCGACAGCATGGCATCGAGATCGAGAATCTCGCGCAGCTGCATTTCCTCGGCATTGAGCGCTTCGGACCACTGGATGATGGCGTGGAAAGTGATCGGGCTCTGGCACAGGCCCATGATCATCATGTCCCGGCCCGCCTCGATCCGCTTGGCGATGGCGATTTCGCCCTCGCGGCTCAGCAGCTCGACCGCGCCCATTTCGCGCAGATACATGCGCACCGGATCGTCAGTGCGTTCGCCGGTGGCAGCCTTCTTGACTGCGGGCTTTGCCGCGGTCTTGGTGTCCTTCTTGGCGCTGGCCGCCAGTTCTTCGACTTCGTCGGCTTCCTCGGCAGCGGCCTCGGCTTCCTCGTCGCTTTCGACGATCTGCACGCCCATGTCGGACAGCGCGGACTGGATATCCTCGATCTGGTCCGAACTCATCTCGCCCTGGGGCAGCGCATCGTTGAGCTCGTCGTAAGTGACGTAACCCTTGCGCTTTGCCTTGGTGATAAGCTTCTTGACCGATGCCTCGTTGAGATCGATCAGGGGAGCGTCGCCGTCGTCCTTGGTCTTCGACTTGGTGGCCATGAGGTAATTCAGTCCAGTCTTGTCTTGCCCTTGGGCCGCGCACCCGTGGGGATCATGATTCCGATTCGTCGGCCGCTGCAGCCTTCCTGCGACCAAAACGCTTCAACCGCTCGTTAAGGGCCAACAACCGCTCGCGCAATCCGGCCTGTTCGGCGATGGAGCCTTCAGGATCGCGTTCGAACCGCGCTGTAGCCGCCGCAAGGGCGGATTCCAGCGCCGGCCTTTCGACCAGCAACGACACGGCTTCGGCCAGATCCTCGCGCGCATCATCCGGGTCGGTGCCTTCATCGAGGAAGGCGAACAAGGTTTTTTCCGGTGGGGCGGGTAGGCCTGTTTCAAGCGATATGGTCGATTGCGCGGACAAATCAAGCGCCTCGGCAGCTTCAAGCAGCGAATCGATGGCGGGGCCGACATTTGGATCACGCCGCGCCAGTTCCGAAAGCGTGTCTTCATGGCGCATGATCTGCTCGGGAAAACGCACCAGGCCGGCGATCACCGCCCGGGTCAACGCGTCGCGTGCACCGCCCTGCATCGCGCGGATCAGCCGCTCGCGCGCCTCAGGCGCAAGCGTCGGGGCTGCCGGCTTGAAGCCGGACTTCTTCCAGTCCCCCCGCGGCTGCACTTCGCGCGGGTGGCGCGGCGGAAAGGCGAAGGCGGAAAAGCGTTCGAGCAATTCCCGCTTGTACAGCGCGCGGATATCGGGGTGCTGGATGCTGTCGACATGGTCGAGCAGCCGCGCCTTCAGCCCCGCCTTGTCTTCGGGTGAATTGAGCGGCGAGGCCGCGTGTTCGAATTCCCACAGCGTGTCGAGCAGGCTGTCGGGATGCGCCAGCAGCGCCTCCATCGCCTCGGGGCCCTTGTCCTTGATCAGGTCGTCGGGATCCATCCCCGCGGGCAGACGCACGATAGCCAGCGAATGCGCCGGGCGCAGCATGGGCAGCGCCCGCGCTATGGCGCGCATTGCGGCGCGCTGTCCGGCANTGTCGCCATCGAAACACAGGATCGGGCGCTCGACCTGCCGCCACAGCAATTCGATCTGGTTCTCGGTCAGCGCGGTCCCCAGCGGGGCGACCGCCTCGCGGATGCCCGCGTTGGCCAGCGCGATCGCATCCATATAGCCCTCGACGACGATCATCCGCCCGCTTTGCCGCGCGGCGGGGGCGGCGCGGTGCAGATTGTAGAGCGTGCGGCCCTTGTCGAACAACGGCGTGTCGGGACTGTTGAGATATTTGGGGGCGCTGGGGTTGGCCTCGCTGTCTAGAATGCGGCCGCCAAAGGCAATGACCCGGCCGCGTGCATCGTGGATCGGCAGCATCAGCCGGTTGCGGAAGCGGTCGTAGGGATCCTTGCCCTCGACCTCGATCCGCATGCCGGCTTCGCTCAGCATGGTTTCATCGAACTGTCCAAGCGCGCGCTTGAGCGCCTGCCGGTCGCCCGGGGCATAGCCGAAGCCGAATTCGCGGATCGTGGCGTCCGAAAACCCGCGGCGGGACAGATAGGCACGTGGCTGCGACCCGTCGGCACCGCGCAGATTGCCTTCGAACCAGGCCTGCGCCGCGGCGGTCACATCGTGCAGGCTGGCGCGCTTTTCCGCGCGCTGGGCGGCGCGCGGATCGGGGGCGGGAACTTCCATGCCCGCTTCGGCCGCCAGTTCCTTCACCGCGTCCATGAACGGGAGGCCGCGCTGGTCGGTCAGCCAGCGGATCGCATCGCCATGCGCTTCGCAGCCGAAGCANTGGTAGAAGCCCTTCTCGTCATTGACGTAGAAGCTCGGNGTCTTTTCGTTGTGGAACGGGCANCAGGCCTTGAANTCNCGNCCNGCCTTGGTCAGCCGCAGGGTGCGACCGATCACCGCGGACAGCGTGGTCCGCATGCGCAATTCGTCTAACCATTGGGGTGACAGGGCCATGAAGGCGCTATCCTACTGCAGCCCGGCGTATACCGCTAGCGCGCGGCCGAACCCTCCACAGGCTTCTCTTCGGGCGGGAAGGGGCCGGTNGCAGCGATCTGTTCGCCATCCACTTCCAGCAGATAGGCCTCTGCCGGCCCTTGCGGTGCCATGGTCGAACGCCACCACAGCGTGACCGTGCCGCCGGGTTGCCAGCCGGGGCCGCGGGCGACGCGCCAGATCAGATTGCCATTGTCGTTGATGATCGAAATCGCGTCGGGATCGCCCAGCGCGGCTTCGGCCTCGGCGGTCGAATAACCGACCGACTGGGTGAACCCGCTCACCTTTCGCGTCGTGCGGAACAGCGTCGGAGGGGCCTCGCCGGTGGCAGGCGCATCGATGGCCTCTTCCGCGCCNANGTCGTCGATCTCGGCCAGAGTGACCTTGTGGACATAGGTATAGACCGTGTCGTCCGGCAATTCGCCGGGGTTGCAGGTCTCGATGCCTTCCGGACACGCGACATAGCTCACCAGCGTGCCCACCTGGCGGGTGCCGTTGCTGAGAGCGGTTTCGATCTCCGCGCCCTGNGGGCCGACGATGCGCGCGCCCAGCGTCGACAGGTCGAGATCGGCACCGATCAGCGTGCGCGGCGCGGCTACGGTGGGCGTGGGGGTCGGCACGGGCTCGGGCTCGCTGGACCCGCAAGCCGCCAGCACCATGCATGCCAGCGGTGCCGCGAAATTCTTCAGTCTGGTCAAGCGATCAATCCTCTGATCCGTCGAGTGATGGCGCCAGGCAGGCGTTGACTGCGTCGGGTGCCGCAGCGGGATAGGGGCCGCTGCCGGTCGCGGGGGTGTAATTGGCGAGAATGGCATAGGCCGGTGCGGGCCCCGCGGGCGGCACGGTCGATTGCCACCAGAAGGTCAGCGGTTCGGCCTGTTCCCACTGGTCGCCGCCGTCGCCTGCGCTGACCGTCCATACCAGCGCGCCTTCGTCGCAGGTCATGACGACGTCCGCTTTCATGCCGATCGCGGCCAGCGCTTCGTCCTTGGAATAGCCTGCCGCGCCAGTGAAACCGGTNGCCGGCTGCGTCATGCGGAAGGACGTTGCACGTTCGACATCGGACGAATCGTTGGCTTCGCCGCTGCCGGTGCCCGCTTCNTTGTCCTCGCCGGGGAATACGACGTGGACATAGGTATAGACGGTCCCCTCCGGCGCGGTCTGCGGATCGCACACTGCCATTGCNGCGGGGCACGCGACGAAGCTGCGCATGTCGGCGAAATTGCCTTCCGCGTTCGAAAGCGCGCTTTCCACTTCCTCGCCCTGCGGCCCGGCGATCTTGGGGCCGAGCGCNAGGTCGAGNAAATCGCCCGCTTCGATATTGCGCGCCAGCGCCTGCGCCTCGCCGTCGCTGCGCGCGGCTTCAAGGTCGGTGGGCGGTTCGTCCGCGCTGCCGCAGGCGGACAGCGCCGCCGCCAGCGGAAGGGCGAGAAACAATCGGTTCATGACAGCGCTTCCTTTACCAGCCCGCTGGCCTTGCTCATGTCGAGAGTAGCGCCGTGGCGGGCTTTGAGTTCCCCCATCACGCGGCCCATGTCCTTCATTCCCTCCGCNCCGAGGTCGGCCTTGATCTGCGCGATCGCGGCGCGCGTTTCATCCTCGCTCATCTGCTGGGGAAGGAATTCCTCGATCACCGCCAGTTCGGCCTTTTCCTTTTCGGCCAGTTCGGTGCGTCCGCCGTCTTCGTACATCTCGATCGATTCGCGGCGCTGCTTGGCCATCTTCATCAACACGTCGGTGACCATGGCGTCATCGTCGGGCTTGNTNTCCGCGGTGCGCAATTCGATGTCGCGGTCCTTGATCTTGGCGCCGATCAGGCGGAGCGCGGCGGTGCGTTCCTTGTCCTTGGCCTTCATCGAGGTAACGGTTTCGGACTGGATTTTCTCGCGGAGCATGGGGCCTCTATTCGCTGGACTGTGGATGGTTCATATGTCCTGTAGAACAAGCTGCCGCAAAGCCAAGTGTTGCGCTTGACGGAACGGCTGCGCGTCTCTAGCGGCTGAGGCTTAGCAACATCGCTGGAAAACTTTTACCCGGAGTGCCCATGGCCCTGTCCGCATCTTCGCACGCGCAACCCTCCGGCGCGACGGGAGTCCTCGTGCTGGGTGACGGCACCGTCATCTGGGGCAAGGGGTTCGGCGCCACCGGCAGCGCGGTGGGCGAAGTCTGCTTCAACACCGCGATGACCGGCTATCAGGAAGTGATGACCGATCCGTCCTACGACAGCCAGATCGTCACCTTCACCTTCCCGCATATCGGCAATGTCGGCGCGAACGAGGAAGATCACGAAAGCCGCGGCCTCGGCGCGGTGGGCTGCGTGGTGCGGCAGGAAGTGACCCCGCATTCGAACTTCCGCGCGCAGAACGAATTTGTCGAATGGATGAAGGATCACGGCAAGATCGGCCTGTCGGGCGTCGACACACGCGCGCTGACCCGCCGCATCCGCATGGCCGGCGCGCCCAATGCGGTGATCGCGCACAGCCCGCGCGGCGAATTCGACCTTCCGGCACTGAAGGCACAGGCCGCCGAATGGAGCGGGCTCGAAGGGCTCGACCTCGTCCCCGGCGTGACCCGCGACGCCAATGAAGACTGGACCGGCGGCCACTGGCAGCTTGGCTTCGGCTATGGTGAGGGCAAGGCCACCAAGCCGCATGTCGTGGCGATCGACTACGGCGCGAAGGACAACATCTTCCGCAACCTCGTGCAGGCAGGGGCCAAGGTGACCGTCGTGCCCGCGCGCGTCACGCTCGACGAAGTGCTCGCGCTGCAGCCCGACGGCGTGTTCCTCTCGAACGGCCCGGGCGACCCGGCGGCGACGGGCGAATATGCCGTGCCGGTGATCAAAGGCCTGCTCGAACGCGACGTGCCGCTGTTCGGCATCTGCCTCGGCCACCAGATGCTCGGCCTCGCGGCAGGCGCGAAGACCGCCAAGATGTTCCAGGGCCACCGCGGCGCCAACCACCCCGTCCAGCGCGTCGGAGAGGGCTGGGGCGAAAGCACCGGCCTCGTCGAGATCACCAGCATGAACCACGGCTTCGCGGTCGATGGCGAGACGCTGCCCGAGGGGGTGGAGCAAACCCACGTATCGCTGTTCGACGGCACCAATTGCGGGATCAGCATCAAGGGCAAGAAGGCCTTCGGCGTGCAGTACCACCCCGAGGCGAGCCCCGGCCCGCAGGACAGCTTCTACCTGTTCGAGAAATTCGTGGGAGGGCTGCCGTGAATGAAGAGAAAATCGAGCAAGCAGTGCTTCGATACCTAAGCTCTGAGAATAAAGACGAATACGGCCAGCAGCGGTATCTAACTACAATTTTCGATAAAGTTGTCGTGCCCTCACTTCCTAACGCAGATGGCTATGAGAACGAGGATTTTGATCAACTTAAGCATGAGCTGAGTGTCATCCTCGATCAGATGGTTGCTGACGGATTGTTGGAATCTCGCTGGGGTGAAAGAGACTATGAGGCGTCATATCGCTTGACCGATCAGGGCACATATGAGGCCAGTGGCTTTAATGTGCTGGTGACTGAGGATGGAGACTCAATTGTCGCGGAAGATGGCGATTTCATCGTCACAAATGGCCAAGACGGGGCATCCAAAGATCGACCTATCACTGTGGACAGTTCCACGTGGACTGGCCTGACCCGAACAAAAATTGACGCCCGAAACGCCGGGATCGTCAGCACTTTAATCGGTCAAGCTTTGGATAGCCTTTCTGCGTCGGAGATCGGGAACTTTGAGACAATGCAGGCGACTGCCTACCTGAAGGCTGCGCGTGAACTCGTCGATGCCCCGGAACCGCCTTCCGAAGAAATTTGGCGGCTCATAAGTCGAGCGGCAGATGTCGCCGGTTTGGCTGCTCTCTTCTTCACCATTTTTACCCAGGCTCTAACATAATGCCCAAACGCACTGACATCTCCTCGATCCTCGTCATCGGCGCAGGTCCCATCATCATCGGCCAGGCCTGCGAGTTCGACTATTCGGGCACGCAGGCGATCAAGGCGCTGAAGGAGGAGGGCTACCGGGTGATCCTGGTCAACTCCAACCCCGCCACGATCATGACCGATCCGGAAATGGCCGACGCGACCTATGTCGAGCCGATCACGCCCGAGATCGTCGCCAAGATCATCGAGAAGGAACGCCCCGACGCGGTGCTGCCGACGATGGGCGGGCAGACCGCGCTCAATTGCGCGCTGGCGCTGTTCAACGACGGCACTTTCGAGAAATACGGCGTCCAGATGATCGGCGCCGATGCCGATGCGATCGACAAGGCCGAGAACCGCCAGCGTTTCCGCGAGGCGATGGACAAGATCGGCCTCGAAAGCGCACGCAGCGGCGTCGCCACCACGGTCGACGAGGCCTATGCGGTGCTCGAACGCACCGGCCTGCCGTCGATCATCCGCCCCAGCTTCACGCTGGGCGGGACCGGCGGCGGCATTGCGTACAACAAGGCCGAGTTCGAACGGATCGTCCGCGACGGGCTCGATGCATCGCCCACCACCGAAGTCCTGATCGAGGAATCGCTCCTCGGCTGGAAGGAATACGANATGGAGGTGGTGCGCGACCNCAAGGACAATTGCATCATCATCTGCGCGATCGAGAATGTCGATCCGATGGGGGTGCATACCGGCGACAGCATCACCGTGGCGCCCGCGCTGACGCTGACNGACAAGGAATACCAGATCATGCGNACCGCCAGCATCAACGTGCTGCGCGAGATCGGTGTCGAAACCGGCGGNTCGAANGTCCAGTTCGCGGTCAATCCCGCCGACGGNCGCCTGATCGTNATCGAGATGAACCCGCGCGTGTCGCGTTCCTCCGCGCTGGCATCGAANGCNACCGGCTTCCCGATCGCGCGCGTCGCCGCCAAGCTGGCGGTGGGCTACACGCTCGACGAGATCCAGAACGAGATCACNGGCGCGACCCCGGCCAGNTTCGAGCCGACGATCGACTANGTCGTCACCAAGATCCCGCGCTTCGCATTCGAGAAGTTCAAGGGATCGAAGAACGAGCTGTCGACCGCGATGAAATCGGTCGGCGAGGTCATGGCGATCGGCCGCTGCTTTGCCGAATCGATGCAGAAGGCGCTGCGCGGGCTCGAAACCGGGCTCGACGGGTTCAACCGCATCACCGAATTCGAAGGCGTCAACCGCGAGGTCATCACCGCCTCGCTGTCCAAGCGGACGCCCGACCGCATCCTCAAGATCGCGCAGGCCTTCCGCGAGGATTTCACCGTCGAGGAAATCGCCCGGATCACCGGTTTCGACCCGTGGTTCCTGCGCCAGATCGAAGCGATCATCTACGAAGAGAAGATGATCGCGCACAACGGCCTGCCCAANACGGCGGACGAAATGCGCCGGCTGAAGGCGATGGGCTTCTCCGACAAGCGCCTGGCCACGCTGGCGGTCCGCTCGGTCGGNGTGGCCGGCGGGCTCGGCGAGACGCAGGCCAAGCGTTCGGGGCTGCTGCATGACGCGCTGCGNGCCATGGCGGGCGCNACCAGCGAGCAGGAAGTGCGCGACCTGCGCCGCAAGCTCGGGGTCTATCCGGTGTACAAGCGGATCGACAGCTGCGCCGCCGAATTCGAGGCGATCACGCCCTATATGTACTCGACCTANGAAGCGCCCAGCTTCGGCGAGGCCGAGGACGAGGCGATGCCGTCCGACCGCAAGAAGATCGTGATCCTGGGCGGCGGACCCAACCGCATCGGGCAGGGTATCGAGTTCGACTATTGCTGCGTCCACGCCTGTTTCGCACTGGCCGAGGCCGGGTTCGAAACCATCATGGTCAATTGCAATCCGGAAACCGTCTCGACCGATTANGACACTTCCGACCGGCTCTATTTCGAACCGCTGACCGAGGAAGACGTGCTCGAGATCATGCGCGTCGAGATGTCGCAGGGCGAAGTGGTCGGTGTCATCGTCCAGTTCGGCGGGCAGACCCCGCTCAAGCTGGCTGCCGCGCTCGAACGNGAAGGCATNNCGATCCTCGGCACTTCGCCCGATGCGATCGACCTTGCCGAAGACCGCGAACGTTTTGCCAAGCTGATCAACAAGCTCAAGCTCAAGCAGCCGATGAACGGCATCGCCAAGAGCCGCGACGAGGCCGCCGCGGTCGCGGCGCGGATCGGCTATCCCGTGCTGCTGCGCCCGAGCTACGTGCTCGGCGGCCGNGCNATGGANATCGTCGACAGCGAAGCGCAGCTNGACGACTACATCGCCACNGCGGTCAATGTCAGCGGCGACAGCCCGGTGCTGGTCGACCAGTATCTGCGCGACGCGATCGAATGCGATGTCGATGTGGTCGCCGACGGCACCGAGGTGCGGATCGCCGGCGTGATGCAGCATATCGAGGAAGCCGGGGTCCATTCGGGCGACAGCGCCTGCACGCTGCCGCCTTACAGCCTGCCCGCCGAGATTATCGGCGAGATGGAACGCCAGGCTACCGAACTGGCGGTGGCGCTGAGTGTACGCGGCCTGATGAACGTGCAGTTCGCGGTCAAGGATGGCGAGGTTTACCTGATCGAGGTCAATCCGCGCGCCAGCCGCACCGTGCCCTTCGTCGCCAAGGCGATCGGCCGGCCCATCGCCAAGGTCGCCGCGCGCGTCATGGCGGGCGAGCCGCTGAGCGCGTTCGAACCGTTTGATCTCAACCCCAACCACATGGCGGTCAAGGAAGCGGTGTTCCCCTTCGCGCGCTTCCCGGGGGCGGACCCCGTGCTGTCGCCCGAAATGAAATCGACCGGCGAAGTGATGGGGATCGACCGCGGTTTCGCGGCGGCCTTCCTCAAGTCGCAGCTGGGTGCAGGCATGACACCGCCGCAGTCGGGTACGCTGTTCGTATCGGTCAAGGACACCGACAAGCCGCTGATCGTGCCGGCAGTGCGCACGCTGCTGGACAAGGGCTTCCGCGTCATCGCCACCGACGGCACGCAGTCCTACCTCGCGCAGCAGGGCGTGGACGTCGAACCGGTCAACAAGGTGGCCGAAGGGCGCCCGCATGTGGTCGACACGATCATCGACGGCGATGTCCAGCTGATCTTCAACACCACCGAGGGGTGGCAATCATTGCTCGACAGCAAGTCGATCCGCGAAGCCGCGCTGGAAAAGAAGCTGCCCTATTACACCACCGCCGCTGCCTGCCTTGCCGTTGCACAGGCGATAGCAGAGGTTTCGCCCGACCAGCTTGAAGTGCGTTCGTTGCAAGACTATTATAGCTGACGAAGAACACGCGTATTCCTCCTCATATTCGAACCGGCCGGGTTCCGCACGCTGCGGGCCGCGGTAGGATTGTCGGGAAGGAATGCTGGAACAGGAAGGACACAAGCCCATGGAAAAAGTGCCGATGTTGGCCGAGGGCTATGAAAAGCTAACTGCAGACCTCAAGGTCCTGCGCGCCGAGCGCCCGTTGATCGTCGATGCGATCGAGGAAGCGCGGGCGCATGGCGACCTGTCGGAAAATGCCGAATACCACGCGGCCAAGGAACGACAGGGCCAGGTCGAGGCGAGCATTTCCGATATCGAGGACAAGGTCAGCCGTGCGCAGATCATCGATCCGGCGACGCTCTCGGGCGACCGCGTCATCTTCGGTGCCACGGTGACGCTGCTGGACGAGGACGAGAAGCCGATCAGGTACCAGATCGTCGGCCAGACCGAGGCCGATGCGGGGAAGGGCCGGATCAGCTACAATTCGCCCATCGGCCGCGCGCTGATTGGCAAGCAGCTCGGGGAAGAGGTCGAAGTGACCGTGCCCTCGGGCGAAAAGTTCTACCTGATCGAGAAAATCGAGTTCATCTGAGCGTCTTTTCCATCGCCCAATTGTGGATCGGGATGTCCCGGCCCTCATGGGCGATGGCGAATTCGCGCTTTTTCGTCGCCGCATAGCCTGCACGGGCGAAAACGGGGCGCGCAAGATCGCTCGCCTCGGTGTAGAGGCGGCTGAACTCCTCGCGCCGGGCATGCGTCTCGGCCGCGGCAAGCAGTTGCGTGGCCAGTCCGCACCGCGTGTGATCGGGATGGATATAGAGATGGTCGACATGACCATCGGGTTCCATCAGCAGATACGCGACCGGCAGATCGGCGGGATCCGCGGCCACGTAGATCACATTGCCTGCCGCCGCGCGCTGGCGGTACTGCGCGGCCCCCGGATGCCGCGCCGACCATGCAGCGACCTGCTCGGCGGAATAGGCGGCGGGGCCGATCCGGGTGATCGCCGCCACCAGTATCCCGGCCAGCGCTTCGGCATCGTCATCGCGGTAAGGCCTGACGACATGGGCCATGGCGTGATCAGGCGCCGGGATCGAGCAGCTTGTGCAGGTGGACGATCACATACTTCATTTCGGCGTCGTCCACAGTGCGCTGCGCGTTCGAGCGCCACGCTTCGACCGCATTTTCATAGGTGCTGTACACACCCGCGACATGCAGACTCTCGGGATCGGTGAAGGTCACGCTGCGCGGGTCGGACACACGGCCGCCCATGACGAGGTAGAGCGTCTGTTTGCTCTCTTTTTCTTCCATGGCTGTTTCTTTCTCGATGGGGAGGGAGGAATGCGTGCCGCACATAGCGAAAGCGGCGCGACAGGCAAGCCCGGCGCGCCGCTACGGCATCGGTTTGTTTCACGCGATCAGTGCGTGATGCGTGTCCGCAACGAACGGTAGGCGCGGCTTCCCTTGCGGCCGGCCTTGCGGCTCGACGCGCGCAGCGCGTCGCCGGCAACATCGAGCTTGTAAGCGGCGTCGCGGCGCAAACCACGCGCGGTGGTCGCGGTGCTTTCGCCGAGGTCTTCGATCCGGTCCCCGGCATATTGCGCTCCATCGAGCACTCCGTCGACCATCCGCGCGCCATAGGCGAGGGCGGTGTCGGCCGCGAGCGCCGCGAAGGCACCGCCGCGCCGCCCGATCCGGCGGCCCGGACGCGTCATCGCGCCAATTGCGAGGCCGGCAAGCAGCACACCGCCGACGACTGCAAAGGGATGCTTCTTGGTGAATTCCATTGCGCTATCGGCAGCATCCTTGGCCTGTTCGGCCAGCGTGCGTTCCTCGTTGCGCTGTTCGCCTGCTTCGATGCGCTCGCGCAGCTTCTCGCGCTTCTGTTCGTCGGTCAGCTTGCTGTCCGCGCTGATGGGCGTGACGTTGGTTTCTGCAGTGTCTGCCATGGTGTTTCTCCGAATTTGCTGTTCGTCAGTCCAACGTGCGCCGTGCGCCTAATGTTCCGCATCGTCGTCATCAGCGCGGTCTGCGCCGTCATGGTCGGATGCAAAGCCGAGCATCTCCAGGATCGGGTTGCGCGCGAACCACAGGACCACTGCGGCAAGCAGGGCAGCGAGTGCGCCCTTGTTGTCGTCGGCGATGTCGATGGCCTCCTCATAGAGCTCGGCCGCGCCTTCGCGGGCGCGCTCCATCGCGCGTGTGGCAAGGCTTTTCTGAGACACGTCGGTCTTGAGATGTTCGATATCCGCTTCGACCAGGGCCCGCGCGGAATCGCGCAGATACTTGTCTTCGAGCATGCGGGCGAGACGATCGGTCATTCGCTCTCTCCATCGTCGAAAGCGTCGCGGATATCGTCGAGGCGGCCCTTCAGCAGCCACAGCAGCGCGATGCCGGCAGCGATCAGTGCCAGCGTCACGATAGCGGTTGCGCCCCACGGCCCCACGATGGGAGCCAGTGCGATGACCAGCCCGACGGTCGCGGCGATCAAGGCAAGGTGAAACACGCCGAACGCGCCAAGGCCGAAGGCAATCGCACCCTTGATGCGGTTGCCGACGAAACCGGCGCGGCTTTTCTGGAAGCGGACTTCCGCCTCGGCATAGGTCTTGCCGTCTTCGATCAGTGCGAAAACGTCGTCCACTAGCGAGAAGGGCTGCTGGCTCGCATCGGTCGGCGGCGGATCGGCGTCGTGCCCATCGGGAAGATCGAGCGGGCCGGGGTGATCCGAGGCCCGCTCGGTGTTGTCATCGCGCATGTATGCCCCCGTCGTCACAGTCCTTAGCGCGAACCGCGAAACAGGCGCGAAACCATGAAGCCGACGACTGCGGCGATACCGATCGCCTTGCCGGGGCTGCGACGGACGAATTCACGGCCGTCTTCGACCAGCTCGTCGACGCTCTTCTCATCGAGGCGCGAGGCATAGCCGTCGAGCGATTTCGAAGCGTTGCGGGCATAGTCGCCGTACTTGGCACCCAGCTTCTCGTCGATCTGATAGGCGTTCTCGTTCACCATCTTGCTGAGCGAGCGGAGGCCTTCGCCTGCCTTGACCTTGCCTTCGGTCGCCAATTCGACGCCCTTGACCTTGGCATCTTCGCCGGCAGCCTTGGCATCGGCAGTCCAGTCGTTGCCCTTGCCCTTCGCCTGCTCGCGATAGGCATTCGCGCGGTCCTTGCCTTCCGCCTTCAGCGCGGCGGCACCGGCCTTGGCTTCTTCAAGCGCGGCGTTGAAGCGCGACTTGGCTTCGCTGCGATGGTCGGTCGAAGTTGCGGTGTCGGTCATGGGGGCTGTCTCCTGTACTGCGGGTTTCTTGGCAGCCTTGGTCTTCTTGGCTGCGGATGTCTTGGTGGCCGGGGTCTTGCGCTTTTTCGGCGCGCCGGCTGCGGGTGTGTTTGCCATCGTTTTGTCCTTCCCCTCGGTCGGTATTGGTTCGGCGATACGCCTTCGATGGTGCAACGCAACTTGCGCAGCAATGTTCCGGCGCATAGAGCCTCCGCGACTCCCAGATCGGGAGTGTCTTAGCGAATTACAACACCTTTGCCGGGAGCGTCACCAACCATGACCGCGATCATCGACATTCACGCCCGCGAAATCCTCGACTCGCGCGGAAATCCCACGGTAGAAGTCGATGTCCTGCTCGACGACGGCAGCTTCGGCCGGGCCGCGGTGCCGAGCGGCGCATCGACCGGGGCGCATGAAGCGGTCGAACTGCGCGACGGTGACGGCGAGCGCTATCTCGGCAAAGGCGTGACCAAGGCGGTCGACGCGGTGAACACGGAAATCAGCGATCTGCTGGTCGGCGCCTTCGATGCCGAGGACCAGCGCGACATCGACCTTTCGATGATCGCTCTCGACGGCACGGCGAACAAGGGCCGCTTGGGAGCCAATGCCATTCTCGGCACCAGCATGGCGGTGGCCAAGGCGGCGGCAAATGCCCGCGGCCTGCCGCTCTACAGCTATATCGGCGGTGTCTCGGCGCACGTCCTCCCGGTGCCGATGATGAACATCATCAATGGCGGCGAACATGCCGACAATCCGATCGACATCCAGGAATTCATGGTCATGCCGATCGGCGCNGACAGCCTTGCCGAAGCGGTCCGNTGGGGNGCCGAAGTGTTCCACACGCTCAAGAAGAAGCTGCATGAGAAAGGCCTCGCCACCGCAGTGGGCGACGAGGGCGGCTTCGCCCCCGATCTCGCCAGCACGCGCGACGCGCTCGATTTCATCATGGCCTCGATCGAGCAGGCCGGCTTCAAGCCGGGCGAGGATATCGCGCTGGCGCTCGACTGCGCCTCGACCGANTTCTTCAAGGACGGCAAGTACCGGATNTCGGGCGAGGACCTGTCGCTCGATGGGCCGGGNATGGCCGAATATCTCGACAAGCTGTGCCGCGACTATCCGATCCGCTCGATNGAAGACGGGATGGCGGAAGACGATTTCGAAGGCTGGAAGGCGCTGACCGATCGGATCGGCAACACCGTCCAGCTGGTGGGAGACGACCTGTTCGTCACCAACCCGCAGCGCCTGCGCGACGGNATCGACCAGGGTCTCGCCAATTCGCTGCTGGTCAAGGTCAACCAGATCGGCACGCTGTCGGAAACGCTCGAAGCNGTCAGCATCGCCAACCGCGCGGGTTACACGGCAGTCATGTCGCACCGTTCGGGTGAAACCGAAGANGCGACGATTGCCGATCTCGCGGTCGCGACCAATTGCGGTCAGATCAAGACCGGCAGCCTCGCGCGTTCGGACCGTCTGGCGAAATACAACCAGCTGATCCGGATCGAGGAAGAACTGGGCGACAGCGCGGCCTATGCCGGGCGTCACTGCTTCGGCCGTATCGGTTCCTGACCCGCGCTTCCGCCACGAGCGGCGCTAGGCGCTGTTCTTCGGGTGGAACCAGTATTGCCACACGCCCCAGGCGTTGATCAGCAGCAGCACNCCGTTCATCGCGGCCAGCGGCACTGCGTCCTCGGTCAGCCCGATGTAGATCCACAGCGCCGAAACGAGGCAGAACAGCACGAAGCCCCACGCGGTTGCCCGGCGTCCGAGGTCGAAGGCNATCATCGATGCGGCGGCGACCGTCCCGATGGAGGTGATCCATTCGAGGGGGCCGTTCATGGGGTTGTATCCTGCATGATTGTCAGGACGCATATCGCCCGCTAGCGTTCCCTCATTGCTCTTGGGGGAGAGGGGCTTGGAACGATTTCCGGTACATCCGGACGAGGTCACGGCNGCGTGGCTGNGCGNACANCTCGGCGTGCGGGTCGATGCCCTGCGCTGGGAGCCGATCGGCACCGGACAGGTCGGGGACAGCGTCCGGTTCTTTATCGAGGGCGATGGCGANGTGCCGCCGACGCTNGCGGGCAAGTTTCCCGCNGCAGACACCGCCAGCCGGACGACAGCCGCGATGTTCGGCCTCTATCGCAAGGANGTGGCATTCTACCGGGAGGCTGCGCCGCTGCTCGATGTGCGCGCGCCGCGGGTCTTCTTCGCGGATGCCGATGAGACCGGCGCCGATTTCCTGCTGGTGTTCGAGGATGTCGGTCCCGCGCGGCAGGGAGACCAGATTGCCGGCTGCGATTTCGCCGACGCCCGTGCGGCAATCCGCCAGGCGGCCGCGATCCACGCGCCGAGCTGGGGCCGTGCCGAATTGCTCGAGGCGGACTGGATCGCGCCGCCGCCGGACCTGCGCGAACGGCTCGGCGCGATGTATCCGCAGGCCCAGGCGATCTTCCGCGAGCGCTACGCCGACAGTCTCGACCCGGACTGCATGGCGGTATGCGACCAGCTGGCCGAGGCGAGTTCCGCCTGGTTCGGGCGCGAGGATCCCCCGCAATGNCTCGTGCATGGCGATTTCCGGCTCGACAACATGCTGTTCGATATTCGCGGCGGGCAAGANCCGATCGCCATACTCGATTGGCAGACCGTCGCGGCCGGCCGCCCGATGACCGATGTCGGCTACTTCATCGGNTGCGGCGTGGGCGAAAGACTATGGCGCGAACACGAGCGTGAATTGCTCGACCTGTGGCGCGCGGAAATGCGCGAGCGCGGCGTTGCGCTGACCCACGACGAGATCGAGCGCGATTACCGACTGGGGATCCTCCACGGGGTTTCGACCGCAGTGTTCAGCGCCGCCTTCGTGGAACGGACCGAACGCGGGGATGCCAATTTCCTGTCCATGGCGCGCGGCGCCTGTTCGCTCGCGCAGGCGCGCGGCAGTATCGAAGCATTGAAAGAGGTGATCTAGTGGTTCTCAGCCGCGGAGACGAGTATCCGATCCACCAGACCGCCGAGCCGGTGGCCTATTCGGGCACCGATCGCAATTTCTACGACCGCTATTTCTTCAATGGTTATGCCCCCGACGGGAGCGGGTTCTTCGCCGCCGCGCTGGGGCTCTATCCACATCTCGACATCATCGATGCGCATTTCACCGTGGTCCGCGACGGGGTCCAGCACTGCGTCCACGCCAGTGCGGAACTGGGGATGGAGCGGATGGCGATGGCGGTGGGGCCGATCTCGATCGAGATCGTCGAGGCGCTCGACGTGCTCCGCCTGCGCGTGGAACCGTTCGAAGGGGTCGCCGCGGATATCACCTTCACCGGACGGGCCTTCCCGATCGAGGAACCGCGCTTCACGCACCGTATCGGTCCGCGCGCCTTCATGGACTANACGCGGATGACCCAGAACGGCCGCTATGCCGGGTGGATCGAGGTCGATGNCGAGAAGCAGGACCTGGCNCCCGGTTCGATGGGGACNCGCGATCGCAGCTGGGGTGTCCGCCCGATCGGCGCGCGCGACCCGCAGCCCATGCCCGGTGCGCCGCTTCCCGGCTTTTTCTGGCAATGGACGCCGATCAATTTCCCCGCCGGCAGCCTGTTCTTCCACGTCAACAACGACCAGCACGGCAAGGCGTGGAACACCCGCGCCGCATGGGCCGGGGAGGGCGCGGGCGCGGCAGAGGTTGCAGAAGGGCACGGCAGCATGCGTACCCGGCTTGAACCGGGGACGCGCTGGCCGCTGGGGGGCACGCTGTCGCTCGCGCTACGCGGTGCGCCCGAACAGGTTACTTTCGAACCGCTGGGCCGGTTCCAGATGCGCGGGCTGGGCTACACCAGCCCCGAGTGGGGCCACGGCATGCACCACGGCCCGCTCAGGATCGAACGCGAAGACATCGTGCTGGCCGATTGCGACCCGCTGGCGCCGGAAAACCTGCATGTCCAGGTTCCCGTCCTGGTTACGGGAAGCGATGGGTCCGAAGGGATCGGCGTGTTCGAACAGCTGATCATCGGCCCATTCGCCCCGCTGGGCCTCGACGAGTTCCTCGACGGNGCGCGTTAGCCGGCGAAGCGTTCCTGCAGCTTCAGGAGAGCCATGGCTGCCTGCGCGGCTTCACCGCCCTTGTCCTTTTGCTTGGGGTCCGCGCGAACCAGCGCCTGGTCCTCGTTCTCGACCGTAAGGATGCCGTTGCCGATGGCCATGCCATCCATCGTCAGTGCCATGATCCCGCGGGCGCTTTCGCCGGCGACGATCTCGAAATGGTAGGTCTCGCCGCGGATGACCACGCCGATGCCGACATAGCCGTCATACTGGCCGCTTTCCGAGGCCAGCACGATCGCGCCGGGGATTTCCAGTGCGCCGGGCACGGTGAGGACATCGACGTCGTGTCCCGCCGCTTCGAGCGCGGCGCGTGCGCCGGCCACGAGCATGTCGTTGAGATGGTCGTAGAAACGGGCTTCGACGATAAGGAAACGGGCCATGGGGGTCACTCCGGAATGGGCAGGTGGTCGACGATGTTGAGGCCGTAGCCTTCGATCGCGACGACATTGGGCTGCGAATTGCTGAGCAGGATCATGTCGTCGATCCCGAGATCGGCGAGGATTTGCGAGCCGATGCCGACATTGCGCTGGGAATCGCTTTCACTGTAGCCGCGATTGCCCGCGGGCCGCCCGGTGATCAGCACGATCACGCCCGAGCCATGATCGCCTACGGCCTGCATTGCGCGCTGCAGCGTACGCTTGCGCGGGCCGGGCTTGCCGAGGACATCATCGAAGATCGAGATCGGGTGGACGCGCGCGAGCGTGGGCTGGCCTTCGACGACATGTCCCTTCTGCAGGACGTAGCTTTCGCTTTCGTCGACCGTGTTGCGATAGGTGATCAGCCGCCAGTCGCCGCCGTAATCGGATTCGAAGCCGTCTTCGGCCACGCGTTCGACGAGGTGGTCGTGCCGCATGCGGTATTCGATCAGGTCGCGGATCGTGCCGATCTTCATGTCATGCTTGCGCGCGAAGCCGATCAGGTCATCGAGGCGGGCCATCGTCCCGTCCTCGTTCATGATTTCGCAAATCACGCCCGAGGGGTTGAGCCCGGCAAGGCGCGAGATGTCGACCGCCGCCTCGGTATGGCCGGCGCGGACCAGCACGCCGCCGTCGCGCGCGGCGAGCGGGAAGACATGACCCGGGGTGACGATATCGTCCGGACCCTTGGCCGAATCGATCGCCACGGTGACGGTGCGGGCCCGGTCGGCCGCGCTGATGCCCGTGGTGACGCCTTCCTTGGCCTCGATCGAGGTGGTGAAGGCCGTCTGCATGCTTTCGCGATTGTCGCGGCTCATCGGTTCGAGCCCCAGCGCCTCGACGCGCTTGCGGTCAAGCGACAGGCAGATCAGCCCGCGGCCATGCGTGGCCATGAAATTGATCGCGCTGGGCGTGGCCATCTGCGCGGGGATGATCAAATCGCCCTCGTTCTCACGGTCCTCATCGTCGACAAGGATGTACATGCGGCCGTTACGTGCCTCGTCGATGATCTCCTCGGCGCCGACGATAACCGGGGTGTCGTCATTGGCTTCGAGGAAAGCCTCGAGCTTGCCGAGCGTTTCGGAGGTCGGGTTCCAGCTGTCCTCGGCGCAGTCGCGCAGCGTGTTGGCGTGCAGGCCAGCCGCCCGGGCAAGCCCGGCGCGAGTCATCAGGCCCTGCGAGACGAGTGTGCGAACTTTTTCGATCGTATCCATGGCAGGCGAGGTATCACATCATAATGTGATTGCCAATGGCAAGTATCACATCGAGTGTGACGAACCGTCCTCGCGCGCAAAGCCATGGTCGTTGGATTGGCGTGTGGGGTATGACGGAATGGGGAAGGTGGTGGACGCACTAGGGCTCGAACCTAGGACCCGCTGATTAAGAGCGGCGTTTTGTACACTTTTCGTTCTTTATAAATGCTACGCTATACCGCGCTCAAAGACTTGAAACGGTTGGAGTTTTTCCGCCGTGGATTAGTCTAACCTACGCCACGACTTTCCGACATCTGATTACGTGGCGATTACGTGGGAAGAGCGTCTGACCATGCCAAACCAGTCCATAACCATTCGCACCGTCCAATCCATCAAGCCCGATCCGAAACGCGACGTCTACGTGTGGGACCGCCGACTTAAGGGCTTCGGTTTGAGAACCACGCCGACCGGCGCTCAGTCCTTTGTGTTTCAGTACCGGGTAAACGGAGGGCCCGCACGGAGGAAGACGATTGGCCCAGTCGGAAGCCCGTGGACTCCGATGTTGGCGAGAAAGGAAGCGGAGAGACTGCTTTTCCAGGTGTATCAGGGCATCGATCCGGTCGAAGCCCAACGCGAGGAGAAGCGTAAGAGAGAATCTCTCAATGTTCGTGCGTATTGTGAGAAGTTCACCGAACTCTACTTGAAGCAGAACTGGCGCGGGACGTGGAAGGCAGCAGACTGCACTCTCAGGAATGTAGTTATCCCTCGTTGGGGAACCCGACCCATCCATGAGATCACACGGGCCGATATCGTCAAGGTCATGGACGATTATTCGGATCGGCCTGCGCGGCGAAAGGAGATTCACTCTGTCCTGCGAAAGCTTTTCAACTGGGCAACCGACCGACAGGATATCGAGGTCTCCCCTCTCAACGGCATGAAGGCTCCAAAGGCAGTCCCAGCGCGGCGCAGAGTGCTCAATGATGAGGAACTCGTTGCGCTTTGGGCAGCAAGCCAAGAGGCAGGTTGGCCGTGGGGGCCTTTTGTACGGATGCTGATTCTGACGATGCAACGACGTCGGGAAGTGGCGGAGATGGACTGGTGCGAGGTTGATCTCACTGCTCGGCGCTGGACCTTGCCCGCAGCTAGGGCAAAGAATGACGAAGAACACATCATTCCTCTGTCGAATCTCGCTGTCGCCGAACTCGAACGCATCGGGCCAAGAAACAGCGGGCTCGTTTTTACGACAACGGGCACCACGCCGGTGTCAGGCTTCTTCAAGGGCAGGGTCGCGCTGAACAACAAAATGCTTGCCTACATGGCGGAGAGAAGAGCGCAGTCGGGCGGCGATCCCGATTCCGTCGAAATTCCAAACTGGCGATTGCACGATATTCGCAGAACCGGCGCGACCAACCTTCAGGCGCTTGGCGTTCCTGTAGAAGTAACGGAATCGGTTCTGAACCATATCAGCGGCACGCGAGCAGGAGTCGCAGGCATTTATAACCGCTACAAATATGATGCTGAAAAGCGCGCTGCGCTTGATGCCTGGGATGCGAAACTTACGAAGCTTTGCGCGAACCAACGCAACCGGAGATCAGTCACGTTTGTCGGTTGAACGCTGGACGCTCGCAGTTCTTTGGTCGGCGATAGCATCGGCGTTTCATCGCGGCAAATCGCAGTCGAATCTATGGAGGAAACCTGCGCTCAGAAGTCTCAATCCCTGGCGCGCATGGCTCCGCCATGCCGCCTGCCTTCCGGCGAGGATGGGAGGAGGGGGAGGGAAAACTGCAAATCGATGCCCTGGCGCGGGCCAGCGGGCGTCAGCCCGCCACCCGGGGGCGTCTATTTGCGGTTTCGGGAACGAGAGGGCGAAGCCCTTGGCGTTCCCGCGCCAGGATCACAGCAGCGATCCGCACAAACAACGGCTCATTTGCAACTCCGCGAAATCGCCGCGCCGTCAGGCGCATGCGACTCCAAACTGCTCCTGATGGTCACCCGAATGGGCCGGGACTACAGACCCCGTCCGCGCAGCGGATAGAGCAGGTCGCCCGAAGGGTAGCCCAAAATCTGCAAAAAACTGGACGGTGTTCTGGCGGGATCTGGGGCCGATTGCGGACTGTCTGGAACTGATACTTCGATACAAGCAGCGGTCGTTCTGTCGCGCAATGAATTCTAGTCGATCGCGATATCGCTATAAGTGCACAACCTCGGCGGTATCGATGAACTGACTGAAAAGATCTACCCATTCTCCGGCCTGACCTTGTCCGATGGCACTTCGGATGATCTTCATATCCGTGGAAATCACTAGCGCATAAACGTAGCCATCCCTCTCCTGGAAACGCTGGCATATACGCTTCGACATTTCCTGTTGCTCGCTCTTTCGATAGCTAAGCGCAGTGAGTTCCTCGAATTCCTCTTTACTCATTCGGACAGAGTATGGGAGCTCACTCTGAGGTGGGCCGAATGGCTTCATCTCCATAACCATACCTTTGAAATCGAGATCAAAATGACCTTCGGCATCCATCGGCTGAATAGCCCCTAGTTTTCTAGACGCCCTCGGTGCTCATCATCTGCTGCCGTTCGAACTCTACGGGTGACAGCATCCCGTTTCTCACATGCTTGCGTATCGGGTTGTAGAACATCTCGATGTAATCGAACACATCCTGTCTGGCCTCGTCTCGTGAGCGATAGGTCCGCCGCCGGACGCGTTCGCGTTTGAGCAGGTTGAAGAAGCTCTCGACCACTGCGTTGTCATGGCAGTTGCCACGGCGGCTCATCGAGTGCTCCAGATTGTGGGCCTTCAGGAAGGACGCCCAGTCTATGCTGGTGAACTGCGATCCCTGATCCGAGTGGATCAGAACCTTCCCCTTTGGCTTCCTGCGCCACACAGCCATCAGCAATGCCTGCAGGACCAGGTCGGTGGTCTGGCGGTTCTGCATCGACCAGCCCACCACGCGGCGGGAGTAAAGGTCGATCACCACCGCCAGATAGGCAAAGCCTT
>FUFK010071198.1_pt1 | contig 34419 bp, 29 predicted proteins | sample 1021851 | NCBI WGS metagenome assembly FUFK01 (sample SAMEA51879418, study PRJEB19060) | metagenome | reverse complement strand
GGGCCCGCCACGAGCGGCTGGTGAAGGCGCTGGGGCGCTGCCGGGACGGCGTCCAGGGGGTGCTGGACCTGACCGCCGGCCTGGCNCGGGACGCGGCGCTGATGGCCGCCGCCGGCTATCCGGTNAGNATGGTGGAGCGCCAGCCGGTGNTGCACGCGNTNATCGCCGATGCGCTGGCGCGCGCCCAGGGGCAGGGCGCCGCCGCCTTACTGACGCTGCTGGACAACGGCGACGCCGCCACGCTGACGCTGCCCGCCGGCCCCTGGCACGCGGTCTACCTGGACCCGATGTTTCCGGCCCGCGGCAAAAGCGCGGCGGTGAAGCAGGATCTTCAGTGGCTGCAGCAGCTTTGCCCCTATCCCGACGACGACGAAGAGCGCCGCCTGCTGGACGTGGCGCTGGCGGTGCCGGCCCGCAAAGTCGTCATCAAACGCCCCCGCCGCGCGCCGCCCCTGGCCGGCCGCGCCCCGCACCACGTCCTGGAAGGCAAGACCGTCCGCTTCGACGTCCACAACGGCATGGCAGTTAACAGTTAATAGTTAACAGTTAATAGTTAATAGTTAATAGCTAACGTCAAAAAACCGTCTGCAAAAACGCAGTGACAAACACTGCTATCGCGCAAACGCTGGTCGGTGCGCGCTGTTTTCGCTGTTAACTGTTCACTATTAACTGTCAACTGATTCATTTGTCCGCTTCGGTGCCTTTGGCGGTGTTGCCGTCGTCCTNGGCGTCGTGCTCGGCGGTTTCCGCCAGCGCCCGTTCCAGCTCGGGCACGCGGGTGACGCGCTGGATCGCCTGGCTGATGTCCGGGCTGAGGATGCGNCGGGCTTCGTCGTCCAGGGCGCGCAGGTTGTCGCCGAAGCACAGNGCCTTGTCGTCGTCCTGCCANACCAGNTCGGTATCGCGCAGCTGATTGATGAAGTTGCGCANCACCACCTTGTCGAAGAATTCCGGNGAATTGAATTCGTANAGCAGCGACAGCCGCTGGGCGGTGTGGTGGGCNAGATCGCTGAGNGCGTCGGCGTCCAGCCTGCCGCTGCCGTACTGCACCAGCAGCCGGATGGTCAGGTAGAANCGCTCCAGGGACGGCATCACCGTCTGCCCCAGGTGCGCCAGCATGTCCGACGCNTAGGTNTGGATGGCGGCGCCGTGCAGGCAGTCGTNCTCGCGGCTCACCAGGCCGTGCTCTTCCAGCACNGAGGCGATGCGCTCCACCGCCGCCGGCAGTTCGCCGTCCTCGCGCCAGTGCAGCAGNTANTCGTTGCGGAAGAACGGNTAGAGCAGGGCGATCATGCTTTGCAGCATGTCCATGCGGATNCTGCGGGCGTTCAGGAACAGCGAGCAGATCAGCCCNGGCAGGACGAACAGGTGCAGGCTGTTGTTGCGCACATAGGCCATCTGCAGCGCGGTTTTCGGGTCGGTGGTGACCACGTCGCCGAGCGGGTGGGCGACGCGGATCAGGAATTCNTGCTCCAGNCCGTACTCGATGATCACGTCCGGATCGTTCTCCGCCAGCCGGGCGGTNTCGCTGTAGGGNGCCTGNTCGAGCAGGTTGATGTAGAGCTGCAGCTGCTGGCGCAGTTGCTGCAGNTCCATGGTGTGCTTGGGCGTGGCCAGCAGCGCCAGGCTGATCAGGTTGACCGGGTTGGCGACGGCGGCGGCGTTGATGCCGGTGACCACGTCGCGGCCCAGNTTGTTGATGGTGGTTTTNAACCAGTCCGGGGTTTCGTGNANNGACAGCTCTTCGTTGCGCCAGCCTTCCCGGTGGCTGTCCAGGTAGTCCACCAGCTTGATCGGCTCNCCGAAGTTCACGTGCACCTGGCCGAAATGGCTGCGCAGCACCTTGAGCGATTTCATCAGGCCGCCCACGGANTCTTTTTTCTTTTTGCCGCCGTGCAGTTCGCCGATGTAGGAGCCGCCTTCGATCACNTTTTCNTAGCCGATATAGACCGGCACGAAGGCGATCGGCTTGCGCGCGTCGCGCAGGAAGCTGCGCACCGTCATCGCCAGCATGCCGGTNCGCGGTTGCAGCATGCGGCCGCTGCGGCTGCGNCCGCCTTCCACGAAATACTCNATGGAGAAGCCCTGGGTGGTGATGCTGTGCAGGTATTCGTAGAACACCGCCGCGTANAGCGGGTTGTCGCGGAAGCTGCGGCGCATGAAGAANGCNCCGCCNCGGCGCAGGATGGTGCCCACCACCGGCAGGTTCAGGTTGATGCCGGCGGCGATGTGCGGCGGCACCAGGCCNTTGCGGTAGACCACGAACGACAGCAGCAGATANTCGATGTGGCTGCGGTGGCAGGGCACGTAAATGATTTCGTGGTCGCGGGCCACCTGGGTGAGGTTGTCCAGGTTGTANAGCCGGATGCCGTCGTAGAGGCGGTTCCACANCCAGTTGAGNAACAGNTCCAGCGCGCGGATGGTGGTGTGCGAATAGTCCGCCGCGATCTCCATNGCGTAGCCGCGCGCCCGCGCCAGGGTTTTGTCCTCGCTTTCNTTGTTNTCNNCGGCGGTGTGCTGGATCGCNTCGCGCACCGAGGCGGCTTCCATGATCGAGTTGGTGAGNGTNCGCCGGTGNGACAGGTCNGGNCCGATGGCGGCTTCCTGCTGGCGGCGGAAGTGCACGCGCAGNATNCGCGANGTNTTGCGCACNACCTGGTCGTCGGAGCGGCANTGNTCNACCAGCTGGCGCAGNGACATGGGNGAGCTGAACTGCACGTANAGGTCGCGNCCCTGGGTCAGCACGATNAAGAATTTCTTGATNAAGCCCGGCGGNGACCAGTTNTCGGAGAANATNATCCGCCACANNGANTTCTCTTTNTCCGGCTGGCGGCCCCAGAACACCGACACCGGCACCAGCTGCACATCCAGTTCCGGGTTNTGCTTGAGGCCGGANACCANCCGCTGCAGNCGNGCCGGGGTGATNGCNCGGCGCTGNCGGCTGATGGTGGTTTCCCGCTTGTAGAGGTGGAAGTAGCTGCGCGACAGATGCTGCTTGCCCAGGGTCAGCGACGCCTTGGGNGCNCGCAGNCCGAGCCGGCGNGCCGCCTGGTCGGCCACCGCCGCGTCCGCCAGGGAGCGGTCGCGNAGNACNTACACCACCGGTATGTCNGGGTTNAGCTGCAGNTCGGCGGGGTCGCCGGGCAGCGCGCGGATACGCGTGCACAGACGCATAAAAGCGCGAATCAGCAGGAAAAAGAGTCGATCAAGTCCTAACCAGGGCGTCATAAGGGCCGAAACTGTGGGAAAAGGTTTGTGAATTCTACCTAAAGGGCGGGCCCCCGGACATNACCGGATATTGCAAGATGTTACCGTCCGNCGAACGCCTGAGCNGNGACNNGTGNGGCNCCTGTCCGGGGNNCGGGATGTTGCTACAATCANGNTNTTTNNTATTGCTTGCAGAGGAAGTCCANCGTGTCCGAGCANCANGCCGGTATTTTCGACCGNAGTTTCACCGANCANTTGTTCCTGGAATTCGCCCTGGGNGGNGGNCATTCGGTTGANGCGGTGCGCGCCGCCCTGCGCGAGGCGCTGGCGGTGGCCGGGGANCGCACCCCGGTGCTGATGGCGTTCGGNCCNGGNNTGTGGGANCGNCTCGGCGAGGGCTTCGACTTTCCGCCGTTCTCCCTGGAGGGCATGGTGCCCGCCACCCAGGGCGACCTNCTGNTCTGGATTCAGGCGGACAACCGCAGCGCGCTGTTCGANGCCGGCCTGCGGGTNCACCGNNTNNTNNNGCGGGAGCTGGNNCTGCAACTGGANGTGCAGGCGTTCGTCTANCACGANCTGCGNGACCTGTCCGGCTTNGTCGACGGCATCGGCAACCCGGAGGGNGAGCGCGCCANGGAGGCGGCCATNATCCCCNAGCCGCACCCGGCGGCCGGCGGCAGCTGGGTGCTGACCCAGAAATGGGTGCATACCGGNCTCGAGGANTTCCATAAATTGCCGGAAGCGGAGCAGGAGAACGTGTTCGGCCGCACCAAGGCGGACGCGGTGGAATTCGACGACGAGCGCATGCCCGTCAACGCCCANGTGGGGCGCACNGACGTGGACTACCACGGCGTGCCGCAAAANATCTGGCGGCGNTCGGTGCCCTACGGCAACACCACCGAATACGGGCTCTANTTNATTGCGTTCAGTTGCGAGCTGGACCGCTTCGACTATCTGCTGCGCCGCATGTACGGCCTGACCGACGANGGCGTCCGNGACCGCCTGCTGGACTTCACCCAGCCGGTGACCGGTGCCTGGTGGTACGCGCCCACGCGGGAGTGGCTGGCGGCCCTGTGAGCACCGACANCNGCNNNCNGNCCGCCGNCCGNCCGTTNCTGGGCGTGGCNCTGATGGCGCTGGGCGTGGGNATNCTGCCGGTGATGGACGGGCTNGCCAAGCACCTGAGCGCCGAGTACCACGTGGTGCAGGTNACCTGGGCCCGNTANCTGTTCCATTTCGNGCTGNTGGCCGCGCTGTTGCTGTGGCGGCTGCCGCTGCGCGAGNTGNTTCCCCGCCGCCTCGGTCTGCAGATCGTGCGCAGNGCCTTTNTGNTGTCCACCACGCTNTGCTATTTCGGNGCCATCGCCTTCCTGCCNCTGGCCAACGCCCTGGCGCTGGCGTTNATCGGCCCGCTGGTGAGCACCGCNCTGGCNCCCTGGCTGCTCGGCGAGCACGCCGGGGCGCGCCGCTGGCTGGCGGTGGTGGTGGGCTTCAGCGGCACCCTGGTGGTGATCCGGCCCGGCTGGGCGGCGTTCGAATGGGCGTCGCTGCTGGGCGTGGCCGCCGGTGTGTCCTACGGGCTCTATCAGCTCACCACCCGCCGTCTGTCCGGCAGCGGCCGCGCCTCGGTGACGCTGTTCTATACCTCGGTGTTCGGCTTCGCCGTGCTCAGCCTGGTGGTGGCGCCGTTCTGGACCACCCCGGACCTGGGCGGCTGGGGCCTGATGCTGATCATGGGCAGCGTCGGCGCGCTGGCGCACTTTCTGATTATCAGCGCCTTCGAATACGCCCCGGCGCCGGCGCTCGCGCCGGTCAGCTATATGGAGATGGTGTCCGCGGTGACGGTGGGCTGGCTGGTGTTCGGCGATTTCCCGGACGCCTTCACCTGGACCGGGATCGCCCTGATTGTAATAAGCGGCCTCCTGGTGGTCACCGGAGGCCGCCTGCCCAAAACCTAGTCCGCCTTCCAGCCGGTGAACATCTTGCGGATCAGGAAGGGGGTGAGCTTGAGGCTGGCGCCCAGCCACTGGCCGACGCCGGTGGGGAAGGCGAAGCGCAGGGCGTTAAGCAGGCCCTTGTAGGTGGCCTGGTCGAACGGGTACCACCAGAGGTTGCGCTTGGCTGGCAGCAGGTCCCAGTTGATCACCTTGGCGTTGGTCATTTCCAGCAGGCCTTCGGGGCCGTGGGTGCGGCCGATGCCGGATTCCTTCCAGCCGCCCCAGGGCGCTTCCGACAGGCCGTGGGTGTAGAGGTGGTCGTTGATGGTGGTGACGCCGCTTTCCAGGCGCGCCGCCAGTTCCCGGCCGCGCTTGTTGTCGCCGGTCCAGATTGACGAGGTGAGCGCCAGGTTGGAGCGGTTGGCTTTCTCCAGCGCCTGTTCCGCGTTGGCGACTTTTTCCACCGCCAGGATCGGGCCGAAGGTTTCCTCGCACACGGTGAGCATGTCGTCGGACAGTTCCGTGAGCAGGGTGGCGGGGAAGAAGAAGCCGTTGTCCACGTTGCCCACCGGTTGTGACTGCGCCTGGATGCGCGCGCCCTTGGCGAGGGCGTCTTCCAGGTGCTGCTGGACGGTGCGCAGCTGGCCCTCGGTGGTCAGGCTGCCGATGTCGGCGGTGACNTCCTTGNCGTGGCCGGGGCCGTGGCGCAGGGCGCGGGTTTTCTTCGCCAGCCGTTCCACGAAGTCGTCGTAGACGGCGGCTTCCACGTAGATGCGTTCCACGCCGCCGCAGCTCTGGCCGGCGTTCTGGTAGCCGGCCCAGGCGGCGCCGTTGGTGGCGCGCTCCAGGTCGGCGTCGGCGAGCACGATCATGGCGTCGTTGCCGCCCAGTTCCAGGGACACCGGCGTCAGCGTCTGCGCCGCCTGNGCCATCAGGGTCTTGCCNGCNGGCACGCTGCCGGTGAAGAACAGTTTGTCGATGCCGTTTTCGAAGAAGGCGGTGGCCACCTTGGAGCCGGAGCCGACGATGTGCTGGAACAGCCCCTCCGGCAGTTCGCCGGCGTCCAGGATGCGTTCGATGGCGCGGCCCACCGCCGGGGTGGCGGCGGCCACCTTGAGCAGCACCGCGTTACCGGCCATCAGCGCCATGACGATTTCACCGAACGGAATCGACAGCGGGTAGTTCCAGGGGCTGATGATGCCCACCACGCCCAGCGGCAGGTGGCTCACTTCGGTGCGCTTGTTGGCGAACAGCAGGTGGCCGGCGGCGCGTTTTTGCGGGCCGAGCACCTTGCCGGCGTTTTTGGCGTACCAATTGCACGCCAGGGCACAGGGCAGCACTTCCGTGGCCAGGGCGTCGATGCGGGTCTTGCCGTTGCTGTCACTGACGGTGGCGGCCAGGTCCTCGGCGCGGTCAACGATATAGCGGCGCATCAGCTCGATATGGCGGGCCCGTTCCTTGAACGACTTGGCCGCCCACTGGCGCTGGGCGGCGCGGGCCCGTTGCATGCGCTCGGGCATGCCGGCGAGATCGGTTTCATTGAGCTCGGCCACGGCGGCGCCGGTGGCGGGGTTGATATCGGTGACGGTCATCTCGTGGCTCCGGCCATGGACGATAAAACGGGTGGGTGACAAACGATAATGGAAGCATACGCCCCCGGCCCGGGGAATGGCGATGCCGCCGCTGCAGGCGGCGCGGCTGTCAAACTTTGCTATGCTGACCGACGGATAAAAAAGGAGAAACGATGATCGAGGATTTCAACGCATGGCTGCCGTTCTACGGCGCCTGGGTGGTGGTGTGCACGCTGCTGAGTTTGATGATCGCGCGCAACAAAGGCATGAAACCGCTGCTGCCCGCCGCGGCCGGTTTCGTGGCCGCGTTCATTCCGATCGTGGGGTTGATCTATCTGGTGGTGCTGGGCACGCGGCCCGCGAAATAGCGGGCGTTAACCGGCGAGCAGGTTTTTCAGGATGCTTTGGTAGATGCCGGTGAGCGTGTCCAGCTCGGAGATGGAGGTGTGCTCGTCCACCTTGTGGATGGTGGCGTTGACCGGACCCAGCTCGACGACCTGAGCGCCGGTGGGGGCGATAAAGCGGCCGTCACTGGTGCCGCCGGCGGTGGACAGGTGCGCGTCGGCGCCGGTGCGTTCCTTGATCGCCGCCACGGTGGCGTCCACCAGGGCGCCGCGGTCGGTGAGGAACGGNTGGCCGGACAGCTTCCACTCGATCTCGTAATCCAGGCCGTGGCTTTGCAGAATGGTTTCNGTGCGCTGGCGCAGNTCGAAATCGGTGACTTCGGTGGAAAAGCGGAAATTGAACAGCACCTGGCAATCACCGGGAATCACATTGGTGGCGCCGGTGCCGGCGTTGATGTTGGANATCTGAAAGCTGGTGGCNGGGAAGAANTCATTGCCCCGGTCCCATTCCGNCGCCGCCAGNTCCGCCAGGGCCGGTGCCACTTCGTGCACCGGGTTGCGGGCCAGGTGCGGGTAGGCCACGTGNCCTTGCACGCCTTTTACCGTGAGCAGGCCGCCCAGGGAACCGCGCCGNCCGTTCTTGATCACGTCCCCNACCGTGTCCGTGGAGGAGGGCTCGCCCACCAGGCAGTAGTCGATGTGCTCCTCGCGTTCCTGCAGGGTTTCCACCACCTTGACGGTGCCGTTCACCGACGGGCCTTCCTCGTCGGCGGTGATCAGAAAGCCGAGGCTGCCCNGGTGGTCCGGGTGGGCGGCGATAAAGTCTTCCACCGCCACCAGCATGGCGGCGATGGAGCCTTTCATGTCCGCCGCGCCGCGGCCGTAGAGCAGGTCGCCGTCCTCGGTGGGCNCGAACGGNTCGAAGCGCCATTTGCCGGCGTCGCCGGTGGGCACCACGTCGGTGTGNCCGGCGAACACCAGCAGCGGGCCGTCGCTGCCGCGCCGCGCCCAGAGGTTGCGCACTTCCTCGAACCACAGCGTCTCGCACTGGAAGCCCAGGGCCTCCAGTTTTTCGATCATCCAGTCCTGACAGCCTTCATCCTCCGGNGTNACCGANGGNCGNCNGATCAGTTCCTTGGCGTACTCGAGGGTTCTGCTCACGGACACTCCGGTTTTAGTTGTGTTTATGCAGCTCTTCGTTGAGCGCCACGGCGGTTTTGTTGGTCTGGCACTGCACCGCGCCGNTCACTGANTTGCGGCGGAACAGCAGATCGGACTGGCCGGCCAGGTCGCGGGCCTTGACGGTGTCCGCCACCTNGCCGTTCTGGTCCAGCACTTCCACCTTGGTGCCGGCGGTGATGTACAGGCCGGCTTCGATGGTGCAGCGGTCGCCCAGCGGAATGCCGGTGCCGGCGTTGGCGCCGAGCAGGCAGTTCTCGCCCAGGGAAATCACAATGTTGCCGCCGCCGGACAGGGTGCCCATGGTGGAGGAGCTGCCGCCCAGGTCGGAGCCCTTGCCCACGAACACGCCGGCGGAGATGCGGCCTTCGATCATGCCCGGCCCTTCGGTGCCGGCGTTGAAGTTGATAAAGCCTTCGTGCATGACGGTGGTGCCTTCGCCCACATAGGCGCCCAGACGCACGCGGGCGGTGTCGGCGATGCGCACGCCGGCGGGTACCACGTAGTCAGTCATCTTGGGGAACTTGTCCACGCTGTTCACTTCCAGCACCTTGCCGTTAAGGCGGGCGAGAAGCTGACGCTCGGGCAGTTCGTTCAGGTCCACGGCGCCTTCGTTGGTCCAGGCCACGTTGGGCAGCAGCGGGAAGATGCCGCTGAGTACCACGCCGTGGGGGCGCACCAGGCGGTGAGAGAGCAGGTGCAGCTTGAGGTAGGCTTCCGGGGTGGAGGCCGGCTCCGCGTCGCTTTCCAGAATGGTCAGCACCACCGGGCGCTCGGATTCCTGGAACGCCACCGCGTAGCTGGCTTCGTGTTCAAAGCCGGCCTCGCGCCATTCCCGGGCGAGGTGCTGGATCTGACGGTGAGTCAGTTCCAGGGCCGCATTGCCGCCTTCATAGCCGACTTCTTCGCTGACCACGTCCACCAGCTTGCTGTCCGGGTTGATCACCGGGTCCGGGTAGAACACTTCCAGCCATTGGTCGTCGCGGTTCTTGCTGCCGCAGCCCAGTGCCATTGCGAAAATATTGCTCATGTTTGCCTCTCTGTCATTCGGTGCGGCGGAGCCGGTGGCTCAGCCCAGCAGTGTTTTCCAGCGGCCTTCTTCAAAGCCGGCTTCGATAATGTTGTCGCTGTGCAGAATCGGGCGTTTGATCAGGGACGGGTTGTCCTGTGCCGCGGCCACCGCGCTTTCCGCGTCCATGTTGTCGCGGGTGCTCTGATCGAGCTTGCGCCAGGTGGTGCCGCGCCGGTTGATCACGGTGTCCCAGCCCAGGGCGTCGATCCAGCGTCGCAGCTGGGCTTCGGGCACGCCGTCCTTTTTATAGTCGTGAAAATGATACTCCAGGCCCTGTTCGTCGAGCCATTTCAGAGCCTTCTTCATGGTGTCGCAGTTCTTGATGCCGTAGACGGTTATCGCCATGGGGTCCTTCCTCCTGGGGCACGTTTACAGACGTTCGATCAGAGCGCGAATGCGCTTGGCGCCTTCCACGCACTGATCCAGTTCCGCGACCAGCGCCATGCGCACCCGGTTCTTGCCGGGGTTGCGGCCCTGCACGGTGCGCGACAGATAGCGCCCGGGCAGTACGGTCACGTTCTCTTCGGACTTGAGGCGGCGGGCGAAGGTTTCATCGTCCACCGGGGTTTTGGGCCACAGGTAGAAGCCCGCGTCCGGGGCGCTAACCTTAAGCGGCTCGCCGAGAATGTCCAGTACGGCGTCGAACTTGCTGGCGTACAGGGCACGGTTGGCGCGCACATGCTCTTCGTCGTTCCAGGCGGCGATGCTGGCCACCTGGTGATGGTTGGGCATGGCGCAGCCGTGGTAGGTGCGGTAGCGCAGGAAGCGGCGCAGGATTTCCGCGTCGCCGGCGACGAAGCCGGAGCGCAGGCCGGGCAGGTTGGAACGCTTGGACAGCGAATGAAACACCACGCAGCGGCGGTAATCATGGCGGCCCAGCTCCGCGCAGGCTTGCAGCAGGCCGGCGGGGGCGCGCTCGCGGTAAATTTCCGAATAACATTCGTCGGACGCGATCACGAAGTCGTACTTGTCCGCCAGGTCGATCAGTGCCTTGAGCTGCGCGCTGCTCAGGGTGGCGCCGGTGGGGTTGCCCGGCGTGCAGATAAACAGCACCTGGGTGCGCAGCCAGGTGCTTTCGTCGACGGCGTCGAAGTCCGGTTGCAGGCCGGTGGCGTCGGTGCAGGGCAAATACACCGGTTCGCCGCCGCCGAGCAGGGCGGCGCCTTCATAGATTTGATAGAAGGGGTTGGGCATCAGCACCAGCGGGCTGCGCTGACGGTCCAGCATCGCCTGGGTGAACGCGAACAGCGCCTCGCGGGTGCCGTTCACCGGCAGCACCTGATGGTCGCTGCTGACCTGCTGCAACTTGAAGCGCCGGGTCAGCCAGCCGGCGATGGCTTCGCGCAGCTCCGGCAGGCCGGCGGTGCCCGGGTACTTGGCGAGCAGGGCGGTATTGTCGCGGAGCGCCTGCTGCACGAAATCCGGCGCCGGGTGTTGCGGTTCGCCGATGGAAAACGCCACCGGGCTTTTGTCACTGGGGGGCAGGTCGGCGAACAACGTGCCCAGCTTCTCGAACGGATACGGATGCAGGCGTTCCAGATCGGGATTCATGGTGTTCCTTAAATACGGCGCAAAGGTAATTAGATGGTGACCGACATGGGGTCGGTTTTGCTGTAATCGTCCAGCTCCTGCTTGAGCGTGGCCTGCAGACGCTGGCACAGCTCCGGATCGGAGACCGGCTGGCCTTCCAGGTCGGTGACGAAGAACACGTCCTCCGCTTTTTCGCCCAGGGTGGCGATGCGCGCGTTCTGCACCAGCAGCTCGAACTGCACGAAGATACGGCCGATATGCGCCAGCAGGCCTGGGCGGTCGAGGGTCTGCACCTCCACCACCGAGCGGTCGTTGACGATGTCGTTGCTGATCATCACCTGGGTGGGCACATCGAAATGCTTGTGGCGGCGCGGCATGCGCCGGCTCACGGTGGCGCCGAAATTTTCCGGCTGCTTGAGCGTTTCGGTGAGCGTTTTGCGGATGTATTCGATACGCGGCCAGTCGTTACCGATGGGCGTGCCGTTCTCGTCGAGCACGATATAGGTGTCCAGGCTGAAACCGTCCGCGCTGGTGATAATGCGCGCGTCCATAATGGTCAGCCCGAGGCTGTCCAGCGCGTTCACCGTGGCGGCGAACAGGTTGCGGGTGTCCGGCGTGTAGATAAAGATCTGCGAGCCGCCTTCCAGGTTGCCGGGGCTGGTTTCCGACTCGCGGATCAATACCAGCGGGTCTTCCTTGTTGGTGCGTTCCAGCAGCGCCTCGGTGTGCCAGGCGATGTCCCAGGGTGTTTCACGCAGGAAGTATTCGTCGCCGATGTTGGCCCACAGCGCTTCGATGGCGTGCGGGTCGTGGTCGCGCTCGGTGAGCAGCTTGAGGGCGTCGTCGCGGGTCTCGTCGATCCAGTCCTGTTTGTCCTGGGGGTTGTTCAGACCGCGCCGCAGGGCGCGTTTGGTCTCCAGGTAGAGCTGACGCATCAGCGAGGCGCGCCAGGAGTTCCACAGCGCCGGGTTGGTGGCGTTGATGTCGGCCACGGTGAGCACGTAGAGATAATCCAGNTGCACCAGGTCGCCCACGGTGCGCGCGAATTCATGCACCACGTCCGGNTCGGAAATGTCCTTGCGCTGGGCGGTGACGCTCATGGTCAGGTGGTTGCGCACCAGCCAGGCCACCAGCTTGGCGTCCCAGTTGGTGAGGCCGTGGCGCTGNCAGAAGGCGATGGCGTCGTCGGCGCCCAGCTCGGAGTGGTCGCCGCCGCGGCCNTTGGCGATGTCGTGGTAGAGCCCGGCCACGTACAGCAGCTCGGGCTTGGGCAGCCGGTAGAACACCTCGCAGGCCACCGGGAATTCGTCGCGCTGGTCGTCGTAGCGCAGGCGCCGCATGTTCTTGATCACCAGCAGNGTGTGCGCGTCCACGGTGTAAATATGGAACAGGTCGTACTGCATCATGCCGATGATGCGGCCGAACTCNGGCAGGTACTTGCCGAGNATGCCGTAGCGTTTCATGCGGCGCAGTTGCGAGAACAGCGCGTGNGGGCTGCGCAGCAGCTGCATGAANAGGGCGGTGTGGGCCGGTTCCTGGCGGAAGGCGTCGTCGATCAGGGGCCGGGATTCGATCAGCGCGCGCACGGTGGCGGCGCGCACCCCTTTCAGGTCCGGGTTCTGGGCCAGCAGCACGAACACCTCGAGGATCGCCGACGGGTGNTTGCGGAACACGTCCGGNGCGCTGATTTCCAGATAGTCGTTGCGCACCTGGAAACGGCGGTTGAGCGGNCGCACGTTCTCNGGNTCGCCGGCGCGCAGGATCACCTCGTCGAACAGCTGCAGCAGCATCTCGTTGAGCACCGACAGCGCCAGCGCCACGCGGTAGAANCGCTTCATCANNTGNTCCACCGCCAGGTTGGCGTCGGAGTCCTTGTGGCCGAGGCGNTCGGCGAGCTGGCGCTGNTGATCGAACAGCAGNCGGTTNTCGTTGCGGCCGGTGAGGCCGTGCAGCTGCCAGCGGATCCGCCACAGCGACTCCAGGCACTTGCTCAGCACGCGGTGCTCGTCGGCGGTGAGNAAGCCNGCGTCGACCAGCGCTTCCAGGCTGTCGGCGCCGAAGTGCCGCTTCGCCACCCAGGCGATCATCTGNACGTCGCGCAGGCCGCCGGGGGCGTTCTTGATGTCCGGTTCCAGGTTGTATTCGGTGTCNTTGAACTTGCGGTGGCGGGCGGTCTGCTCTTCCCANTTGGCGGCGAAGAAGCGGTCGNTGGGCCACATNGCGTCNGGNCCGGTGNGNACCNCGAGATCCGCGCGCACCCGNTCGTCGCCGGCCAGGGTNCGTGCTTCCATGATNTTGGTGGCCACGGTGATGTCCTGGCCCGCCAGGCTCACGCACTCGTCCAGGGTGCGCACGCTGTGGCCGATTTCCAGGCCGATGTCCCACAGAAAGGCGACGAAGCCTTCCAGGGCGGAGCAGGCNTCCGGGTTGGGNGCGTCGCGGAACAGCACCATCAGGTCNACGTCGGAGTGCGGGTGCAGNTCGCCGCGGCCGTAGCCGCCCACCGCCACCAGGGCGGNCTCGNCNAAGCGGTCCAGNCCGAACAGNGACCAGGCGGCGATCAGCACNCGGTCCACCAGCCGGGCNCGGCCGTGCACCAGNTCGGTGATCGGCGCTTCGTGNAAGGCCTCGTCGAGNCGCGCCTGGCCGGCCTCCAGGAANTCCCGGGCGGCGAGCCCCGGCTGATCACTGTCGCGCAGGGTGTCGAGCAGCGAGTCTTGGCTCATCGGCGGATCCAGGTTCATAACGGGGCGGCCTCGGNAACGGCGTTAAAGACGGCGTTAGTANAGATCGGATTCTTCCTGACGGGCGGTGAGNACCTCGTAACCGTCGGCGGTGACCGCCAGGGTNTGCTCCCACTGGGCGGACANNTTGCGGTCCTTGGTGACCACGGTCCAGCCGTCGGGCAGNACCTTATTATGGGCTTTGCCGGCGTTGATCATCGGNTCGATGGTGAACACCATGCCTTCCTGCAGCTCCAGGCCGGTGCCGGGCTTGCCGTANTGCAGCACCTGCGGGTCTTCGTGGAACACCTGGCCGATGCCGTGNCCGCAGTATTCGCGCACCACNGAGAAGCGCTCGGATTCCGCCAGNTTCTGGATGGNGTGGCCGATATCGCCCAGGCGCACGCCGGGCCGCACCATCTTGATGCCGGCCAGCATGCACTCGCGGGTGGTGTCCACCAGNCGCTGGGCCAGCACCGAGGGCTCGCCCACGTAGTACATCTTGCTGGTGTCGCCGTGCCAGCCGTCCTTGATGACGGTGACGTCGATATTAAGGATGTCGCCCTTTTTGAGCACNTTNTTCTCGTTGGGNATCCCGTGGCAGATCACNTTATTCACCGATGTGCATATNGACTTCGGGAAGCCCCGGTAGCCCAGGCAGGCGGGGACNGCGTTCTGCTTGTTGACGATGTGGTCGTGGCAGATGCGGTCCAGTTCCTCGGTGGTGACCCCGGGCTGGACGTGCTCGCCGATCATNTCCAGAACTTCGGCGGCCAGNCGGCCCGCTTCGCGCATTTTCGCGATNTCTTCCGGGGTTTTTATGGTGACGTTCATGTTGATCAGAGAAACTCCAGCGTTTTCAGTGTCTTGGGCGGCAAATGCGGGGGCGGGGCGGTGTCTTGTATACCGCTTTTCCGTTGCCCGGCAGGGGCGCTTGTGGTATAAAGCGCGCGCCTTNGTCGCTCATGGGCGGTGCANCATTGTACCCGCTCGGTGTCGGCGAAGGGAAATCACACACGTTCCGTCACATGGCCCTGGGTGCCTTCCTGCTTGATCACTGTCACCGCGACGAAAGCGCGGCGGCACAGAGTAGAGNGGGTTGGGTCATGCGGGAATCGTGGAGGCCTAACCCAATTGGAGAAANACCATGTCCAGCGTAACGATGCGCGATATGTTGAAAGCCGGTGTCCATTTCGGCCACCAGACCCGTTACTGGAACCCCAAGATGAAGCCCTTCATCTTCGGCGCCCGTAACAAGATTCACATCATCAACCTGGAAACCACCCTGCCTCTGTTCAACGACGCGCTGTCGTTCCTGAACAAGCTGGCGGCCAGCAACAACAAGATCCTGTTCGTCGGCACCAAGCGCGCCGCTCAGAACGCGGTCCGTGAAGAAGCCAAGCGTTGCGGCATGCCGTACGTGGATCACCGTTGGCTGGGCGGCATGCTCACCAACTGGAAGACCATTCGNCAGTCCATCAAGCGTCTGCGCGACCTGGAAGCCCAGGAGCAGGACGGCACCCTCGGCAAGCTGACCAAGAAAGAGCACCTGATGCGTCAGCGCGAGATGGAGAAGCTGGAACGCTCCATCGGCGGCATCAAGGACATGGGCGGTCTGCCGGACGCTCTGTTCGTGGTGGACGTGGATCACGAGGACATCGCCGTTCAGGAAGCCCGCAAGCTGGGTATCCCGGTGGTGGCNGTGGTCGACACCAACTCCAACCCGGACGANGTGGACTACGTGATCCCGGGCAACGACGACGCCATCCGCGCCATCCAGCTGTACGTGAAAGCGGCCGCTGANGCGATCATGGAAGGCCGTGAGTACGCCCAGACCCAGTCCGGCGGCGACAGCGAGTTCGTTGAAGTCGAGGACGCCGAAGGCGAGAAAGCCGAGGGTTGATGACGCCGGGGCGGGCNCGGCCCGCCCCGACACCGGGGGTNGTTCCCCGATTCAAAGATTTAAAGAGGTAAGCATGGCTGCTGTAACTGCTTCAATGGTTAAAGAGCTCCGCGAGCGCACCGGTCTCGGCATGATGGAGTGCAAGAAGGCCCTGGTCGCCGCNGAGGGTGACATTGAGCGCGCGATCGACGATCTGCGCAAATCCGGCCAGGCGAAAGCCGCCAAGAAAGCCGGCCGCACCGCCGCCGAAGGCGTGGTGATGGTGGCTACCACCGAAGACCGCAAGCGCGCGGTGATGGTGGANATCAACTCCGAAACCGACTTCGTGGCCCGTGACGACAACTTCCTGGGCTTCGCCAACAAGGTGGCCCAGGCCGCCCTGGACGCNGACGAAGTGGACGCCGCCAAGATCGTGGCNCTGAGCCTGGAAGACGGCTCCACCGTGGAACAGGCGCGNGAGTCGCTGGTNCAGAAAATCGGTGANAANATCCAGGTNCGCCGCGCGGTGCGNCTGAACGNCACCGACGGNGTGGTCGGTTCCTACGTGCACGGCGGCAAGATCGGCGTGCTGNCCGCGCTGTCCGGCGGCGAGCCGGANCTGGCCAAGGACGTGTGCATGCACGTGGCCGCCGTGGCGCCGATGGTGGTGAACTCCGAGAACGTGCCCGAGGACGTGCTGGAAAAAGAGCGTGAGATCATCCGCGCCCAGCCGGACATGGAAGGCAAGCCCGCCGAGATCGTCGAGAAGATGGTCGGTGGNCGGATCAACAAGTTCCTNAAGGAAGTCAGCCTCACCGATCAGCCGTTCGTGAAGGACCCCAACACCACCGTGGGTCAGCTGGTCAAGGACGCGGGCGCTGAAGTGCTGGCGTTTGAGCGTCTGGTGGTCGGCGAAGGCATCGAGAAAGAAGAAGTCGACTTCGCGGCTGAAGTCATGGCGCAGGCTAAGGGCTGATCGCGACCGAAGCACCGCTTCGCAGCGCGATCAGCGACCGGCCAGGGATGGCCGGGCCGGGCTTTCCGAATGCGATNGCGTGGCGCCAGGGATGGCCGGCACGGCCTGGCCGGGTAAGCCGCTTCGCAGCACGACCAGCGCGACTGGTGGCGCCTGCTTCCGGCGCCGTTCCGGNAAAGCCGGTTGTGCGGAAGCCACAAAACGCCTTGCTGGCCTGACCAGCAAGGCGTTTTTTTCGACTTGCATCCTGCCTCCGGCGGGGTAGTGTGCTGAATGGATTGAGATGAACGGCGGGTATTCATGAGTGGCGGAGATCAAGAGATGGCCAAGAACAAGGAGCGCTCGCCGCGCTACAACCGTATTCTGCTGAANTTGAGCGGTGANGCGCTGGCGGGCGAAGAGGGGTTTGGAATCGACCCNCGGGTGCTGGACACCCTGTCATTGGAAATCGGCCAGCTGGTGGGCATCGGCGTTCAGGTGGGCCTGGTGGTCGGTGGCGGCAATCTGTTCCGCGGCGCCGCCCTGCAGACCGCCGGGCTGGACCGGGTGGCGGGCGATCATATGGGCATGCTGGCCACGGTCATGAACGGCCTGGCCCTGCGAGACGCCCTGGAGCGGTCCAATATCCGCACCCGGCTGATGTCGGCCATTCCCATGAGCGGTATCGTGGAGCATTATGACCACCGCAACGCCAACCGGCACCTGAAGAACGGCGAAGTGGTGATTTTCTGCGCCGGCACCGGTAACCCGTTTTTCACCACGGATTCCGCGGCCTGCCTGCGTGGCATCGAGATCAGCGCCGACGTGGTGCTCAAGGCCACCAAGGTGGACGGCGTCTACAATGACGACCCGGTGACGAACCCCCAGGCGGAGAAGTACGATCACCTCACCTACGACGAGGTGATCGACCGCAAGCTCGGCGTGATGGACCTGACCGCCATCTGCCTGTGCCGTGACCACGGCATGCCGTTGCGGGTATTTAACATGAACAAGCAGGGCGCGCTGCTCGGCCTGATGCTGGGCGGCAATGAAGGGACCCTGGTTGTGGCTGACAAAGAAGGCGAGGAATAAAGGTGATCGAGGATATCAAGAAGGACGCCCAATCGCGCATGAAGAAGAGTCTGGAAGCGCTGGACGTGGCACTCAAGCGGGTGCGCACCGGACGGGCGCATCCCAGCCTGCTGGACGGTGTGACCGTGGCCTACTACGGTTCACCCACGCCGCTCAGCCAGTTGGCCAACATTTCCGTGGAAGAGGGCCGCACCCTGGTGGTGTCGCCGTTCGACCGCTCCCTGGTGCCGGACGTGGAAAAAGCGATCATGACGTCCGATCTGGGCCTCAACCCCTCCACCGCCGGCACGGTGATCCGTCTGCCGCTGCCGCCGCTCACCGAGGAAACCCGTAAGGACCTGGTGAAGGTGGTGCGTGCCGAAGTGGAGCACGCCCGCGTGGCGATCCGCAATATCCGCCGTGACGCCAACGGCGACCTGAAAGACCTGCTCAAGGAGAAGGAAATCTCCGAGGACGAAGCCCGTCACGGCGAAGAGCAGATTCAGCAGCTCACCGATAAAAGCGTGGCCGAAGCCGACGCCATGCTGAAAACCAAGGAAGAGGAGTTGATGACGGTATAAGCGGCGGGGCGCGAGGGCGCCCCACGACCGTCGTCCAAACACACTGCACGGGTGAATTCGGGATGCGGGCCCACCGCAGCCCGATGTTTTTTTATGGAAGATAGCAAAGCCGACTCCTCCGCTCCCGATATCGACTCCCATCAGGGCGCCGTTCCCCGCCATGTGGCCATCATCATGGATGGCAACAACCGTTGGGCGCGCCGCCGTGACCTGCCCGGGGTGGAAGGCCACCGGGCCGGCGAGAACGCGGTGCAGACCGTGATCCGCCGGGCCGGCCAGCGTGGCGTGGAAGTGGTCACCCTGTTCGCCTTCAGTTCCGAGAACTGGCGCCGGCCCCCGGAGGAAGTGAACCATCTCATGGAGCTGTTCGTCCGCGCCCTGGGCGAACGGGTGGACGAGCTTCAGGAAAACGGTGTGCGGCTGCGTTTCATCGGCGAACGGGCCGCCTTCGGCGAGGATCTGCGCCGGGGCATGGCCGATGCCGAGCAGCGCACCGCCGGCAACCAGCGGATGACCGTGGTGGTGGCGGTGAATTACGGTGGCCAGTGGGATCTGGCCCAGGCCGCCGCCGAGCTGGCGCGCCGGGTGCGCGACGGCGAGCTGCCGCTGGAACGGGTCGACGCCGAGGCCCTGGGCGCCGGCGTCAGCATGGCGGACCTGCCGGCGCCGGATCTGCTGATCCGCACCGGCGGCGAACAGCGCCTCAGCAACTTCCTGCTGTGGCAAAGCGCGTACAGTGAATTCTATTTTACCCCGGTGCTGTGGCCGGACTTCGACGCCGACGCTTTTGATGCCGCCCTGGCGGATTACGCCGGTCGCCAGCGTCGTTTCGGCCGTTCCGGGGAAGAGGTGGAGCGCCTCAAGGGAGAACAATAATGCTTAAATTGCGGGTGATCACCGCCCTGGCGCTGCTGCCGGTCGTCCTCGGCGCGGTATTCGGCCTGGAGCGGGGCCCCTTCGCTCTGGTGGCGGGCGCCTTTTTCCTGATCGGCGGCTGGGAATGGTCGGCGATGATGGCGCGGTTCTCCACGGCGGCGCGTCTGCTCTGGTGTCTGTCCCTGGCCCTGTTGATGCTGGGCGCCGAGATGTTTCGCCCGGCCTGGGTGCTGAATACGCTGCCCCTGTGGTGGCTGCTGGCGCTGGTGGCGGTGCTCGGTTACCCGCGCACCGCCAGTCACTGGTTCCGCCCGGCGGTGCTGGTGCCGGTGGGCTGGTTGCTGCTGGTGCCGGCCTGGATGGCGGTGGTGGAGCTGCAGGACGATGGCGCGCTGGGCCTGGCCGGCCCCTGGGCTTTGCTGTTCGTGCTGGTCTGGGTGTGGGCGGCGGACACCGGCGCCTATTTCGCCGGCCGCGCCTTCGGCCGTCACAAGCTGGCGCCGGCGGTGAGCCCCGGCAAAACCGTGGAAGGTCTGCTGGGCGGCGTGGCACTGGCGCTGGTGGTGGTGGCCGCGGTGTTCTACACCGGCTGGCTGGACGCGTCCCTGCCGGCGCTGATGGTGGTGGCGCTGCTCACCGTGCTGGCTTCGGTGCTCGGCGACCTGTTCGAAAGCATGGCCAAGCGCCAGCGCGGCATTAAGGACAGCGGCACCGTGCTGCCGGGCCACGGTGGCATGCTCGACCGTATCGACAGCGTGACCGCCGCTCTGCCGGTGGCCCTGGCGGGGCTCAACTGGTTCGCTCTCCCTGGAGGCACGTTTTGATGACCGACCGGAGTCTGGAAACGGTCACGATTCTCGGCGCCACCGGCAGCATCGGCCGGCAGACGCTGGATGTGCTGGCGAGAAACCCGGAGCGTTACCGGGTGCTGGGCCTCACCGCCGGACACCGCTGGCGGGAACTGGCCGAGCACTGCCTGACCTGGCGGCCGCCGTTCGCCGCCCTGGCCGACGAGCAGGCCGCCGAGGCGCTTCGGAACCATCTCCGTGAGGCCGGGTCTCACACCCAGGTCCTGGCCGGCCATGCCGGCGTGGCCGAGGTGGCCGCCCTGCAGGAGGCGGACACCGTGGTCGCCGCCATCGTCGGCGCCGCCGGTGTGCGGCCGACCCTGGCGGCGGTGGAAGCGGGCAAGAAGATACTGCTCGCCAATAAAGAGACCCTGGTGGTCACCGGCGCCCTGTTCATGGAGGCGGTCAAGCGCCACGGCGCCACGCTGCTGCCGGTGGATTCGGAGCACAACGCCATTTTCCAGTGCCTGCCGGCGGAGGGCGTCGGCCCGGGCGTGCGGCGCCTGCTGTTGACCGCCTCCGGCGGCCCGTTCCGGGGCTGGACCCGGGAGCAGCTCACCGCGGTGACGCCGGAGCAGGCGGTGTGCCATCCCAACTGGGACATGGGGCCGAAAATCTCCGTGGATTCCGCCACCCTGATGAACAAGGGGCTGGAGTATATTGAAGCGTGCTGGCTGTTCGATGTGGCGCCGCAACGCATTGAAGTGGTGATTCACCCGCAGAGCGTGGTGCATTCCATGGTCGAGTATCTGGACGGTTCGGTGCTGGCGCAGATGGGCACGCCGGATATGCGCACCCCGATCGCCTGCGCGCTGTCCTGGCCGGAGCGCATCGAGTCCGGGGCGTCGCGTCTTGATTTCGCGACCCTGTCGGGCCTGGATTTCCAGGCCCCGGACAACGACGCCTTCCCCTGCCTGGGCCTGGCCCGGCAGGCGATGGAGGAGGGCGGCGCCGCCACCGCGGTGCTCAACGCCGCCAACGAGGAGGCGGTGGCCGCGTTTCTGGATCGCCGGCTGGGCTTTAACGCCATCGGCGCCGTGGTGGAGGAAACCCTGCAACGTACGCCGTCCTCGCGGTGCGCCGACGTGGACGCGGTGATGGACGTGGATGCCCGTGCCAGAGACCTGGCGCGGTCGCTGATTAGGGAGTGGGCATGCTGACGGTGCTGGCCTTTATAGTCACCATTGTGGTCATAGTGGCCTTCCACGAGTGGGGGCACTTCCTGGCCATGCGGGCGTTCGGCATCCGCGTGCTTACCTTCTCCGTGGGCTTCGGCCCGCGCATCGCCCGCTTCACCGACAAAAAAGGCACCGACTGGGTGATCAGCGCGATCCCCCTGGGCGGCTTCGTCAAACCGCTGGACCGCCGCGATTCGGAAATGCCGCCGGACGCCAACATGGACGAGGAGTTTTCCGGCAAGCCGGCCTGGCAGCGGGTGATCACCTACGCCGCCGGTCCGGTGTTCAACTTTATTCTCGCCTTTATTATTTACTGGCTGCTGATGATGAGCGTCGGCCAGCGCGACGCCCTGGCGGTGGTCGGGGTGCCGGCGCCGGACTCACCGGCCGCCGAAGCCGGCTTCCAGCCCGGCGATCAGTGGCTGGCGGTCAACGGCAAGCCGGTGGAAGGCTGGCAGGACGCGGTCAGCGAGCTGGTGCTTTACCTGGGCGAGGACGAGCCGGTCAGCGTGCGCGTGCGCCAGTCCGGCGGCGACACCGCCGAACGCCGCCTGCCGCTGGCCGCCTGGTCCGAAGACCCCGAGCAATCACCGCTCACCGTGCTGGGGCTGCGTCCGGCGGTGCTGATCGGCCAGGTGGCCGAGAACAGCGGCGCGGTGCAATCCGGCATTCGCCCCGGCGATCTGGTACTGTCCACCGCCGGCGAGCCGGTCACCGGCTGGGGCGGCTGGAGCGAGCAGCTGCGCGCCAGCCCCGGCGAGGAGTTGCCGGCGCGGGTGCTGCGCGACGGCCGCATCGTCGATCTCACCCTTTACCCGCAACCGGTGGAACAGGACGGCGTCACCGTGGGTCAANTGGGGGTGGGCTCCGGCGGCCTGGTGNNGCACACCTATAANCCGCTGGCCGCGGTGGGCGCCGCCGGCGACCGCTTCGGCCAGCAGGTCAACGTGATCATTACCAGCGTAGCGAAGCTGGCCACCGGGCATCTGCCGCTGGACAGTCTCGGCGGACCGGTGACCATCGCCCAGGTGGCGGGCGACAGCGCCGCCCTGGGCGTCGCCAGTTTTCTTATGCTGTTGGCTTACCTGAGCATTACTCTGGGGGTCATCAACCTGCTGCCGATACCGATGCTGGACGGCGGCTGGATTCTCTTCGGCATCATTGAAATGATTCGCGGGCGCAGCCTGCCCGAGCGGTTTATTGTCGCCGCTCAGGGTGTGGGTCTGACGCTGGTGGTCAGTTTCATGTTGTTGGCCATCTATAACGACCTGGTGCGACAGTTTTCATGAATTTCGGAAACACCACTAAAACCCTGCTCAGCGGGGNCCTNNCCCTGGTTCTTATCNTNTCGCCGGTGACCGTCGGCGCGCAAAGCGGCGGTGGCGCCTTGCCCTTCCAGGTGCGCGATATCCGCGTCGAGGGGCTGCAGCGCATCCCGGTGGAGCGCGTGTACGCGGAGCTGCCGATCCAGCCCGGTGACACCGTCAACCGGAACGACGTGGTGCAGGCGGTCAAGCGGCTGTTCGCCACCGGCGACTACGAAGACGTGCAGCTCGGCCGCGACGGCGACGAGCTGGTGGTGGTGGTGGCCGAGCGCCCCAGCATCGCGCGCATCGATCTGGACGGTAACAAGCAGATCGAGGAAGAGGACCTGCGCCAAGGCCTCACCCAGGCGGGCCTGGCGGAGGGCGAAGTGTTCCAGCGCTCCACGCTGGAGGCGATCTCCGGGGAGCTGGAGCGCCAGTACATCGCCCAGGGCCGGTACGGCGCCGACATCAGCACCGAGGTGGTGCCGCTGCCGCGTAACCGGGTGGCGCTGGACATCCAGATTTACGAAGGCAAGGCCGCGCGCATCAGCGACATCAACGTGGTCGGCAACACCGTGTTCAGTGACGAAGAGTTGCTGGAAGACTTCGAGCTCAGTTCCTCGCACTTCTGGTCGTTCATCAAGGGCGACGACAAGTATTCCCGCCAGCGTCTGGCCGGTGATCTGGAACGCCTGCGTTCCTATTACCTGGACCGCGGCTATATCAACTTCTCGATCGAATCCACCCAGGTGTCGGTGACCCCGGACCGGGAGCGGGTGCTGATCACCGTCAACGTGGCCGAGGGCGACCAGTTCCGCGTCAACGACGTCAAGCTGTCCGGCGACCTGGTGGTGGATGAAAGCGAGCTGACCCCCCTGCTGGTGCTGCAGGAAGGCCAGGTGTTCAGCCAGCAGCTGGTGACCTACACCAGTGACCTGATCAAGCGTCGTCTCGGCAACGAGGGCTACACCTTCGCCGAGGTGCGCGGCGTGGAGCAGGAAACCGGCGACGGCAACACCGTGGACGTGACCTTCTTCGTCGACCCGGGCCGCCGCGTTTACGTGCGCCGCCTGAGCTTCGTCGGCAACGCCAAGACCGAAGACGAAGTGCTGCGTCGTGAAATGCGTCAGTTCGAGGACGCGCCGGCCAACACCTCGCTGATCGACCTGTCCCGCGAGCGCCTGCAGCGTCTCGGCTACTTCAGCTCCGTGCAGGCGGACACCGAGCGGGTCCCCGACTCCGAGGACCTGGTCGACGTGGAATACGAAGTGGAAGAGCAGCCCTCCGGCTCCATCGGCGCCAACGTGGGTTACTCCGACGCCTCCGGCGCTATCTTCGGCGCCAACGTCAGCCAGAACAATTTCCGGGGCACCGGTAACCGGGTGTCGTTCTCCCTGAGCCGCAGTGCGATCCGCGACTCCTACAGCTTCTCGCACTACAACCCGTACTACACGCTGGACGGCGTGAGCCGCGGCTTCAGCCTGTTCCATTCGGAAATCGATTTCGATGAAACACGGATTTCCTCCTACGCCGCCGACCGCTCCGGCGGCTCGGTGACCTTCGGTTATCCGATCTCCGAATACTCCCGTCTCAGCTTCGGCGGCACCTTCGAGCGCACCGACGTGCAGAGCGGTGACTACATCGCCGTCGCCATCGACGACTTCCTGCAGCGCGAAGGGGAAGAGTTCGACGAGTTCAAGTTCAACGCGTCATTGCGCACCAGCACCCTGAACCGGGGCATCCTGCCGGACCGGGGCTGGGCCAGCACCTTCAATCTGGAAGCGGCGGTGCCGGGTTCCGATTACCTGTTCTACAAGGCCAGCTGGGACGGNGANAAATACTTCCCGATCACCCGTAACTGGACACTGCGGGCGCGCGGNGAAGTGGGCTACGGCGACGGNTACGGCGACGACAACGGCCTGCCGTTCTTCGAGAANTACTANTCCGGCGGTATCGGTTCNGTGCGCGGCTTTGANTCCCGCTCNCTGGGNCCGCGCTCGCCGGCGTTGTTCTACGCCGATTCNTCGGTGGCCGACCCCGATCCCGATCCGATCGGTGGTAACCTGCTCACCGANGCCAGCATCGAGCTGATTTTCCCGACGCCGTTCGCNCCGGAATCNCGCAGCATNCGAACCTTCCTGTTCGTGGACGCCGGTAACGTGTTNGAAACCCGGCAACAGGATATCATGCAGGACTTCGACGCCACCGANCTGCGNTCCTCGGTGGGCATCGGNTTGAGCTGGCTGACCGCCATCGGNCCGCTCAGCTTCAACCTGGCCACACCGATCAACGATGAATCCGGTGATGACACGGAAGTNTTCCAGTTCTCCCTGGGGCAAACTTTCTAGGAGTTAATTATGAAAAAATATTTGCTTGCCGTTGNACTGATGTTGCCGCTTTTCGCCCAGGCCGAAGGCCGNACCGGGGTGGTNGACCCGATCGGCGCNTTGCAGGAAGCCAAGGANTTCCAGGACCGTTTCGGCNAACTGGAANCNTCGCTGAAAGACGAACANAACCGTCTCGACCGTCTNGGCGGNGAGGTGGAGAACCTGCGCGGNCGNCTNGANAAAGAGGGCATGACCATGAGCGAGGACGAGCGCGANCAGCTGCAGACCCAGGGTCAGCAGAAGATGATNGAGCTGCAGAACCTGCGNCAGTCCGCGCAGCGCAANCTGAACAAGGGCCAGCAGGANATCCTTCAGGTGATGGAGCCCAAGCTCAAGCAGGCGGTGGAAACCGTGGCCGAGCGGGAAAACCTGGANATGGTGCTGAACGCCCAGGCGGTGGTCTANGTGAAGTCCGANATGGACATCACCGAGGCCGTCACCAANCAACTNAATTCGATGAAGTAATCGGATGCCTGTGACAGCACCGAAGACGGTCCGCCTCGACGTTCTNGCCCGGGANCTGGGCGCNGAGCTGCACGGACCCGGCGACCTCGAGGTCACCGGGCTGGGTACGCTGGGCGCCGCCGGCCCGGGCCAACTCACGTTTCTCGCCAACCCCCGCTACCGCGCGCACCTGGAGAACAGCCGGGCCGGCGCCGTGTTGCTGCGCGCCGACCAGCTGGACGTCTGTCCGGTGGCGGCGCTGGTGGTGAAGGATCCCTATCTGGCGTACGCCAAGGCCAGCCACTTCTTCGACACCGCTTCGGTGCCGGCGGCCGGTGTTCACGCGGCGGCCTGCGTCGCCGAGGACGCGGTGGTGCCGGCGTCGGCCTCGGTGGGTCCCAACGCGGTGATCGAAGCCGGCGTGGTGCTGGGCGAGGGCGTGGTGATCGGCGCCAACAGCGTGGTCGGCGCCGGCAGCAGCCTGGGCGACGGCTGCCGTATCTGGCCAAATGTTACAATTTACCATGGTGTCCACATCGGGCCGCGCTCTATCATACACGCCAATTGCGTCCTGGGTGCCGACGGCTTCGGCTTCGCGCCCACCGCGTCCGGCTGGAGCAAAATTGCCCAGGTGGGTGGGGTGCGCATCGGCGCCGACGTTGAAATCGGCGCCGGCACCACCGTTGACCGGGGTGCGATCGACGACACGGTGATTGGCGACGGCGTGATTCTGGACAACCAGATTCAGGTGGCGCACAACGTGGTGATCGGTGATCACACCGCGGTGGCGGGCAAGGTCGGCATCGCCGGCAGCAGCCGGATCGGCGCCTATTGCATGATCGGCGGCGCCGCCGGGATCTCCGGGCATCTGGAGATCTGCGACAAGGTGCAGATTCTCGGCATGTCGCTGGTGTCGCGCTCGATCACCGAACCGGGCACCTACGGGTCGGCCCTGCCGGTGGACAAACAGGACCGTTATCGCCGGAACGTGGCCCGTTTCCGGCATCTGGATGAACTCTACCGCCGGGTCCTAAAGCTGGAACGCGACGCCGAGTAGCTCGGCCGCGGGCGGCGGCCAGCGTCACTTTTGGAAAACACAATCATGATGGATATCCATGAGGTGAGGGAGTATCTGCCTCACCGCTACCCTTTTTTGCTGGTCGACCGCGTGGTTTCGGTCGAGCCGGGCAAACGCATCGAAGCCTATAAGAACGTTTCCATCAACGAGCCGTTCTTCAACGGTCATTTCCCCGACGAGCCGATCATGCCCGGTGTGCTGATCGTCGAAGCGCTGGCCCAGGCGGCCGGCATTCTCGGGTTCGTGACCGCCAACAAAAGGCCTTCCGACGGCTTTATCTACCTCCTTGTGGGCACCGACAAGGCGCGCTTCAAGCGCCAAGTGGTGCCCGGCGACCGGCTCACGCTGCACGCGGAGTGGCTCACTCTGCGTCGCAACATCGCCAAGTTTTCCTGCCGCGCGGAAGTGGACGGTAAAGTGGTCGCGGTTTCCGACCTGCTGGTGGCCGAGCAGCGTAGCTGATCCGTTGATGGGGCCGTCGCCGTGGGCGGCGGCCTCGCGTATACTCCAGCACACCAAAACGCCAGGGCAAAAGCGCATAACAATGACTCACCCCGCAGCGATTCATCCCACAGCCATTATCGATCCGACGGCGGAGCTGGACCACGACGTTCAGGTCGGTCCTTACTCCATCATCGGGCCCCGGGTGCGCATCGGCGCGGGCACCGTGGTCGGACCGCATGTGGTGATCAACGGCCCCACCGTGATCGGCAAGAACAACCGCATTTTCCAGTTCGCGTCCGTGGGCGAGGACTGCCAGGACAAGAAGTACAAGGGTGAACCGACCCGCCTGGAGATCGGCGACAACAACGTTATCCGCGAGCATTGCAGCATTCACCGGGGCACCGTCCAGGACCAGAGCCTGACCCGCATCGGCGACAACAACCTGCTGATGGCCACCGTCCACGTGGCGCACGACTGCATGATCGGCAACGACAATATTTTCGCCAACACCACCGGCATCGCCGGCCACGTGCACATCGGCGACGGTGTGATCCTGGGCGGCATGACCGGCGTGCATCAGTTCTGCCGCATCGGCTCCTACGCCATGACCGCCGGCTGCAGCCTGGTGCTCAAGGACATCCCCGCCTTCGTAATGGTCAGCGGCAACCCGGCCGGCGCGCGCAGCATGAACTTCGAGGGCATGCGGCGGCGCGGCTGGGACGCGGACGTGGTGGCCACCCTGCGGCGCGCCTACAAGACCGTCTACCGCCAGGGCCTGACCCTGGAGCAGGCGCTCGCCGAGCTTGAGCCGCAGGTGGCGACCTGCCCGCAGCTGGCCATGTTCGTGGACTCCCTGCGCGCTTCGGAGCGCGGCATTACCCGCTGATAGGGCGCTGTTATGAACTCCTCTCCGGCGCCTCTCATTGCTGTGATCGCCGGCGAGGCGTCCGGGGATCTGCTCGGCGCCGGCCTGATCGGCGCCCTGCGCGAGCGTTTCCCCGGCGCCCGCTTTATCGGCGTGGGCGGCGAGAACATGGCCGCCGCCGGCCAGCATTCCCTGTTTCCGATGGAAAAACTGTCCGTCATGGGCATCACCGAGGTGATCGCCCATCTGCCGGAACTGTTCCGCCTGCGCCGCCGGCTGGTGGACGACCTGCTGGCGCGGCGCCCGGACGTGGTGATCACCATTGATTCCCCGGATTTCACCCTGGGCGTGGCCAAACGGGTCCACGCCGCCGGCCTGAAAACCGTGCACTACGTCAGCCCCTCGGTGTGGGCCTGGCGCCAGGGCCGGATCAAGGGCATCCGCCGGGACATCGACCTGATGCTCACCCTGTTCCCGTTCGAGGCCCGGTTCTACCAGGAACACGGGGTGCCGGTGGCGTTCGTCGGCCACCCCCTGGCGGACATGATCGAGCTGAGCGTGGACGCCGCCGCCGCCCGGGCGGAACTGGGGCTGGCCGCCGAGGGCCCCTTGCTGGCGGTGCTGCCGGGCAGCCGGGGCGGGGAAGTGGCGCAACTGATGCCGGAATTCCTGGACGCCATGCAGCGGCTGCACCGGGACCGGCCGGCGCTACGCTTCGTGATTCCCGCCGCCAACGCCGCCCGCGGCGAACAGATCCGCGCGGCGCTGGCCGCCGCGCCGGCGCTGCCGGTGACCGTCACCGACGGCCGCAGCCGCACCGTGATGGCCGCCGCCGACGTGGTGCTGATGGCGTCCGGCACCGCCACCCTGGAAGGCCTGTTGCTGAAGAAGCCCATGGTGGTGGGCTACCGGCTGGGCGCGGTCACCTTCGCGATCGTCTCGCGGTTGGTGAAAAGCGAGCATGTGGCGCTGCCCAACCTGCTGTGCCGCCAACGGCTGGTGCCGGAGCTGGTGCAGGACGCCTTCACCGGCGCCGCCCTGGCCGAGGCGGTTCAGGTCTGGTTTGATAGTCCCGAGCGGGTGGCCGCCCTGGAGGCGGATTTCACCCGGGTCCACGAGCAGTTGCGGGGCGGTGCCAACGACAAGGCCGCCGACGCCATCGCGGCGTTGCTGGCCCCGGGTACGGGAACCCAAGACCATGCATGATCCGTTCGCCGAATACGCCCTGGCGGAGCCGTTCATCCCGTCCAGCTTCGACTGTTTTCCGGGCATGCATCTGGCCGGGGTCGACGAAGTAGGGCGCGGCCCGCTGGTGGGGGCGGTGGTCACCGCCGCGGTGGTGCTGGACCCGGCCCGGCCGGTGCCCGGCCTGGCGGATTCCAAGACCCTCAGCGCGCCACGCCGAGAGGCCCTGGCCGAGGCGATCCGCGAGCAGGCGCTGGGCTGGGCCCTGGGCCGCGCCGAGCCCGAGGAAATCGACCGGCTGAATATTTATCATGCCACCCACCTGGCCATGGTGCGCGCCGTGGAGGCGCTCGCCCTGCGCGTCGACGCGGTGCTGGTGGACGGCAACCGGGGGCCGCGCTTCGCCTGCCCGTCGCAGCCCGTGGTAAAGGGGGACGGGCGGGTGCCGGCCATCGGCGCCGCCTCGATCCTCGCCAAGGTGGCCCGCGACCGGGAAATGGTGGCGCTGCACGAGCGTCACCCCGAATATGGCTTCGACCGCCATAAGGGGTACCCCACCAAGGTGCACCTGGCGGCCCTGAAAACCCACGGTCCGCTGCCGTACCACCGCCGCTCCTTCGCGCCGGTGGCGGCATTGCTGACAGGAGCTGGAAGTGACTGATCCCCGCTTTGTACACCTGCGCGTGCACACCGACTACTCCCTGGCCGACGGGGTGGTGCGCGTCAAGGAACTGGTCAAGGCCTGCGTCGAGCAGCGTATGCCGGCGGTGGCGGTGACCGACGAAAACAACCTGTTCGCCCTGATCAAGTTCTACTCCGGCGCCATGGGCGCCGGCGTCAAGCCGCTGATGGGCGCCGATCTATGGGTGCAGGCGGACGACCCGGAAGACGCCCCTTACTACCTGTGCTGCCTGGTGCAGAACGAAACCGGTTACCGCAACCTGACCCTGCTGATCAGCCGCGCCTGGCAGAGCAACCAGCACCGTGGCCGGGCGATGATCCGCCGCGAGTGGCTGCTGGAGCTCAACGAAGGGCTGATTCTGCTGTCCGCCGCCCGCGCCGGCGACGTGGGGCGGCTGCTGGTGTCGGAGAAGACCGCCGAGGCCACCGAGCGGGCCCGCGAGTACCAGCAGGTGTTCGGCGACCGCTTCTATCTGGAAGTGCAACGCACCGAGCGGCCCGGCGACGAGCAGTGCCTGCACGCCACCGTGGCCCTGGCGGCGGAGCTGGGCATCCCGGTGGTGGCCACCAACGACGTGCGCTTTATCGACCGCGACGATTTCGAGGCCCACGAAGCGCGGGTGTGCATCCACGACGGCAACACCCTGGATGACCCGCGCCGCACCCGGAAGTACTCCGAACAGCAGTATCTGAAAACCGCAGATGAAATGGCGGAGCTGTTTTCGGATCTGCCGGAGGCCCTGGAAAACACCGTCGAGATCGCCCGGCGCTGCACGCTGGACATCCGCCTGGGCGAGAACTTCCTGCCGGAGTTCCCGATTCCCGAAGGGCTGACCCTGGAGGAATACTTCGAAAAGGTGGCCCAGGAAGGGCTGGAAAAGCGGCTCGCCGGCATTCTCGACCCGGACGCGCCGGATTACGCGGAACGGCGCGCCGAATACGATCAGCGGCTGCAGTTCGAGCTGGGCATCATCAACCAGATGGGGTTCCCCGGCTACTTCCTGATCGTTGCCGACTTCATTCAGTGGGGCAAACAGCACCAGGTGCCGGTGGGGCCGGGCCGGGGTTCCGGCGCCGGCTCGCTGGTGGCCTACGCCATGGACATCACCGATCTGGACCCGATCCAGTACGACCTGCTGTTCGAGCGTTTCCTCAACCCGGAACGGGTTTCCATGCCCGACTTCGACGTCGACTTCTGCATGGAGAAGCGCGACCGGGTGATCAACTACGTGGCCGACAAATACGGCCGCGACGCGGTGAGCCAGATCATCACCTTCGGCACCATGGCCGCCAAGGCGGTGGTGCGCGACGTGGCGCGGGTGCAGGGCAAGCCCTACGGCCTGGCGGACCGGCTCTCCAAGATGATTCCGGGCACTCCGGGCATGACCCTGAAAGCGGCGCTGGAGCAGGAAGAGCCGCTGCGCGAATTCCTCGAGGACGACGGCAATTCCGACAAGGAATCCGCCAACGAAATCATGGAAATGGCGTTCAAGCTCGAGGGCCTCACCCGTAACGTGGGCAAGCACGCCGGCGGCGTGGTGATCGCCCCCGGCAAGCTCACCGACTTCGCGCCGCTGCACTGCGACGAAAACGGCGACAACCTGGTCACCCAGTACGACAAGGACGACGTGGAAGCCGCCGGGCTGGTGAAGTTCGACTTTCTCGGCCTGAAGACGCTGACCATCATCGACTGGGCGGTGAAGGCCGCCAACGTGCGCCGCGAACGGGAAGGCGAGGGCCCGCTGAGCATCGAGCGCATCCCGCTGGACGACAAGCCCAGCTTCGACCTGCTCAAGAAGGGCGACACCACCGCCGTGTTCCAGCTGGAAAGCCAGGGCATGAAGGAGCTGATCAAGAAGCTCAAGCCCGACCAGTTCGAGGACATCATCGCGCTGGTGGCGCTGTACCGGCCCGGCCCGCTCGAGTCCGGCATGGTGGACAACTTCATCAACCGTAAGCACGGCCGCGAGCCGGTGTCCTACCCGGATGTGAAGTACCAGCACGAATGGCTCAAGCCGATCCTGGCGCCCACCTACGGCGTGATTCTGTACCAGGAACAGGTAATGCAGATCGCCCAGGTGCTGGCCGGCTACACGCTCGGCGGCGCGGACCTGCTGCGCCGGGCCATGGGTAAGAAAAAACCCGAGGAGATGGCCAAACAGCGTGAGATCTTCGAGTCCGGCGCCAAGGAAAAAGGCATCGAGCCGGACCTGGCGATGAAGATCTTCGACCTGGTGGAGAAGTTCGCCGGCTACGGCTTCAACAAATCCCACTCCGCCGCCTACGCGCTGGTCGCCTACCAGACCGCCTGGCTGAAAGCCCATTACCCGGCCGAGTTCATGGCAGCGGTGATCTCCGCCGATATGCAGAACACCGATAAAGTCGTGACCTTTATCGATGAAAGCAAAAACATGGGCCTCAGGGTGCTGCCGCCGGACGTGAACTCCTGCGGCTACCGCTTCACCGTCAACGCGGAAGGCGACATCATCTACGGCCTGGGCGCCATCAAGGGCCTCGGCGAAGGCCCGATTGAGGCGATCGTCAGCGCCCGCGGCGACAACGGCGAGGAGCGGGCCTTCGAGGACCTGTTCGATTTCTGCCGGCGCATTGATCTGAAGAAGATCAACAAGCGCTCCCTGGAAGCGCTGGTGCGCGCCGGCGCCCTGGACAAGCTGGGGCCCAACCGGCATTTCCGCGACCGCGCCGTGCTGATGGCCACGCTGCCGGACGCCATCGCCGCCGCCGAGCAGGACGCCCGCAACCAGGAAGCGGGCATGATGGACCTGTTCGGCGGTGGCGAGGACGAACACGCCCCCGCCACGGCGGTGGCCTGGAAGCCCGGCCGTGACTGGAACGACGACATCCGCCTCAACGGCGAGAAAGACACCCTCGGCCTGTTCCTCACCGGCCACCCCATCGACCAGTTCGAAGGGGAGGTGCGCCAGTTCGTCAGCAGCCGCCTGAACAGCCTGCAGCCCACCGCCAAGGGCGAAGCGGCCACCGTCGCCGGCCTGGTGGTGGCGTTGCGCATCACCCGCAGCAAACGCAGCGGCGAGCGCATGGGCTTTATCACCCTGGACGACAAAACCGGCCGGGTGGAGGTGTCGGTGTTCGGCCGCACCTTCGCCCAGTACGGCGAGCGCATCCAGAAGGACGCCCTGCTGGTGGTGCGCGGCGGCGTGCGCATGGACGACTACACCGGCGGCTTCAACCTGGTCGCCGACGAGGTGATGGACATCTGCCAGGCGCGGGAAATGTTCGCCCGCCGCCTGCGGGTCAGGGTGCCGGTGGACGACGCCTTGCCCGACACCCTGGGCCGCACCCTGTCGCCGTACCGCGCCAACGGCAACGGCGGCGGCACCCCGGTGACGCTGCAACTGGCCCACCGGGAGGCGGATGCGGCCATGGCCCTGGGCGACGACTGGAAGGTGATTCCCCATCAGTCGCTGATGGACGACCTGCGGGGGCGTTATGGGGACAGCTCGGTGACGCTGGAATATTGAGCCCGGTAACAACTTGCAACCATAGCGCGGGGCGGGCCGCTCGACGCTGTCCCGGCCTTGGCGCTACACTTACCCCACCAAAGAAAGGGGTGCCCTATGAATCCGAATTTCCTCGAATTTGAACAACCCATCGCGGAATTGGAAGCGAAAATCGAGGAACTGCGTCTCGTCGGCAGCGGCAGCGACGTCAATATCTCGGAAGAAATCGGTAAGCTGCAGGAAAAGAGCATCACGCTCACCGAAAACATTTTCGGTAACCTCAGCCCCTGGCAGATTTCCCAACTGGCGCGCCACCCCAAGCGCCCCTACACCCTGGATTACATCCAGCGCCTGTTCGGCGGCTTCGACGAGCTGCACGGCGACCGGTCGTTTTCCGACGATCCGGCGATCGTCGGCGGCGTCACCCGCCTGGACGACCAGCCGGTGATGGTGATCGGCCACCAGAAGGGCCGCGAGGTGAAGGAAAAGGTGCGCCGCAATTTCGGCATGCCCAAGCCCGAGGGCTATCGCAAGGCGCTGCGTCTCATGGAGATGGCGGAACGCTTCAAGATGCCGGTGCTCACCTTTATCGATACCCCGGGCGCGTTCCCGGGCATCGACGCGGAAGAGCGCGGCCAGTCCGAGGCCATCGCCCGCAACCTGCGGGTGATGTCGCAGTTGAAAGTGCCGATCATCGCCACGGTGATCGGCGAGGGCGGCTCCGGCGGCGCGCTCGCCATCGGCGTTTGCGATCACCTGCAAATGCTGGAGTTCTCCACCTACTCGGTGATTTCCCCGGAAGGGTGCGCGTCGATTCTGTGGCGCAGCGCCGACAAAGCGCCGGAGGCCGCCGCCGCCATGGGCCTCACCGCCGGCCGCCTGCACGAACTGGGTATCGTCGATCAGGTGGTCAAGGAGCCGCTGGGCGGCGCCCACCGTGACTACGAGCAGGCCGCCGATGCGGTGCGCCGTAACATCAGTGAGCAACTCGACGAGCTGCGCGGCCTGGCCGTGCCGGACCTGGTGGAGCGCCGCTACCAGCGTCTGATGAGCTACGGCAACGTGCTCACCGACCCCGCCGACGAATAAACCGCCGGCCCCGTGCCGGCGGCCCGCGCCATGCCACCCGTTGACCCCGATGTCTCCGCCGATCTCGCCACCACCGTGCGGAGCCTCGCCCGCCGGGCGCCCGCCGGCCCCCTGTGGCTGGCGTTCAGCGGCGGCCTGGATTCCACCGTGTTGCTGCATCTGCTGGTGCAGGCCGGGCTCGGCCCGCGGCTGTCGGTGGTGCATGTCGATCACGGCCTGCACCCGGACAGCGAGCGACTGGGCGGCGCACTGCGAAGCGGTGGTCAGCGCGCTGGCGCTGCCGTTCTTCCGTGAGAGCGTCAACGTGGCCGGCCGCGCGGGCCTGGAAGCCAACGCCCGCGCGGCCCGTTACCAGGCGCTCTGCCGGCTGGCCGGTGACGCCACCCTGATCACCGCCCACCACCGTGACGACCAGGCGGAGACCCTGCTGCTGCGCCTGCTGCGCGGCGCCGGCGCCACCGGCCTGGCGGCGATCAGCGAGCACAGCCGGCGCGGCAGCACCC
>FUFK010042200.1_pt1 | contig 34419 bp, 33 predicted proteins | sample 1021851 | NCBI WGS metagenome assembly FUFK01 (sample SAMEA51879418, study PRJEB19060) | metagenome | reverse complement strand
ATGAGCCAAGTCCAGACACTACTGAAATTCTAGAAAGGGACGATTATAGCGTGAGTGAAACATCCTCCGAGACAAAGGATTACTCGAACAACTATGCCAGTACGTATCAAAGTAACAGGCCTTCGTATCAGGACAGCACTGAAAATATTGACAGAGGTGGTGAATATAGAGAATTCGCAGCTAAAGTTCTAAAGGGTGATGTTAAAAATTACTTGAGACTAGGCAATGCAGCATGGTCGGAAAAGCGTTTAGAGAGGGCTGCAGAACATTTTAGAAAAGCAACTGAGATAGATCCAGATGAACCAAGGGCTTGGCATAACTTAGCTGTTTGTAACTACCATCTTTGTTTGAAAGGGAACCCTGATGATGTGGAAGGTGCTGTGGCAAGCGCTTACGAGCCTCTTAAAATAGCAAAAGAAAAAGGTGGNAGTGAATACACAAGTGTAGACAAAACTTTAGCCTTTTTNGCCTCTCAAATAGGAATTGAAGAATAAACTAAACTTCTGTAATAATTGATTCATAGAAAGTGTAACTTACATAGAGAATCCAATCATTTCCTTGATCGACTTCATTGAATAATTCAGGAACTATAGATGGAGCATCGTTGCACGTTATAGAAGTAATCCAAGTACCTTGCCCTTTTGCACTAGTATAACCATTTTGGAACAAATATTGTCTCACTTCAGCTTCTGAACCTAATGACAGTATCAAATTATCAGGTATAGAAGATAATACGTCAAATTCAATCTCCAGATTGCCTGAAGTTCCGTTGTCTGATAAATTAAAAACATAATTAGTCGAAACTCCTAAAGAAAAATCATCAGGAAATAAAGTACCTACTACTGGATTATCTGGAGAATCTAACTCTTCATCTTCTTCCCACTCTAAATCGTAAGTAACGGAAGTTAAATTATAAGGATAATTGTGATTTTGTGTTGTAGTTGCACCTTCTGCAGTGTAGCCTGCAAATGCTGGTATTGTAATTTCATTCTGAACGAATTCTACATTGTATGTTCTGATATTAACAAGAACCCAGGTTTCTGCAGTACTTGATTCATTGCTAGGATCTGTAACTGTCAGTGTAACTGTATAGTTGCCTGTACTTGTGTATTCATGATTTGGTCGTAAAAGAGTAGATTTTGCACCNTCTCCGAAATCCCATTCAAACTCTAACACATCTCCATCAGGATCACTCGAAGCTCCGCCATCAAAAAAAGCTATACTGTTTACTTTAACCTGCTGACCTATACCACCATATGTTGCTTCTAAGCTGGCAACTGGGGCCTGATTTCTGTAAAGTATGTCTACCTCTTTTTTCGCAACTCCAATCCTACTACTTTCGTCAACTACTGTCAGAGTAACTGTGTAAGTACCTTCCTCCATGTAAGTATGCTTTACACTTTTACCTGAACTTCCTGTACTGTCTCCAAAATCCCATAAAAATTTAGCGCCCTTAGGATTGTTACCTGAGGCCATGAAATGAATTGAATCACCCTCAACGAATGATTCGGCAAGGATCGAAATATCAACACCATCTAGTGACTCTGGAGTGCTATCTAAACAACCCGGAATTAGCATCATCGCAGCTATAAGCCATATTTTGCGCACAGTACGGTAAATACTGCTCATTTAATAATTAAGCCACCTACCGATACTCTTTATTAGAGCGTGAAACGGTGGCATGTAGGTATTTTTATGCAAGCAGGACACATGGCATATGACCGCGCAATAACTGTATTTTCTCCCGATGGGAGATTATTTCAAGTTGAATACGCAAGGGAAGCAGTAAAGAGAGGGACCACCACCGTTGGTGTTAAGTTCAAAAACGGTGTTGTATTAATAGTAGACAAAAGATTAAGCTCTAAATTAATAGAAGCAGACAGTATTGAAAAAATATTCAAAATTGATGGGCACGTAGGTTGTGCTACTTCTGGCTTAGTTGCTGATGCAAGAGCATTAGTTGATAAGGCTCGAGTTGAATGTCAAGTAAACTCGTTTAACTACGATGAAGAACTTGCTGTAGCATCTTTAGTAAAAAAATTGTGTGACTTTAAACAAAGCTATACTCAATATGGAGGTGTAAGGCCATTTGGAACTGCGATGTTAATTGCAGGAATTGATGCATCTGGACCTCACCTTTACGAAACTGATCCCTCTGGAGCAATGATGGCTTACAAAGCTGGAGGAATTGGTGCTGGTAGAAATGAAGTCATGGAAGTTTTTGAAAAAGACTATAAAGAAAATATGACTGAAAAGCAAGCCATTAATCTAGGATTGAAAGCACTTGCTGCAGCCAATGAGAATAATCTAAAGGCTGAAGTTATAGAAATTGCTGTAATTAGCACCGAAAAAGAATTCGGAACTTTAGACCCTGAAGTAGTTAGTGGAGAAATTAAAAAAATTAAGTAATGGTATCTCTTGAAGATGCTGTAATTGCCAGACTTGAATCTGGCGGGCATCGTTTTGAAATACTAATTGACCCAAATGAAGCTCAGTCTTACAAAGAAGGCGATGAAATTGACTGGGAAGATAGCATAGCAGTGGATGGGATATGGGCTGATAGTGCAAAGGGAGAAAGATCTCCTGAAAATATTTTAGATGAATTTTTTGGTTCGTCTGATTTAATAGAAATATATAAAAAAATTTTAACCGAGGGTACTATTCAGTTAACCTCTGAACAAAAAAAAGAAATGATTGACAATAAAAGAAAACAAATATTGTCACATATTGTTACTAACGCAATGAACCCTCAAACCGGCGGAGCACATCCTCCACAAAGAATTGAAAATGCTATAGTTGAAGCAAAATATAATTTCGACCCCATAAGAAGTGTTGAAAAACAAGTTGAAGATATCGTAAGAAAAATAAGGCCTCTCATTCCTATTTCATTTGAAAAAGTCAAAGCAGCTGTAAAGATTCCTGCAATACATGTTGGGAAATGCTACGGACAAATTTCAGGACTTGGAACTATTGAAAATGAAGAATACCAAAGCGATGGAAGTTGGATAGGTATTGTTAAGATGTCAGCAGCGTCATATAACGAGCTTGAGAATTTACTCGGAGCTGTCACAAAAGGCTCTGCTGAATTAAAAATCATTTAAAACAAATCTTCATATAGGGCCAAGTTTGGAATGGAATGTTATAATTGAAAAAATAATGGATGATTCATATGAGCGAAGAATCAAAAAATAATAAAAAAAGTGAGAACTCTAAAGGTTTCGTACTCCCAGGTGATTTGCTGGATACAAAAAGTAAACCTGGTAAAGGAATATTTAGAAAAGATGGACGGGTTTATTCATCAGTTGTTGGTTACTCAAATGATAGAAGTGGATACGTAAATGTCAACGCAATTAAAGGTAGATACAACCCAAAAGTAGGTGATAAAATTGTAGCTGTATGTGCTGAAACTGGACCCTCTGTCTGGAGGATGAACATAGGTTCAGCATTTAATTCGACACTGCACCACAGTGAATCTGGATGGAAAGTTCCCTTTGGAGACACTGCAAGATTCCTAGCAATAGGTGATGCTGTATGGGCTGAAGTGTTTATGGTTGATGCTGCAGGTTCACATCAAATCACACTGAAAAAGGACGATTGTAGAAAATTGTACTCTGGAACTGTAGTTCAAGTAGAACCTACTGCAGTGCCAAGAGTAATCGGAAAACAGGGATCTATGATTACTGCAATTCGTGAGAAAACAAATACTCGTATTCAAATAGGTCAAAATGGATTTATTTGGATTGATGGGAAAGGAGAAGACATCTCTAGAGCTCAAAAAGCTATTGAGACTATAAACAGAGAAGCTTCTTCAGAAGGTTTAACTAAAAAAATAGAAAAATTATTGGAGAAATAAAATGGCTGGCCAAACAGATATGGAATTGATTAAAGATGGAATCCGTTTAGACGGAAGAAAACCTAATGAATTAAGGGAAGTAAAAATTACTGCAGGCGTTCTAGATAACGCAGATGGCTCTTGTTATCTTGAATGGGGTAATAACAAAATTTATGCCGGAGTCTTTGGACCTATGGAATGTCACCCTAGACACAAACAGAAAGCTGACAGGGCAATTGTGCAGGCAAGATATACCATGGCACCTTTCAGTGTGAATGACAGAAAAAGGCCTGGAATTGACAGAAGATCAACTGAAATTTCCTACATTGTCTCACAAGCTTTCGAGAAAGTAGTGATGGTTGAGGAATTCCCTAAGGCATCCATCCGTGTAGATATGCAAGTAGTAGAGGCACATGCTGGAACAAGATGTGCTGCCATGACTGCTGCATCTGTTGCTTTAGCTGATGCTGGAATTCCTATGAGAGACATGATACCTGCCTGTGCATCTGGAAAAGTTAATGACGTTGTTGTGCTTGATTTGAATAAAGAAGAAGATAATTACGGGCAAGCTGACTTGCCTTTAGCAATAATTCCAAGCACTGGTGAAGTAGTATTGCTTCAGTTAGATGGACACTTGACGCCAGATCAGTTCGAAGAGGCAATGGATTTAGCAACTAGTGGATGTATGGATTTGTACAAAATTATGAGGGATGCTCTAGACAAAAGTTATGGAGGTAAAAAATGAGTAGTGATAGTGTTTCAAATTTGATGAAAGGTCACATGGAATCGTTGGCTGCTGAAGGTAAAAGAGCTGACGGAAGAAATATTACCGAATTTAGAGACGTTAAAATCGAAACTGGGATGATTAACACTGCTGAAGGATCAGCTATGGTTCATCTTGGTAAAACTAAGGTATTGTGTGGAATAAAATTACTAATCGGAACTCCATATGGAGATTCACCAGCTAGTGGAACTATGACTACATCTACAGAATTAGCACCTTTGGCTGACCAATCGTTTGACCCAGGTCCACCACGTGAAGCTTCTATTGAATTGGCTAGAGTTGTAGACAGAGGAATTCGTGAATCTCGTATGATTGATTTCGAAGCTCTATGTATTGAACATGGGGAACGTGTTTGGATGGTTTACATCGATTTGCATATTTTGGATAATGGCGGAAACTTGTTCGACTGTTGTACATTAGCTGCAGCTGCTGCATTATCAAATGCCAAGATTCCAAACGTTCAGCACGGTGTTGCTGATGAAGATGTTGATTTACCAGTAACATGCTGGCCAATATCATGTACTTTTGGAAAGCTAGGTGATACTGTAATTTTAGATCCTACTTCTGATGAAGAAGCTGTGATGAGTGCAAGACTAACTGTAGCACATGATGAAAATGGAAATCTACGTGCTGCTCAAAAAGGTATGAACGGAGCATTTACAGATGCTGAAGTTAGAGAAGCAGTTAAAACTGCAAGAGAGAGCGATAATGTTTTACGTGAGGCTCTGAAAGGGATATAAGATGAGTCAAGGTACAAAGAAGGTAGGAAGTACTGGCAGATTTGGACCAAGGTATGGTGTTTCTGTTAGAAGACGCTTGGGTGCTGTTGAGAAAAAGCAGAAGCAAAAGTACGAATGTCCCTCTTGTTCTAAGACTAATGTAAAAAGAATATCAACTGGAATTTACAAGTGTAATAGTTGCGGCTATCAGTTCGCTAGCGGTGCCTATTATCCAACTAAGGAGGACTAAATGGTAAATTACAAATGTGCTTCTTGTGGCACTAGGTTAGACATGGACTTAGAGGTTCTGGGTCTTACTTGCCGAGTATGCGGTGAGAAAATATTTTACAAGATAAGGCCATCTACCAAAAAGACTGTTGTTTCTGATTAATGAAAGCCCAAGTTAGCTTGAAAATGGGAACTAATTCCAAACATATAGCTAGAGCTTTGATGGACGAAGCAAAAGATGGTTTACCAAAAGTAGAAGTTGAAGTAATTCCTGCTGGAGAAAAAGTTAAAATAGAAATTGAAGCCGAAGATTTTACAAGCTTAAGGGCTGCACTAAATTCCTTTTTAGGATGGGCTTATTGTGCTGATGGAGTTCTAGATAATGGATGAAATAAATGAAGGAAATATTCAGGAGAAGATCAACCTTTTCCAACAAATGCAGCAACAGGCTCAAGCGTTAACTCAGCAAACTTCCCAGATAGAGATGTCTGTAAATGAAATAGAAAGAACACTTTCNGAAATAGGNAATGCAGACGAAAAAAGTACTATGTATAGAGCTATAGGCTCAATTATGCAAAAAGTAGAAAATATTGAAGATCTTAAAAAGGAACTAAGCGATGAGAAAGAAACCTTAGAGATAAGAAATAAAAGCCTTAAAAGTCAAATAGATAATTTAAACAATCAAATTTCAGAGATGCAAAATAAGTTAACTCCAGTAGTTCAAAGTTTACAGGAAAACAAAGATCAAAATGCTCCTCAATGATAATTCTAGAAAGTTATTTGAAAAAAGATTATTACTTTTAATTCACCATCATGCTGATGTTGACGCTGTAGCTTCAGCAATAGCTTTGCAAACTGTATTCAAAGATGCCGTAATATGTGCCCCTGATAGAGTTAGTTCACATGGACAGAAAATAGCGGAGTTTAACGAAGCTGAGATTTTAATGAATTCTCCGGAGGAATGGGGAGGGACCGTGGTTGTTTTAGACAGTCCGAACCCAGAACACTGTAGCCCAGTACCTAAAACTAAACACATGATTGTTATCGATCATCACACCAAAATTGGAGGGTGGGATGAAGGAACTGAGATTATTCACCAACCAAATAAGACTAGCACAGCAGAAATAATAATACAAATAATTAATGAATTAGGCTTAAAAATTAATAAGAAATGTGCAAATGTATTACTTGCTGCGATTTACACTGATACGGGACAATTTAGACATGCGAACAATGAAACCTTTAGTTCTGCAAGTATCCTGTGTGAGAATGGAGCCGAACCACAAGAAGTAATTACACTTTTGGATAGTGAAAGACCAATCATTCAGAAAGTAGCTTTTCTGAAAGCNGCTCAAAATATGAAATGGATTCAACATGGTAAGTGGATTATTGCCACTAGTATAGTAGGGTCATTTGAATCTGGAAGTGCAAGACATATGATCGTATTAGGTGCAGATGTAGCAATTGTAGGGTCAAGTCAAAAAAATGGTGAAATGAGGCTATCTACTCGAGCTTCAAACCAAATAGTTTCAAAAGGTTTCAATTTAACTCAAATTTTAGAAAAAATATGTGAAATAAATCAAGGATCTTCCGGTGGGCATCCCGGTGCTGCAGGTTACAATGGAGCTGGAGATACAGAAGCAATAATCGAAATAGCAAAACAAGAAACTATTGAAAAAATAAGGGAACTATCTTAACCGTAGCTTCACTATAGCTTTCTGTGAAGTATAGCGCAATTTTCCAAGTTTATGGTCTAATTATGGCAAATTTGCTGCTAATTATGGGTGGCCAATTAGGATACCTGTACATTGTAGGGCCAATCTCAATGGAGGAAGGAAATACTATGTCTTTACCTGAAATCCCATTCATTGGATTTTTGATAATGATTCTAATGGCTGCAGGGTCAATGATTATCGTTGCAATTTTACAAAAAATGCCTGCTCCCGTCAGATACGTTACAAGTAATCTTAAACCTTACACAAAGAAAATTGAAAAGAACATCGATGACACGTCAGGGAAAAGCTACAGATCTGAATACCCAGGTCANTTTAGTTCAAAATCTGGTAAAATGTTCTACAGTAAAGGAGAAGATACTGATGATTTAAATTGGGGNGGATTAAAGCCAGTATCTGAGCAGGCGAGCTTCAAATTAGGTTCTATTCAAAGACAGGTCTTACAACTGCCAAAATCGGGCGTACTTTTCTTTTTATTTCTGATGTCTCTTGCTCTAGGATTAGTAGCTCTAACCGAAAGAGGACCTTTCATCTTTCTCTTCCCAATTGCATTTGTAATAGCATTTGCATTTCCTGGTTTGATATGGGTCAGCTATATTTATTCAAGAACTGTTACTTCTCCTGAACCTCAAAGACTAGTTTTGATAGCTCTCGCATGGGGTATGTTTTCTACACTNCCCTCCAGTTTNCTGAATGATTTGGGATCTAGAATAGTCGATGTNAATCAAAATGCCTTACTTGGAAAAGGTGACTTCGGGACGCCTGAACTAATTTTAGTATCTGTAATTGCCCCGTTTGTAGAGGAACTTTTGAAACCTGTTGGACTAATTTTTATCTTAAAGCGATTAAAAACTCCGTATGAGGGTGTATTGTATGGTGTTGCATGTGGAATGGGATTTGCGATAATTGAAAATATGTTGTATGAATTATTTATTCTATTATGGTACGGATCTGATGCATGGACCCTGAACGCATTTGTTAGAGGAATAGGCTCAACCGTATTACATGCAGTAGGTCCTGCTGCNATTGGATTTGCAGTAGCTTACTCCAGGCAAATGGAGGTATCAATGAAGAGCTATTTGATTTATGCTTATATCTTTGGATTTGTGATGCATGCTGCATGGAACGGATTTGCCACTTTACCTCTTCTAAAATCTGGCCAAAATTGGGAATATTTTTCATACTTATTAATTGCAATAATGATAATTTTGTGCCTCGCGTTTATAGTCAAATCATTAGAATACGGCAAATATTATTCTAGACTTGAATTAGCTGCTGCAAACTTTGATGATTTAGAAGAAGAAACAAATAGTGGCCACTAATCAGCGTAATACCGTCCTTAGCTCAGACTGGCCAGAGCGGCCGGCTGTAGGGGTCTATCCCTTTTACCCGTGAGTACGGGAGGCCGCAGTTACCGGCAGGTCCCCGGTTCAAATCCGGGAGGACGGACCATTAATCTATCGATTTCGTAATTGTTCTGTAATTAATGGTGCTTGTTATGGCAGTAAGAACTATAATACAAAAAACTGCGATTGAAATCGAATCAAGCGTTGAATCTGTAAAACCTTCCAAAAAAATACCTCTTACAGCCCTTATCAAATATTCACTAGGATTATAATCAACTGCAGACTGCAACCAGTCTGGAAGTAATACTTTGGGAACATATGCAGTGCTCATAAAGACTGCTACAAAGAAAAGCGGAAATACTGCTTGAACAGCTTGTTCACTTTTTGTCTTAAATGCTAAGGCAACTACTAAATTACCAACTACTCCAATTCCAAAAGAAGCTGCGAGAATTACGATAGTAATTAAGCCCAATATACCTGCTTCCGGCAATTCAAAAACACCGCTAACTCTTTTGTGATACAGTATAGATACTGTAATTATTAGAAATAATTGCAAAGATAGTCTGGTGAATTCTGACATAAAACGCGCAATAATCTGGGGCGCTAAACTTGCTGGTGTAGCTCTCAGTTTATCGAAATAACCTGTGTTTAAATCTACTAAGAGAGCTGCTGATGAATTTACACTTCCAAATATTGCAGTCAGAATGATTATAGCTGGAGTAATGTACATGTAGTAAGGATAATCTCCATAAGGATTGCCTGGCACATCAGACAAGCTATTGAATAAATTAGAAAATATGAGATATTGAATTACTGGAACAATGAAACTAAATGCCAAAACTGCAGGAAGACGCTTGTATTGCTTGAGATTTCTAATGTAAAGTGTAAAGATTGTGCTGAATTTCATTATACCTCCTCCAGACGTTTTCCCGTATACTTTAGGTATACATCATCAAGTGTGGGTCGTAATACTTTAGTTCCTTTAACCTTAACATCCATATCAATAATACTCTTAAGTGTATCCAAGAGAGCTTCTTCTCCATCTCCCACTCTAATTGTAAAATAAGATTCTTCAATTAAAACGTCTGCCTCGTCAAATCTTTCTTTTACTAATCTAATTTGCCCTTCATCCAACGATTCAAATAACTTAAATTCAATTCTATCTTTGCCTATTGTCTTTTTCAATTTCTGAGGAGTATCTATTGCAACTATTTCTCCTGAATCAATTATTGCAAGCCTATCGCAGAGAAAATCGGCTTCCTCCATGTAATGTGTGGACATCACAATTGTAATACCTTTCTCATTCTTTAATTTCTTCAACAAACTCCACAAATCTGCCCTATGTGCAGGATCTAAACCTGTGGTTGGCTCGTCTAAGATTAACAATTTTGGATCATGAACTAATGATACTGCTAAGTCCAATCTTCTTTGCGTACCGCCAGAAAGCTCGGGTATCATTTGATCCGAATATTCGTGTAAATCTAATAATGAAAGACTCTGCTCAACTCGCTCTTGGATTTCTACTCCTCTGAATCCAAAAAGCTTTACGTGAAATGCAATTAATTCTCGAACTGTAGATAAACTATCCAATCCAGCTTCTTGGAGTGCAAAACCTATGTTTTCTCGTACAAGGCTGGACTCTGTAGAGACGTCATAATCCAATATCTTAATCTTACCTTCTGTTATTCCCAAAAGAGTGCCCATCATCTGTAGAGTAGTGGTTTTACCTGCACCATTAGGGCCAAGCATTCCAAAAATCTCTCCTTTTCTTACATTAAAATTAATTCCTTTAACTGCATGAGTACCACTCTTGTACTTTTTTTCTAGATCTTGAACAATTACTATGTTTTCGTTACTCATCTAATATAATCCCAAGTACCTGTCCAAACATTTGTAGCTTGCCATTCTGGTGCTTTACGAGGAATATATTCTGAACCGAATTGATCGTATTTTTTACGCTCTTTTTCATCAATTAGAACATGATAAGCCTCATTAATTTTTTTGAAATGCTCTTCTGAAGATTCAATATTATCTGGATTTAAATCTGGGTGGTGTTTTTTAGCTAATTTTTTGTAAGCTTTTTTGATTGATTCAGAATCGGCGTTCTTCTCGACCCCTAATATATCGTAATAATCCACATGTTGCAGTAAGCTTGGCTATATCTAAGCTGCAGTCTGACCACCGTCTATTGAAATTATAGAACCTGTTGTCCAGCCTGATTCAGGTCCACAAAGATGTAAAGCCATAGAAGCTACTTCTTCAGGAGTACCCATTCTCCCCATTGGCTGAACATTCTCAAGATATTCTCTAGTGGCTTGACCCGTTTCTATTCTATGCTTAACCATTGGAGTTTCTACAACTCCAGGGCACAAACAATTAACTCTGATTTTATCTACCAGATCAAGCGCCATGGCTTTCGTTAGATTTACTACTCCGCCTTTGGCTGCACAATATGCAACCGCTCCTTCCATAGCTCTAAGACCTAAGGTTGAGGAAATATTCAAAATTGCGCCGCCGTCATTCATAATCGGAGTAAATTTATTACAAGTAAGGAAAGTTCCTGTTAGGTTTACTGAAATTTGGAAATCCCAATCTTCCTCTGTAGCATCAATTATATTGTCGAATCTAACGGCTCCTGCACAGTTGACTAGAATATCAAATGTACCAAATTTATCAACCAACCACTTTTGCATAGACTTTACTGAATTTGAATCGCTTACATCTAGTGCAAAATAGTCACAATTAAGATTCTGGGCTGAAACCTCTAATTCTTGAGCATTCCTACTTGAAATTACTACTTTAGCACCTTCATTCACAAACCGCTCCGCTATGCTATAACCAATCCCTTTGGAACCGCCAGTTACTACTGCAATTTTTCCTTCAAGCAATCCTGCCATTAAATGTCTATTAATGCCGGACTAAAGTAGTTTATCTTCTCTTGTAAACGATTAATGCTAGAGCACATACAACTACAAACACAGATAATGATGGCAAGAAACCTCCATCATCATCGTCGCTTTCTACCTTATCATTTTCGTCGACTGGAACGAGGCATGAATCGTCTACTAAATTTTCGTTATCTTCGTTGATTTCATCAGGGCAATAATCTAGCTTCTCTTGTGTAAAATCACAACTCCCATCGTCTACTTCAGCTGTTGAATTATAATTGTTAGCCGTTTCGTTTGTGCATCCTTTCACAGGCTCAGGATATTCACAAGAATCATCATCTATTTCTGCCGTTGAATTATAATTTGTAGCGTTTACATCCATACAGCCCTCAATTGGTACTGGATATTCACAAGAACCATCATCTACCTCTACTGTTGAATTGTAGTTTGTAGCATTTACATCCATACAGCCCTCAATTGGTTCGGGGTATTCACAAGAACCATCATCTACCTCTACTGTTGAATTGTAGTTTGTAGCATTTACATCCATACAACCTTCAACATAATACTCGCATGAACCATCATCTACTTCTGCTTCAGAATTGTAATTTTTAGCATCGGGATCCATACATCCTTCAATGTAATATTCACACGAACCATCGTCTACTTCTGCTTCAGAATTGTAATTTTTAGCATCGGGATCCATACATCCTTCAACGTAATATTCACATGAACCATCGTCTACTTCTGCTTCAGAATTGTAATTTTTAGCATCGGGATCCATACATCCTTCAACATAATACTCACATGAACCATCTGAAAACAATGCCTTCTGTTCATAATTTTTTGCGTCCTCATCCATGCATCCTTCAAAAGGAAGCTCTGAACCCATAAAATGCCAAGTTGTTCCTGCAACCCAATTGTCGTTAGGCCCGTAAGCCCCAACACTTCTATTGTAAATTGCAGAACCATTCTTTGGCCTGAAATCATAATTCTGAGGATCTATTAGCTGAGATTCAACACTCCCATTATCATCTACATATCCATTATAATTATTTGATGCATTGTACTCTCCTTGAACAGGATAATCTTCGAAGGAACCTGTTCTATGTGCTGCTATTCTATCTGCAGCATTAAATTCTGTTATCGAATTTTCATTACCAAAACCATTTTCATAAAGAACAATAATATTGTTTTTATCATAATCTTCTCCAAAAACGGTATTATTGTGAGTGTTGTGGTAATCACCTTTAACCATCAAGCCTGCAGAAACATTCCACAATACATTATGGTGAACAGTTGCGTTCCTCCCCTCATTAGTACCTCCTGCGGGGCCATCCATCCGAATTCCGTATTTTTTAGTGTCGTGAATCCAATTGTAAGCAATATAGGCATCTTTTTGTTCTGCCATCATCATCTGTACAACGGCTCCATCACTCTGCAACAAACCTGTATTCCATATTTCGTTATACATTACAGTTGGTGCATCGCCTATGGAAACAGTGGCTGAAGCTCCGGTCAAATGAATAATATTGTTTGAGAAATTAGCATCTTTTCCGTTTTCCATGATTGTAACCATTAGCCCAGGAGTATCACTAGCGGACCAATCAATATGATAAAAGTAAGAGTTCCTAATTGTGTTGTTATGGGATTGTAAGGCAGCTCCATGAAACTCAATAGCTGTCCCGTCAGTGTATAAAAATGATGAATTTTCTACGATACACCCTGAAGATTTATCAAATCTAGTAACCCATCTCTCATCTACATCTTCACCAGCAATATTCAACGATCTCTTAGAAGTACTTGGATACAATAAATGGCTGTCACTAACCGTACAATTTTCACAGTTTTCGAATCTAAAAGTGTTGGCGAAAAAATCTATATTTTCTAACGTAATTCTGTCTCCGTCCACAGATGAAAATCCGTAAGCTTGAGTTTTTACTCGTATATTTTCATCACTAGGATCTACACCCTCGGGAGGCATAAAATACAGTGTATTGTTATCATTATCAAAGAACCATTCACCTGGAGAATCAATCAATTCCAATTTACCTTCTAAAAAATAATAATGATGTTTTGTTTTCCAGCTGGACACTTCGTCATAACTAAAGGAATTATTATCACTATCAAAACTAGTTATATTTCTGCTCCAAGTTCTGAAAGAGCCTACGTTCAAAATAGCTATTGCTCCGGTAGGATCAAATCCGCTCTCATTCAATCCGGTAATATCTATAAGCTCTCCATTATCATAAGGATAGACCCAATTTCCGTCTTCGTCCTTGTACTTATCTGAATCCATCGACCCTTCAGCCCAAGATATTGACCTGTCAAATACGGACCCATCTGAAAAATTGGCATTTGGCCAGCGAGCTGGAACCATTTCTTCAAAATCGACAAATAATTGCCATGCATCGCCACTTAAATTAGTCTGATATATTCCATCTTGGAATAGTGACCATCCTCCATTGAGGTCGTCTTCTATGTCTCGAGAACCATCAATAACTACTTTTTCATTTTCTGCAGCTTTAAAGATTAAATCATTTTTGTTTTGAATAGATATTGATTCTCTGTACATCCCATGTGATATAACTACGGTATCTCCATCTTCCATTGCTTCAGCTGCTTTAGCTATGCTCGCAAACGGGCAATCTACTGAACCTGAATTATCATCACTTCCATTTACTTTGTTCACAAAATAAGGTAAATCATCGTCCTTGGTTTCATTATCACAATCATCATCAACTTGTGAACCAAAAAATGTAACTGTTGAAGAACGGTTAAGATTGTCTGAGCTATCAAAACTAGATAATGGTGCTAAAAGGACCATAATAGCAATGATTGCATTCAAAATCTTTCTCATATAAATATTACTAAATTTCATTATTGGTACCTTCTCATGCGATTTAAACCAATTACTGATAAAACTGATACAATAGGCATCAAAATGTTAGAGAACTCAGGGATTGCAGCACCGCTATTTTCGTGCCAACTTATCTCATCTCCAGCATATGCAGCTGAAACTACATCCAAATTTCCATCACCATCTATGTCTCCAACAAAAACACTAGATACTCTGTTTATGGAAGAAGCGATATTGCTCCAAGTCCATCCTGCGTCAGGTGTTCCGTCATTCAAGGCTAATCTAACTTTACCACTTGATTGATCGGTTGATGTAATTATGTCAATATCTCCATCGTAATCAATGTCAACTGGAAATAGTGATGTTGGCTTAGTTGGAGTACCAATTTCATAAGTTGTCCAAACAGCATCTCCTGGAGTTCCATCGTTAAGATGCCATGAAACTTTGTTAGCCGTATATGCACCTGAAATTACATCAATATCTCCATCATTATCCAAATCTGCCGTAGCAACTACGTGAGCATCTGTTAATCCTCCTTTAATTTTGGTCATTGACCAGGTGCCATCGTCAGGAGTTCCATCGTTTTCATACCAATATATTTTGTTTGATTGGTCTGCTTCAAGAATATCTAGATCACCATCTCCATCAATATCTGCTACTGTTACATCATATGATTCTTTACTACTGGAACTTGAAACCACATCATGTGAGGTCCAGCCACCATTATTGGGTGAACCATCATTCTCAATCCAAACTACATGACTTGTCATAAATAATGCNGCAACAATGTCCAAATCTCCATCAGAGTCAATATCTGCTACATGAACTGACATAGCTCCATCGGCATCNGANCCNCTAATTACTGTNTTTGTGGTCCATGCTCCATTNNCTGGCGTTCCATCATTTATATGATATAGAATCTTATCACCGCTTCCATCAGCTGAAATTATATCCAGATCACCATCGTCATCTATATCTGCTACAAAAAGATCTTCTATACCATTGCCACTGTAATCNTTAACNNTNTGATGCGTCCATCCTCCATCTGATGGAGTNCCATCNTTTTCATACCATGCNACTTGNTTATCATTNTANAATGCAGCAACAACATCCAAGTCNCCATCNCCATCAATGTCCCCGACATGAACCGCTTCAGCTCCATTAGCTGCAGTATTGATGTCTCTCGATGTCCAAGAAGGGTTGAGTACAAAATTTGCCGTATTCTCCCACCAAGTTATGTCGTCGCCAATGTTGGCTACTGCTAAAACGTCTATATCACCATCTGAATCTACGTCCTCAGCATACACATGTCTTGCACCATCAAAGTTTCCTTCAATAGTATGCTCGGTCCAACCTCCATCTGAAGGAGAACCATCATTTTCCCACCAAGTAACATCGTCTGCCCCACTGGCTGAACTTAAAACATCAAGATCGCCATCATAGTCCAGATCTTTGACATACACACCCCAAGCATTTCCATATGTTGAATCGATAGTTCGTTTCGTAAAACTTTGACTGCCGTCATTTTCAAACCAATCAATCCTATCTGTATCTGTTCCTTCTCCTCCTGAAGTACCAACTACATCAATATCTCCATCGCCATCAATGTCTGCTGCAAAAACAGAGTGAGCCTCTTTGTAACTTGTTTGAATATTATTTTGGGTCCACCCAGCTCCAGACGGTGTCCCATCATTTTCCCACCATGCAATGAGATCACTACTACCTGCTGCAGCACCTAGGACATCTAAATCACCATCAAGATCAATGTCCACAATACGAACACACATAGCATCATAAATATTGTTATCAATTTGAACTGCGGTCCAATCATCGTCATCTGGGGAACCGTCATTAATGTACCATTTAATTTTCCCTGTGGTTCCACCTGCACCTTTCCCAGCAGCAACGACATCTATGTCACCATCTTCATCAATATCTGCAGCACGTACATACCAAGCTTCTTCGAGATCTGGATCTATTGTATGTTGATCCCAACCTCCATTTGAAGGCGTGCCATCATTTTCCCACCAAGTAACATCATCTCCACTGCTAGCAGCGCCCGTACTCAAAACATCTATATCTCCGTCTTTATCGAAATCCAAAGCAAAAACTGAGTTGGCACCAGGATAACTACTTGAAATTGTACGCTTTGTAAAACTTTCAGTACCATCATTTTCCCACCAACTTATATCTTGAGAAGTACCTGCTGCGGCTCCAAGCACATCCATGTCTCCATCTCTATCTAAGTCAATTGCATATACGTCCCAAGCTGCATCATAATTTCCTTTTATGGTGTGCTCAGTCCAAGCTGGAGTCGTTTTCGAACCGAATTGTTCCACTACCCAAAATCCATTTGAGAAATCTTCTGAATTATCCCATGATATTAAATGATAATATGCTTTGAAAGTATCTTCTATTTTAGGAATACTGAGCTCTAATTCATTGCCAAAGGATGCTGCCAATACATCTTCTTGAAATTGCCACGACCAGTCTGATGAATCATTACCTACAAAATTATATAATTTTGCAGATTTAATCAAACCATTCTGACCCATTATCTCTATTAGATTGTCGGCATGAAAGGTATCGTTTACTTCAAAACCAAAGTATTCTGAAGAATTAGTATCTAAAAAGATATAAATTGTGTCTTCACCATTTTTCTCAGGTAAATTAGACGAACCAGTGATTGGAGTTACAGTGTTCAACCCGTTGCCTGGAGTGTAAGAATCTACTGGAATCTGCTTTGCACTTGCCATTGGAACAACAGAACCTCCCAACATTTCTCCAAAAACTTTAAGATAGAAAAAAGAGTTATTATCATCTGATACTCCCTTATATCTTTCGATATCGACATTAGGATTTTCCGTCACAGATGGGGAGTTTTGGTATTCATTCCAATCACTATCTTGGTATTTTTCTATATATTTCCAATCATCAAAATGACCGTCAATTACCAGATCACTTGATGAAGGGATTTCTGGATTTCTCTGAAGAGACGATTTAGCTTCTTCTAGTACAACACTTTCGGTGTTGACTCCTAATATAATCTCACTAATGTCTGTGGATTCTTGACCATCTGAAGTTTGCCAAGCGATTTTCTTAGGAGAAGATTGTGTAGATGATATATCAAACAAGGAAANCCTACATTCAGTGTACTTGGAAAGGGCTGCTGTCTCAACATTAGCAATAGGAAAAAAAGAATTCCAATCATTGCTTTCTCTACTTTCGTCAAATGAATAAAGAACGGAACTCAAAATAGTGACATTAGTACTGGCTGGACTCTTCTGTCCGAATACTTCTACCAAATAGTCTGCACCCATTCCTGGAATGAAATATCCAGTTTCAAAAGAATCATCAGTGTCTATGAAAATTCTTAAGGTATGACCTTCTGGAGAGTAGAAAAGAGGCTCTTTAGTAACAGTTAAAATTGATAAATATATTTCGTCTTCAGAAACTGCTACTGCTTCTAAATCAATATTTGAATTAGAGGATTCTACTACTAATTCTTGAGTTTCGATTTCTGCCCAATCTCCTGCGTTACCATCTATTTCAATGCCCTCTCTACTTGAGGATTCTTCGTTCAAATAATAAATACATCCTCCACCCAGCANTAATGCTATCAAAATCACTGCTAAAGATCTTCGTACTGGTCTTTTGTCGCGTGAAAGTTCTATCTTGGAATAACCGCCTACTCCTTTACCGTCCTTAATTCCATTGCCATTAGTTATTCCATTGCCGTTCGTTAATCCGTTACCATCCGTTAAACCATTCCCATTAGTTATGCCGTTACCATCCGTTAAACCATTCCCATTAGTTATGCCGTTACCGTTCGTGAGGCCGTTACCATCACTCAAACCCTCTATATCTGCACCATCGTCCTTAATCATAACAACTTTATCTACGAGAAGTGCTAGTATTAATATTTTATTGGAGGAAAACTTATTACAAATGCTTGCTATTCTACGACTGTGAAATATGTACTATCGCTATTAGCATTTGCACTTTTGATTTTTACTGCTCAATCTAGCGAAGGTGTCGAAGCGCTTCATACATATGATAGCATGAAGGAGGATACTCAAGAATTAGCAAGTTTATATCCTGATATTGCAATATATTCTGAACACGGAATAAGCACGGGACTTGATTTAGAAATATTTTCAGTTGATGTTGCGCTGAATATTACTGAACTGACAGACGAAGAGTTGAAAGCCCTGCCAACAATGTATGTTGATGGAACACATCATGGAAACGAAGGCATGTCGGCAGAAGCATCCTTTCTATTTTTGAAAGATGTATTAGAAAGATCTGCAGCTGATCCTTCCTATCTAGAAGGAAAGAGATTAGTTGTAACGCCTTCGGTAAATCCTGACGGATATGTTCTAGACTGCAGAAGTAATTGGAACGGAGTTGACTTAAATCGAAATTACCCCTATATGTGGGGTATGTACGGAACAAGCGATACTCCCAATTTTTGTCCGGTTTCCGGTACGTACAGAGGAGCTAGCGAGGGAAGTGAGATTGAAACTCAGGTTAATATGGAATTTATGCGAAATATGAATCTGTATGTTTACTTTTCAGCACACACAGGGTCAAATGATATTGTTCTTCCATGGAAGATTACTGGCGAATTTGCTGTTCCTATCGCTGATTGGGAGTTGTATGAATATTTCTTAAATGAATCGGCTAATGTTTCAGGACTCACTTACAGAGATCCCGGAGGTGCAGGAGAATCTATAGCATGGGGCTACGGTGCAAGAGCTGCACTAAGTTTGATAGTTGAAGTCGATGATATGCAATGGTCACCTATCGTATCAACAACAATACGAGGAGCTTTGAGTAATGAACTACTGATGTATGACCTAGCATGGGAAAATCTGGAGTTAGTAGGAGGGCACCTGCAAATTATTGGTGAAACATATAATTCCGTAACATTACAGAACGTGGGTTGGGGAGCTGCTTACAATGTAACTGCTGGAGGTGAAGTAATTGAAAAAGTTGAAAGAAATCAAATAATAACTATATCCAAAAATTCTAATTTATTGCTGTATAATAGGCTAATCCATGAAGGTGAAGAAGCAGATTTAACTCTAATTAGCATGAATCTGACTTCAATGCAAAATCCTGAAAATGGAGGTACACCATCAATCAGTTTTATTTCAGCTAGTCTAACTTTACTAGTAATAGCAACTTCGAGGAAGAGAAATGACTATAATAATTGAGAACAACGAGAACATAAGAACTATAATTTTAAACAGACCTGAAAAATTAAATTCCGTAAATTTGAAAATGGCTACTGAATTAAATCAAGCTGTAAAAAATGCTGCTAACGATAAATCTGTTCAATGCTTAGTAATAACAGGAAACGGAAGAGCTTTTTCTTCGGGTGGTGATGTTAATGAAATGGGAGAACATTTACCTAAAGCAGGTGACTTATTTTATGACTTAACAGAGCAAATACATTCGATATTTTCTACAATCTTAAGAATGGAAAAACCTGTCATTAATTCACTTAATGGAGTTGTTGCTGGTGGATCTTTAGGATTTGCCTTAGCTGGCGATTATCGAATCTCTTCTGAATCTGCAAAGATTTTGAGTGCACATTTCAAAAGAGGTTTTGTGCCAGCAGGAGGTGCAACATACATTCTTCCAAGATTAATTGGTCTTGGAAAAACTCAAGCTCTCTTTTTTGGTGGTAAGACTCTAAACTCTAAAGAAATGCTTGAATGGGGTTTAGTGCATGAAGTTGTAAGTGATGAGCAACTCAAACAAAGAACTATGGAAATGGCGAAGGAAATTGCGGCAGGACCAAAAACAGCTTTAGCAGAAACAAAAAAACTTCTCCTTGATTCAGATAGCTTGTCATTAGACGAAGAACTTAGAAGAGAGCGTGAAAAGAACCGAGTCAGCGGAAACAGTGGGGATGCTGTGGAAGGAATCAAAGCATTTTTAGAAAAAAGAGAACCTAAATTCGAATAATATGGAAATAAAAATCGCAGATACTGAACTGAAAGAAATAACTAGTATATTTTATCGAATATTAATTCCCAGACCTATTGCTTGGGTATCAACTATCTCTAAAAGAGGGATAGATAATTTAGCTCCGTTTTCGTTCTATGGCGGCGTAACTGCAAACCCGCCCATAGTTTCGTTAGGAATAGGAAAGAGGAAAGGAAAACACAAAGATACTGCTCAGAACTTACTTGACACAAAAGAATGTGTTATTCATTTGACCAATGTAGAACTATCTGAAAAAATGGTAATGACTTCAGCTGACTTACCTCCTGAAGAGGATGAGTTTGAGATGGCTGGAATAAGAAAATTAAAATCCACAGATGTAAAACCCTCAAGAATAAAAGAAGCTCACATTNCTATGGAAGGGAAATTATATCGCCATGTAGAAGTTGGAAACACACCTGGCGATATGATTTTAGTGGAAATTGTTAGAATCCACATTGATGATTCTATCTTAGATGAGAATGGTAAACCTGATGTTGCAAAAATAGACCCTCTTGCCAGATTAGGCGGAAGAAAGTATGCTTCATTGAATGAAGCGTGGGATATCATTCGTCCNAACTAGATGGCGGGCTCGGGGGGATTTGAACCCCCGGATCTGGGTTCGAAGCCCAGCATGTTTCCAAGCTACATCACGAGCCCAGTTCTGAGATACTGTTGTCTACAGGTTATTAGCTTTCCTGCTTTAATTCTCCAACCAACTCTAAAACATTAGATATCTCAATGATTGACAAAATTTTCTTTCTTGTTTCGCTTTGAACACGTAAGTTTTCAGCCATAGTCTTGACACGCTCTCTTTCAAGATTAGCAAAACCCGATAGTTCTCTAATTGAAGATTCCATATTCAAAGCAATTTCCTCAGGTGTCTTACCTTCAATGCCTGCTTTTGACATTGATTTTTCTAATCTCCCTCTTTTGAATAACTGCCATGTAGAAATATTTTTTGTGTAAGCCTCTGTAAATGATTCTTCATCCATATCAATACCAATTANATCTATTTTTTTAGAATCTGAGACTTTGATTGCTGTACTAAATGAAGGAGGTGGTAACTTTACACCTTTATCTCCAACAATTTTACGTAAACTTAAGCCATAAATTTCATCCCATCCAGACATATCGTAAGGCTCACCGTCCCATTCTCTAGTACCATTAACTTCTTCCGGACCTATACCGAGCGCTACTAAATCAGGATCAAAAGACTCTATTTCACTCTCAACAATATCTGATTCTGAAACTAAACCCTTTACGGTGGACAAAATTCTAATTTCACTATTTCCCAAAGTAATGGTTTGAGGATTCATTAATGTCACAATAAAGAGGGTACTAAAAACTCAAAGGCTTGCAAGAATGATTTTGAAAACAACCTTTACACAAGAGATCTGAACAGCCTTTACAACTATTTGTCGCTAAATTTCCACATTTTTTGCAGTTACCTGCAATCACTCAGTTCCTTCCCAGCGAGAAAATATATCTGAATCATAACCAAGCAGATCTAGAACTCTTCCAACTATAAAATTTATATTGTCGTCAAGCGTTTTAGGCTTATTGTAAAACGCAGGCGATGCTGGTACCATAAGCGCTCCTGCTTTTGACAATTTTAACATATTTTCAATATAAATTGTGTTTAGAGGTGTTTCTCTTGGAACTAAAATTAGAGGTCTATTTTCTTTTAGCATTACCAAAGCCGATCTTGTAACTAAATTATCAGAGATTCCTGCTGCAAGCTTACCTAGTGTAGTGCCTGAACAAGGAATCACTGCCATTGCTTTAGCTTTGAAAGAGCCTGAGGATATACTTGCTGCCAAATTTTTGCTATCGTGAACTACATCTGCTAGCGATAGTACATCATTCCAGCTTCGTCCATCACCTTCGTGCTTATTGACTAAAGAAGCTGAATCACTNCAAGTTAAATGAATCTCAACATCAAATTCTTTTAAGATTTCTAAAAGCCGAATGCCGTAAGGAATTCCGGAAGCTCCAGTTATTCCCACTACTATTCTATCCATACCATTCCCCAGCTTAGGGATTCTTATAAGCTTTGGTTAACTGCCTAACGTAAATAATTGACGACAGATAAGCGTATAAGTACACATATTTCCATAATAGTATGAAAAACTCATTCTCTGCACCTGGAAAAATTATTCTATTCGGTGAGCATGCCGTAGTATACGGCAAGCCAGCGATAGCGATTCCCGTAAGTGGCATGAGAGCAAGTGCCTGGAGCGAACCAGGTGAAGGAAAGTTGACAATTAATGCACTAGACCTTAACCAAAAAATAAGCCTTGAAAATAAAACAAGCCAATTTAGTGTACTCGCTCAAACTTTGCTATCTAAAACAAAGCAGAGTGAACCAAATTTAACAATAAACTTAACTTCAAAATTACCACAAGGCTCTGGCATGGGAAGTAGTGCTGCAACGTCTACAGCTGTTTGCAAAGCTTTGTCAAATTACCTAGGAGTAGACCTAGAGAAAAATCAAATATCCGAACTTGTTTTTGATGCTGAAAAAATTGTCCATGGAACACCTAGTGGCATTGACAATACAGTAGTTGCATATGAATCTCCGGTCTACTTTGTTAAAGGACAAGAGCCTGTGACTTTTGATTCAGGACGTACTTTTTATCTTGTAATTGGAGATACTGGAATTGAATCATCAACTAAAGAGACCGTAGGAAATGTAAGAGATTTATTGGATAAAGATCCAAACTTAATGAACGGTTATTTTGATGAAATTGAAAATGTTACTATGGGTGGTAAGAAAGCAATCGAGGACGGAGACAAAGAGGCTGTAGGTGAATTAATGAATAAAAACCATGAACTGTTGAATAAAATAGGAGTAGGCCACAGAGAACTTGAAAAACTAGTTGATGTAAGTCTAGATGCGGGAGCGTTGGGTGCAAAATTAACCGGCGGCGGCGGTGGCGGTAACATGGTTGCCCTAGCAGATAGTGCAAAAGAGCAAAAAGAAATATGCGAAAAGATAACAGAAGCCGGATATAGGGCGTACCAGACTACGTTTGGTGAGGATTAATGAATCTAAAAGAATTTGTTGATTTGCTAGAGAAAAACGGGAAACTCAAAAGAGTCACGAAAGAAGTTGATCCAGTTTATGAAGTCGCAGCTTTAATGGAAGATGCTGGAGACACTCCGTTGTACTTAGAAAACGTGAAGGGAAGTGTTCTACCTTGTATCACCAACATATGTTCTAGCCGGGAGCTAGTTGCACTAGCCCTTGAATGCGGCCCAAATGAGATTATCTCAAAAATTTCTAATGCTATTAACAACCTAAGTGAGCCTAAGACTGTCAACACTGACAGTTACAAGGAAATCGAGGCCTCACTAGACAATTTACCGATACTGACTCACCAAACAACAGACGGAGGTCCTTACATTGCTTCAGCAATGGCTGTTGCTCATGATGACGAACATGGAAGAAATATTTCTTTCCACAGAGCTATGAAAATTGATAGTAAGCACATGGTAATGAGAATTTTAGACAGGCATCTCAAGGAATATATGGATAGAGGATTGAAAGAATTCGCCTACTGCAATGGTGTTTCAGTACCTGTTTTACTTGGATCAGCTACCTCTTTTGAAATTGAGAACGACGAAATGGCTGTAGCAAACGCACTTGCTGATTCTCCTGTTATTGAGGTGGGCGGCCATATGGTTCCTCAATCAGAAGTGGTAATGATATGTGAATTTACTGGTGAGCTACATGATGAAGGTTCTTTCCTTGATCTAACAGAAACGCCTGACATTGTTAGAAAAGGACCTGTAATTGAAATCAAGAAAATCTTTGTCAGGGACGATTCAATATTTCATGCTTTATTGCCAAGTGGCCCTGAACACAAAGTCCTCATGGGGATGCCTAGAGAACCAACTATCTATAACAAAGTAAATGAAGTAGTTGATTGTCACGACGTTTTTATGACGCACGGTGGAGGCTCATGGCTACATGGTGTTGTTGCCATTAACAAGAGAAACGACGATGATGGATTGAAAGCTATTGACGCAGCATTTGCAGGACATGAATCAATGAAACATGTTTGGATTGTAGACTCAGATATTGATATTACAAATCCGCAAGCAGTTGAATGGGCTATGGCAACAAGATTTCAAGGCGACAAGGGAATCGTTGTAAAGACCGGAGTTAAAGGCTCGTCTTTAGACCCCAGTTCTAATCCTCAAACACGTGAAACTGTGAAAGTCGGATTTGATTGTACAATACCTCTGAACAGAGACAAAGAAGATTTCATCAAACCAAAACCCGCTATGAAAGTAAAATTAGAAGATTACTTAGATTAATGATATTAACACCTGAGCAAGAAGAAATTCTAGAGGGAAAACAAGGTAAAACAAGGCAGAAAGCTATACGTTTGCTAATTGACTTAGGGAAGGCTGCGAAAGCCGAAAGACTAGTGCCTGTTAGTTCAGCTCATGTTTCGGGAGTTTCACCCTTAACCGGAGGTGAAGGTCTAATCAAGTTCTTAGAAGATTTAGTAAGTGATAGTGATGGAACTGCTGTGATTGATACCACTCTAAATTCAGCTGGTTGTGATAGAAATAGATTTGAAGAAATGGATATTCCGGTTAAAGACTATGTTGAAAAACAACAAAAAATTTTGGATGCATATGAAAAATTAGGAATTAAATTATCTCTTTCTTGTACGCCATATGACAACATTCTAAGTGAAGGAAATGCTTCCTGGGCTGAATCTAATGCTGTATGCTTTGCTAATTCTTACAGCGAGCTAAGAACTAACCGAGAGTCTGGTTTGTCAGCTCTTGCAACTTCATTATCCGGATTTACTCCTGAATACGGACTTTTACTTGATGAAAATAGATGCCCAAATATCAAGATTAACGTCCTGTGTGAACTAAACGAACCGGTAGACTACTCCATACTTGGTGACTGGATTGGAAAACAAGTTAGTCCTGAATGGAAATTGGACTTTGGACCAATACCTCATATTTTCGGAATAAAAGAATTAAATTTTGAGTCAAAAAAAGCTCTTACTGCAGCTTCAGCCAACTATGGCAGTCCTTTGTTATTTGTTGATTCATTCACTACAGAACCAAATCTGACTAAATATCAAGCTGAAATAGATTTCAAAATAAGTGATTTGGAAAAAAGATATGAAGAATTAGCTCCAAAAACTAAAGTTGATTTAGTTACAATTGGATGTCCTCAGGCTTCACTGGAGGAAATCGAAAGAACTGCTGAGCTTGTCAAAGGAAGAAAAATACCTGATAAGCGTTTATGGGTATTTACTTCATCCTTAAATTTTGATAGAGCAAATCAAAAAGGATTTGTTAAAACTATAGAGGACGCTGGAGGGATGGTTTTGAGAGAAACATGCCCCGAAGTTGTACACTACAACCACCAAAAGGTGAATCACATACTGACTAATTCAATGAAAGCAGAGCACTACCTAAAATCTGGTCTAAATTCAATTAATACGTCCGTTTCAAGACTATCTGAATGCATAGAGTATGCTGAAAATAAAGGAAAAATAACAGAGAAAACAATAAAGGAAATAAAAACCAAAAATAAAAGTTTAATTTCAAATAAAATTTTAAAGACAGGAGAACTTGAAATCGAGGGAAGAGGACTTGAATCGCAGAGAGAATGGGAGGTAAGTGGTGAAGCCCTTGTTACAGATGTACCAATAACTTTTCTGGGATTTGTTAATAGAGAAACTGGAACTATTGAAGAAGAGGGACATCCTCTAGACGGAATATCAATCGCTAATAAAATACTTATTTTTCCGAAAGGAAGTGGTTCAACTGTAGCACCGTATGTACTCTTGGGATTGTTTTACAAAGGTAATGGGCCAAAAGCTATAATCAACACTGATCTTGATCAACAAACGATTCCTGCATGCAGTTTGCTAGCTGTTCCTTATGCACATTCTTTTGAAAAGAATCCATGCATTGAAATTAACTCTGAAGATAAAATTAATATTAAACTTAATAATGGAAAGGTGTCATTGAAGGTAATAGAAAGAAATGAACATTAACACCATTATCTTACTGTTATTATCTGTCTTAATTGTTGGCTATCTAACAATGATTAATGTAATTTATTTCTTAGCTCCTACAGTCCCAAAAAACAATTTCCCACTAAAGCGATTTGGAAGAAATAACTGTACCAGAGTAGCTGACAATCCAAACAGAGGTGAGGGAATGTCGCCAATAATTACTGACATGTCAATGGAAAAAGTACAAGGTGACACAAGAAAAATAATTAATAAAATGCAAAGAACAAAAATAATTACCGACAATACTGGCTTCATACACTTTGTGCAAATAACTCCATTATTCCGGTTTCATGATGACATATTTATCAAAATTTTTTCTGAAAACAATAAAACTAATATTTGGTTACAAAGTCAATCAAGGTTAGGCCTACACGATTTATTAGTAAACGAGAGACGGGTTAAACACATCTACAATGAGCTCAAAAAGCTAACTTAACTTATTTTTAATGTATTTTTTCATTCTTGGTAAAATTTTTCGAGATTCCCAGTATTCCTCACATTCGTTAGATAAAACTTCTATTTCTTTCATTACATTATCTGTAAACTCACGAAGGTTTTCTTTAGTCACTTCAGAATCTGGAAAATACATAGGTTCTCCAAATTTGTAATAAAATTTTCTCCACGGCCTAGGTACTCTTTTGGAGACTGGCCACACACCGTCTGTTTGTCGAATTGCTACCGGAACAACTGCTGCACCAGTGTGTGCTGCTAATCTCGCAACCCCTGTTTTTCCTTGTGCCATTTTACCATCTTTAGAACGTGTACCTTCAGGAAAAATACCTATGGCTCCCTGCTCTTCTAATACATTTATTGCATTTTCAAGTCCTTCCATACCGCCAGCCTCACGATCGACAGGAATAACTCCTACTTGCTTAAACACTAGACGACGAATACGACCATCAAAATGTTCTTTCTTAGACATGTAAGAAACTGGTCTCTTAACTGCAGTCATAATGAATGCTGGATCAATATGTGAAAGATGATTAGCTGCAATAATCAAAGGACCATCCACGGGTATCTTATCTCTGTCTAAGTATCTAGGGCGGAACATTATTCTCAAAAAGGTTCCCAATGTCAATCTCGTTGTAGTATACGATAGTGGAGGACGTTTTGACATTAATGACCTATGCAAGCCAGATAATATAGTAGTGTGTTTTTCTTAAATTAAAGACTGTTCTTCAAGAATAACTGTTTGTATTTCTTTAATGGAGTTTAGTCCTTCTTCTACTTCTGTAGCAAAACCATCTCTATCTATTCCAACAATAGCTATCATAAGAGCCTTTAAACCGAATGCAAAGGGCTTGACTTCATGAGCTCCAAAATTTGCATCGTCAGGAAGAACTCCTGGTATTNCAGAAACAATAGCTTCTATATCTGAATCTGGAGATTCTGGCATTAGTCTGTACTTTAAAGCAACTTCACCCATGTTAATGTAGTCAAAAGGGCTCAATTAATTAATTTGGGCATACATAACAAATATTATTACTACAGATTAACATTAAAGATAATGGAAGAACCCGAATTGAGAATTGGAGGATGGGTTCAAGAAAAAAAGCGAGGCAAAATTAGAAGAGTATTTAGTTTCTTACTAATACTGTTAGTAGGCTTATTAATCGGAGGGCCTGCTCTAGTTAACTATCAGGAAGTAAGCGTTGGTAGCGGATCTCTTTATCTTAATGCTGGAGTGTGGAACGGACCTTTTGAAAATGAAAATATTAAAGAATTTAATGGACATTTAAAAATTTCAAAGGAGAGTTATGAAAGTTTGGACGGAAGCTCTGGAAAACTCATAATTTTATCATTAAGCTCTTTGGTAAATTTGGAAAGTTTGAACTTCCAAGACATCACAGTTAACAAGGTAAAACAGCAAATGGAACACGAAGGCTTAGAATTACTTTCAAATGGAAACATTCTAACAGAAGTAAATTCCATACTTCCTGCTGACACTTCAATATATCAATGGAATGCAAAGACTACTGAAAGTTCCTTATTTTTCAATTCTGATTATACTGGTGAACTTTTAGTAAAAGTTTTTTCTTGGAGCTCCTGTAGAGGATTAATGGGAGAATTAGACTGCAACGCAATTATTAGTATAGCCATTGGAATTGATCAAAAAAACATCGAACAGGCTACTGACCTAATCGAAAATGTAGGAATCTAAAATGTTCTGCCCAAAATGTAAATCTATGCTGGTTTTAAATCGAAATACAGGTCAAAGAGAATGCAAAAGGCCTAACTGCGGACATTCCGAAAACAAAGGTGAGACTAAGATAACTAGTAGGGAAATGGAAAAAAAAGAAATAGTAGTGACCGAGGGACTAGAAGGTACTTTGCCAACCGCTAAAATCCTTTGCGAAAAATGTGGTCATAATGAGGCCAGCTGGGTCATAAGACAAACAAGGGCTGCAGATGAACCTTCTACAAGAATTTACCAATGTACCAATCCAAAATGTAAACACAAATGGCGCGAATATTAAACAAATTTAGCATTTAATTCTAAAAGTTTATTTTTTAAGTACAATAAAATTTCTTCTTTCAATNAACNATGATGAATTATCAATATCATTAGAATGGCATATCAATTCCAAGGCCACCCTCAAAGATTCAGCTTCTCCTAGTTTACGTAAAAATATCATTGAGTAATACTTAGAGCCATCTAAACTAGATTCTCCTGAATGATAAATTATAGATCTAGTATCCTCTTCTTTCAAATCACAGAGATAGAGACCAGGCATGCTCTTCGCAATTTTAGTAATTTTACTAACTTGTAAACCCTCTATATTCAACGAAGTATGTGAAGTGTTATCTTTATATTTCAATCTCTCGGACTCATGCTCAGATTCAGAAATTTTCGCCGGACGGACAAAACAACCCAAGAAGTTTGTTTCAACATCACCCAACCAATCGGTACACTTTCTACCCACAACATCTAAATATTGAATTACCAAAATTACTCTGGTATTTGCCCGATTGTCTGGAGAAAATGTAAATGTAATTGGAGAGACCTCACCTGGTTTCAGATGATCTATACGAACAACTCCAGATGGTGGAGAAAGTAAAGATAAGCCTCCTCCCTCGATTTTAACCCTGACATTCATATTTTCCAATTTATTTTCAGAATTATTGATTAGATCTAACTTTAATTCTACTTCTTTTCTGGACCTAAACCGAGATTTGTGTAGTTTAACTGATTCACTAGAAGTATTATAATCAACAAAAGCCATATGGCTTTCCATTTTTTCTAAGATAACTTCACTTTTGAGAGTGCGGGTTGCAATATTGTCTGAGAAATTGTGATAAAAGTCTTGGATTTTATTGACTATTTGGCCAGACTCTAACCAACTTATTATCAAACCATTGACTGAAATTCTCAATTTTTTTAAGTCATCTTCTGATTGCTGAGTTAGCTTTTCAATTTCAGCTATTTCTTTATTAATTCCTTTCTTAGCATCTATAATAAAATTTTTTTGGTCAAAAATACTATCATTTTTTATTTTGGTCAAATCATATCTATCAAGTTTTGAAAGTAAATGTGTTGCGTATTCCATTAATCTTACATATTCTGAATTATCTTCAATATCTCCGCATAGTGAAAAATATGGATAAATCAAAGGAACCATTTCATCTGTTTGTGCACCTTGTAGACCTAGAGAATCCATAAATTCAGGCAGTGTGTCAAGATAGTTCACATGTCTCTTATGTAATATTTCGAGTTTTTCTCTTAAGTCAGCAATCATCTTAAAGGAGGTTTTAAGGGAAATGAAATTGCCTCCTGATTGTTCCTCAATCAATGTAAAATTATCTTGCATATCTCCTGTATTTGATTCGTAAACTGAGACCTTAGACATTAATGACCTAATAATATCAAGATTAGTATTAACTTGATTTCTTAGAAAACCTTCATTCTGGAACCAGTGTATTTTTGTCTCAGATGCTACGACGACATCTCCTCCAAAACTAGAAAATGAAAAGTCAACTACTTTCTCCCTAGCGTAGTATGACCAAGCTTGCTCACCATTTTCATCTAAAATATGAAAATAATTATTGGAATATAAACCGGTCATCATTCCTGATGAAATAACTTCAAAGTCTTCTAAAATATCTTCTGATGGATAAGTCCACATTTCATCTCCATTTCTATCATGACAGCATAATTTATTACCGTCATGAATGAAATAATTTTTCAAAGATTTATTAGAATATGAAACATTACTTACATTAGCTAAATCCTTCTGCCAAAGAACATGTCCTGTTAATGAAAATGACGTTAATTTTTCATCATCAATCGTAATTCCTCCGCTGTCTGAAAAAAAGGTACCCTTTTGTCCAGACTTGTCTAAAATTTTGTCAAAATTGTTTTCAGGTGTTAGCAGGAAAATCTCTTTCGAAGTAGCGACAAATAACTCTCCTAAATTGGAATAATTTATACTTATAATCGAGTCTGTGAAATTATGGTCCCAATCTAAATCGCCGAATCTGTTTAAGAAGGTAACAAACTTTTCTCCTCTCAAAACAATACATTTACCATTAGGATCAATAACAAAATTATCAACAAGACCTTCTGTAACATACTCCCATTTTTGATTACCCCAATAATCAAAACATTGTAAGCTTTCTGAAGTTAAAATAAAAATATTTTCTAAGCTGCTAGATATTATTAGTTGACGACTATGATTAAGCTCTACTATCTTGAGCAATTCCCTTTCATTGAAGATATTCATCGAACTCTCTGTCAGAGCCACTGCAATCTTTCCCTCTACATCGCATTCCAAAGAAATTATCTTATCTTTAACCGGTTGCTTGGCTAACAACTTGACTGGCTTCCAAGTCTCTTGCTTTACTGAGGTACTTCTTAACATAACTTATCAATTTTTACTTATTGTGTATACTAAATGCTGCTAAATAAATACAAATGCTTGGAGCCACCGGAGGGATTTGAACCCTCGGCCTGCTGATTACAAGTCAGCCGCTCAACCGGGCTAAGCTACGGTGGCTCAAAACCCTTTTGGGCTCCTCTAAAAAAAGACTTTACCTCAACTTTTGATTTTTCAGGAAAAAAATGCCGAACAGTATATATACGGGCCTCTTGTCGGCTGAATCCTCGATTCATTGAGAAGGAGATAAGTAAGTGGCAAAAGGTCTTTACACAGCATCAGCACAACGAAACAAAAGACAAAAACATCGTTGGAATGATAGATACTATCGTAAAAGAGCTATGAAGCTCAAGGAAAAAGCCGACCCTCTACAAGGCGCACCTCAAGCAAAAGGTATAGTTGTAGAAAAAGTTGGTGTAGAGGCAAAACAGCCTAACTCAGGTATCAGAAAATGTGTTAGAGTTCAATTGATTAAAAACGGCAGACAAGTTACTGCATTAGCTCCAGGCAACCTTGCAATTAGTTTCATTGACGAACACGATGAAGTTGTCATTGAAGGAGTAGGTGGAAGAATGGGTAGATCTTACGGAGATTTATCTGGAGTACGCTACCGAGTAGCAAAAGTTAACAACGTTTCTTTGAAAGAAATGGTTCGTGGAAGAAAAGAGAAACCAATCAGGTAAATTTTATGGCCGAAGATAAAGAAATTAATAATGATGAAGAAGTTGTCAATGAGGATACAGCTGATGAAGTAGAATTACCAGTAGTTCCTTTATTTGGAAAATGGGATTTGACTGAAGTAAATATTGAGGATAAAACCCTCGAACAACACATTAACCTGAATGCCTTTCAAGTTCCACATACTGGTGGCAGACATTCTAAGAAAAGATTTGGTAAAAGAAACTTAACAGTTATTGAGAGAATGATCAATAACCTAATGAGGTCTGAGAAATATACTGGAAAAAAAGCTCAAGCATATTCAGTATTAAAAAACTCATTCAACTTAATACACGAAAAGAAAAAAGATAATCCTGCACAACACATGATTAAAGCACTAGAAAACTCAGCCCCAAGAGCTGAAGTCGTATCTCTTAGATATGGTGGAATTCGAGTTTACAGTGGTGTAGATGTCTCTCCAACTAGAAGAGTAGATACCGCCATCAGAAATTTATGTATTGGTGCTTTGAATTCATCGAAAAAACAGCGTTCAATCGAAAAGTCTTTAGCTAAAGAAATCATGTTAGCATCAGAGGCTAACCCTGATTCATATGCCATTGGAAAAAAGGAAGAAATAGAACGCCAAGCTGAAGCTGCACACAACTAGAGTGAAAAAAAATGGGCCGTAAAGAAGACAACATAAAGCGTGCAACCGCACTATTTACAAAGCTAGAACAAATAAGAAACATTGGTACTGCCGCACATATTGATCATGGAAAAACTACATTATCAGACAACCTAATCTTCGGGGCTGGAATGATGTCTGAAGATTTAGCTGGTAAGCAGTTAATGCTAGATTTCGATGAGCAAGAATCTGCCAGAGGTATTACAATTAATGCCGCAAACGCATCAATGGTTCACGAACACAAGGGTGAAGATTATTTAATTAATTTAATTGATACTCCCGGTCACGTTGATTTCGGAGGAGACGTTACCAGAGCTATGAGAGCTCTAGATGGTGTAATAATTGTTGTGTGTGCTGTTGAAGGAATAATGCCTCAAACTGAAACGGTTATTAGACAAGCTCTAAAAGAAAAAGTAAAACCTGTTCTTTTCATTAATAAGGTTGATAGATTGATTGCTGAATTACAAGTAACTCCTGAAGACATGATGCAAAGATTTGGTAAAATAATTACTGAAGTTAACAAGCTAATTGTAAGAATGGTGCCTGAAGAATTTAAAAAAGAATGGATGGTAGATGCTCAAGCTGGAACTGTAGCATTTGGGTCTGCCTATCACAACTGGGCAACCTCGTTGCCATTTATGGCAAAGAAGAATGTTAACTTTAAACAAATCTACGAGTTCATGGAAAAAGAACAAAGAAGAGAATTAGCACAAGCTGCTCCATTGCATGAAGTATTGCTTGACATGATTGTAGAGAAATTACCTTCTGCCGACGCTGCTCAAAAATACCGTATCCCACATATTTGGAGAGGTGAATCTGAGGAAGACATTGGTCAAGCAATGGTAAATGCCAATGCTAACGGCGATTCTGCTTTTATGGTTACTAAGGTTGTCTTAGATCCTCATGCTGGAGAAATCGCTGTAGGAAGATTATTTTCTGGAACAATTAAGAAAGGGGATCAAATGTATGTTGCAGGGATGCCAAACGCAAACAGAGTACAATCTGTTGGTATGTTTGTAGGCGGTGATCGTATTTCAACTGAAACGGTAACTGCAGGAAATATTATTGCAGTCTCAGGTTTAAGAGACGCTCAGTCCGGTTCTACCATTTCATCAAATAAAGAAATGACTCCATTCGAAAGAATTGTTCACAATTCAGATCCTGTCGTTACTACTGCTATTGAAGCAAAGCATACCAAAGATTTACCAAAACTTGTTGAGGTTCTTAGAGCTGTAGCAAAATCTGATCCGTCGCTGACAACATGTGAAAAATAATCATCTCCGCTTTCTTCACTCTCAGATAGTAAGTCTTCACCTCTATCTCCGTAGTATCCAACAGCAGACGCACAAATCATTACTTTTGGAGGGTTGTTTAGGGAAGCAATATGTTCTGAAATTAGTTTTGTTCCCTCAACTCTACTCTTCAAGATTTCATTTCTTTTCCATTTGGTCCATGGTAGAGGTACCATGCCACCTAATGGTTTACTAATAGGTTCTCCAGCCAAATGTATAACAACGTCTTTACCAGACAAATTACTCATTGTTTTATTTTCTAGGTTCCAGCTAAGTTCTCCCTTTTGAGGCCTACCTCTGACTATGTTTTCTACCGAATGTCCTGCAGTAGTTAGGTACGGCTTAAGTTGAGAACCAATTAAACCAGATCCTCCAGTAACAGCAATGTTTAGTGGTGAGCCGCTGTACTTAGATTGAGAAACTAAATCATTCTTTGTTATATTTCTTCGGTAAGCAAACATTTGT
>FUFK010042198.1_pt1 | contig 34479 bp, 31 predicted proteins | sample 1021851 | NCBI WGS metagenome assembly FUFK01 (sample SAMEA51879418, study PRJEB19060) | metagenome | reverse complement strand
AGTAATANNAATCANAANNATNTNNCAGTNACNTTNGATACNAGCTGTGGCACTTTTGACAATAATAGTATGGTTTCAAGCAACCAAGGTGATGTGTCTGCAACTTATCAAGCAATAGATGATAATGGCAACTTATGTGAAGGTGAGCAAACCATTACAGTCGCACCTGTAAGTAATCCTTCTAACAGCCAAACGGTAACCGTTAATATTGAAGGTGTGGAAGCCAGCTCAATAGTATATACCACTACAGATGATGTGCAGCTAGGTGCCAATAATAGCGGTTCGTCACGCTCAGGAAGTATAGAATTTACTGTGTATTCAAATGGTAGNCCTGCCGCTAACCAAAGAGTTCAGATAAGTAAGGTGTTCGCTCCTACTGACTTTAGTTTCGTGAGTCTGGGCAATCGAGCCCCTGAGACAGTTACGAGTGATTCTCAAGGTAGGGTCGTAGTCAATTTATATCCTGGAGCCTTACCTGGCCCAGTAGAGATAAAGGCCGCTTTAGTATCGAACAGTAGTGTCTTTGCTTTATCTAAAAATGTTTCTGTAGCGACCGGACGTGCCACACAAAATGGCTTTAGTATTTCACTAAGTAAAAACGTATTAGCTGCTGGCGTTGATGGTGATATTGCTACTGTGACAGCAAGACTAGTGGATAGAGTAGGTAACCCTGTNCCTGATGGTACAGTCGTAAGTTTTATTAGCGAAGGTGGTCGAATTATTCCAAGTTGTGCAACTGCTAATGGTCAATGTAGCGTTGAATTTAGTACGCAAAATCCACGTCCTGTAGATGATCGTATCTCTGTTATGGCGTATGTAGAAGGAGACAAAAGCTATATAGATAGAGATGGGGATAACCAGTTTAGTGCTGGAGATATACTAACCCGTAATATCGGTGACTTCTTCCGAGATGATAATGAAAATAACCAGTATGATGATAATCTAGGTGAATTTATCTATCGCCGAAATGCTTCTAATCTAGAATGCGGTAGCTCATCATTCAGTTATCCTAATATTGACGGAACATGTGATGACAAATTAGATGCTATCTTACGTTATCAGGTTGTATTAGGTTTGGCATCAAACAGTCCTCTATATCCAAGTTTGGGAAGAACTTTGCCAGCAAACCCATTAACTGATTTGGACTCTCCTGTTGAAGTAGACTTCAAAATGTACGGTAACGGCGCTCAAACGGTTAGCATGCCATCTGGAACGAATATTAGCATCGCAGCTGAAGATAAGACCAGTTACTCTCCTACAGCCGTTTTGGCGGATGGCAGAATTCAAGTATCAAATGCTGAGCCAAATACGGTTGCTATTGTTACAGCAGGTTCATCTTCGTTTAATGTATCTATCGGTACAAACGGTACAGGTTCGGCCTCTAGTGGTAATTTACCAGCAGACTCTTCATTGACAGTAGCAGATACAAGTTCAACATGCGAAGCTGAACTCGTTTCTGGTAGTTTGACTGTACCTGATGTTGTTAACTTAGGAGCTGGTGTACCAGTAGGAAATGGTACTTTTGGCAAGGTAACAGATGGTGCGGTCAGCTACACATTTAGCTACAGTGGTTGCCGCCCTAACGATCAACTTAAACTAACAGTGGTAACGCCATCTCCAGCTGCAAACAGTTCTACAAAACTGATTAGATTTATATAAAGTCAATTAAGCTAAAAGTATAGAACCCCCAACCCTACATTGGGGGTTCTTGCGTTATATCTCCCTAAATATATAAATCATCCTAAATAACCAAAAACAACTAACTCAATCAGCAAAGTTTTGCAAAATCTATTAAAATAGCCGATTTGCTATGCCATTAGAATACTTTTAACTGATGGCAGGCTACGTTTTATTTTTAATTGGGCGCACTATGTCAGACAATACCATGACTGCTACAGCAAGCATAAAGTCGAGCAAAACTTCTCAAAATGTACTATCTACTGATGTTATCGATACCGCGACGCTACTCATTAAATGCCGCGACCAAGCGGGCATCGTGCAAGCGGTATCTGAATTTATTCATCGTTATGGCGCGAATATCATCACCTTGGATCAGTACTCAACCGCGCATGAAGGGGGCCAATACTTTATGCGTTTAGAGTTTGCTTTGGCAGGCTTGAGCGAAATTATGGATAACTTTGAGGCCAGCTTTGCGCATACGGTTGCTAAGCGCCACAACATGACGTGGCGGCTACACAACAATGCCATCAAGACCAAGGTCGGTATCTTGGTGTCAAAGTTCGATCATGCATTATTGGACTTATTATGGCGTCATCAGCGCGGCTTGCTCGATTGTGATATTACGTGTGTGGTCAGCAACCATCCAGACCTGCGCCAAGCGGTAGAAAACTTTGATATTACTTTTCATCATGTACCGGTGACTAAAGACAACAAAGCAGATGCCGAAGAGCAGATTCATACGCTGATGGCAGGCAATGACTTATTGGTATTGGCGCGTTATATGCAGATATTGTCGTCCGATTTTGTCAAACGCTGGCCGATGCAGGTGATTAATATCCATCACTCATTTTTGCCAGCGTTTGTCGGTGCCGACCCTTATCGTCAGGCTTATGACAAAGGTGTCAAACTTATCGGCGCAACAGCGCACTATGTTACCGCCGAGCTCGATCAAGGGCCTATCATCGAGCAAGATGTGCACCGCGTCACCCACAGACAAGGGGTAACAGAATTACGCGCTATTGGTCGCGATATTGAGCGCAATGTGTTAGCGCGCGCGGTCAATTGGCACGTCCAAAACCGAGTGATTGTAGCGGGTAATAAAACCGTGGTGTTTAATTAAGGGATTTAATTAAATAGTGCTGAAATCACTGTACGTCAGTAAAAAGGCCGCCAGTCATTTTCTATTATGACTGGCGGCCTTTTTATGTTTGCTGCTTGAAAATACCAACTATAGCAGCATCTCTAATACAAACTTGCTGCCAATAAAGCCAATTGCCAATAAGATAAACGCATAAATGGTCATATTGGCAGCACGTTTGCCGCGTAGGCCGCCGCGCCAATTGCCTATTAATAATAAGCCAAATAACAACCAAGACAGGACGCTAAACACGGTTTTGTGGGCGATGTGCTGTGCCATCAGGTCTTCAACGTAGATAAACCCGATACCTAGCGCTACGCTCAGCAGTACAAAGCCGACTAAGATCATATCGAATAGTAAACCTTCCATACTTTGTAGGGAGGGTAGCTTATTGACCCAAAATCGGTGGATGGTTTTGTGCTTAAGCTCACGAATTTGTAGGCGTAAAAACAGTGCTTGCACCGCCGCCATCAAGAGCACACAATAGGCCGCCAGCGACAGTAAAATATGGGTCTCAAGCCCGAGGCTGATATCGGTAATGGGCTGATAGGGGGCACGGCCGACATAGCCTGCGGTCATACCTAGCAATGCAGTAGGCGCCGCCAAAATCCCTAAACTGATAATAGGGCGGTACAATGAGAACAGCACGTAAAAAAGTAAGAAAAACAAACTGGTTAGACTAAGGACGTTAAATAGATTAAAATTTAAACCATAAAGCGTGACAATATAAGGATATAGCAGCACTGCATGAGCAAGCATCCCGATTAATAGCAGCGCAAGGCTAACGGATTTATGGATAACTCTATTCGTCGTCAACGCCCAGCCGATATAAAGACTGACCACAATATAAGCCGTACTGGCAATCACAAACGCAAGTAACACAGGCATGCCTCATGAAGTAGCAGCGGCGCAAGACTATCGCTATTATGACTTATCGGCGCTCAAGCGACTGCTAAAATGATATGATTAGAATAATCGTTCAATTTATCATAAAATGGTCCCTAATTGAGAATCATCTCATTTATTATTTTTGCTATAAGTTTTGATATAGCTCATCCTAAAGACAAAGAGTACAGCTACAGTAGAACTGTATTTATTTTATAGTGGATTAGCTATACCTTTATTTTATTCTCGCTTTAGGACTATTATGTCGAGTTAAACTAGCAATGGCTCGTTACCGCTGATGTACGAAGCTGGTCTATAAAGTCCAATCCCTATTTAGTAATCATTTATTTGTTATAAGCTACAGAACACAGAACACGTTAAAACATTCACTGAAATACGAGACATACTTATGTTTGATACCTTAACCGAACGCTTATCATCGAGTTTGCGCAATATCGCTGGTACCGGACAGCTTACCGAAGACAATATCAAAGACACGCTGCGCGAAGTGCGTATGGCATTACTAGAGGCTGACGTGGCGCTACCTGTCACCCGTGACTTTGTCAAACGTGTCAAAGAGCAGGCACTGGGAGCTGAGGTGCTAAAAGAGCTGGCGCCGGGCCAAGCCTTTGTCAAAATCGTCCATGACGAGCTGACCGAGATGATGGGCAGCGCCAATCAGCAACTAGAGATGACGGGTAAGCCGCCAGTCGTTTACTTGCTCGCCGGTCTACAAGGGGCGGGTAAAACCACCACTGCCGGTAAGCTTGCCAAGTACTTACAAGAGCGGCAAAAGAAAAAAGTCATGCTGGTCTCAGCCGACGTCTATCGTCCAGCCGCGATTAAGCAACTTGAGCAAGTCGCCGGGCAAGTGAATGCTAAGTTTGTCAATTCTACGGTGGAAGAAGATCCAATTGAAATTGCCAAGCGCGCTATCGAAGAGGCAAAAATTCAATATCAAGACATCTTGATCATCGATACCGCCGGCCGCCTTGCCATCGATGAGGCGATGATGAACGAAATTAAAGCGCTGACTGCGGCGGTCAATCCGTCTGAGACGCTGTTCGTCGTTGATGCCATGACTGGGCAAGATGCGGCTAATACCGCTAAGGCCTTTAACGATGCGCTGCCATTAACGGGCGTTATCCTCACCAAAACTGATGGTGATGCGCGCGGCGGTGCGGCGTTATCAGTACGCGCTATCACCGGTAAGCCTATCAAGTTCTTAGGACGCGGCGAGCAGTTAGACGCGCTTGAGGCCTTCCATCCTGAGCGTATCGCCCAGCGTATCCTTGGCATGGGTGACGTACTCAGCCTAGTAGAAGAGGTCGAGCAAAAGATTGACCGTGATAAAGCTGAAAAAATGGCGAAAAAGATGCAAAAGGGCGGTGACTTCGACCTTGAGGATCTATTGACCCAGTTTCAGCAAATGAAGAGTATGGGCGGTATGGCAGGGTTTTTAGATAAGATGCCGGGTATGGGCGGCTCTGATATGCAAAAGGCCGTCGAAGACGCTAAGCCTGAAGAAAAAGTGCGTGAGATGGAAGCGCTTATCAATTCGATGACGCCGTTTGAGCGTAAAAACCCAGATAAGATCAACCCAAGCCGCAAGCGCCGTATTGCCGCAGGCTCTGGGCGTGAGATTCAAGACGTCAACCGTTTGCTCAAGCAGCACAAGCAAATGGCAAAGATGATGAAAATGATCTCAAAGCCAGAAGGCATCAGTAAAATGATGAAGTCGATGCAAGGGCTAATGGGCGGTGGCGGCGCAGCGGGTGGCGGTGGTCCGTTATTCGGCGGCGGTAGTGCCAAAGGGCAAGGCGGCATGAAAAATGTCAATCAAGCCGAAATGGCTAAGCAGATGGGTCTCGATCCTAACAATATGCCAAGCGCGGAAGACATGCAAAAGCAGATGGCGGATATGCAAAATCAGATGCCAAAGGGCTTTAAAAAGCGCTTTTAATAAATATTATAGTGATGCATGACAAAGCCTCAAAGCTAGCTTTAGCTTTGAGGCTTTGTGTTATGATAAGCGCTATTTATAACTACCAATTTGCTAGCAAAAAATGAAGTCTTTAACATAAGCCGAGGTCATGATGTTTTTAGCTATGGATACCGTGTTTGATCAGTGTTCGGTCGCCATATTGGATGGCGAAGGGCAAGTTGTCTTTAGCCAAACCGAAAAAGGCAAACGTGAGCAAACGCGGCAAATACTGCCGATGATAGAAGCGGCTTTGCAGGCTAGCGACTTGCCGCTTAGCGATATGCGGGCACTGATATTCAATCGTGGCCCAGGCGCTTTTAGTGGTATTCGTATCAATACTGCGGTGATACAAGCGCTATCGGTGGCGCATGATTTGCCTTGTGTCGGCGTATCGAGTTTGCAGGCTATCGCGCAGAGTGCATATCAGCAATACGGCTTAACGCACGTTTATAGTGCTCTTGATGCGCGTATGCAGCAAGTATACTTTGGTGAGTATGCGCTAGCAGATAACGACAGTCGAATTGCGATTATGCAGCCCATGCTGACTACTGCTAAAGGTAATGCGGATGAAGAGAACGGTACGGAGCGCTTATTAGATTATGAGCGTCAAACGGATAATAATTTGCCGATAGTAGGCAATGGCGCAAGCTTGCTCACTTTGCAAGATGAGCAAGTCACGCATGACGATATTTGGCCAGATGCGGTGATCATTGGCCAAATTGGTATCGCACAGTTTATGGCGAAGGGCGGTACAGAGGCGGCAGGCGCATTACCAAAGTATCTGCGTAATCAGGCTTGGAAGACTCTAAAAGAGCAAGGCAAAGCTTAAGGGGCTTAACGGTTATCTATTTGTTTTTTTAACAAAAAAATTTTCAATATAAAAATGTTGTAGCGCTACTGGGATGAATTTTGCACAGCATCGAATAAAAGCAGCACGCAAGGAGGGTTTATACCAGTAGCGCCCTTCAATTTATGACAGCATTGTTTTTAATTAACTATATCATCATATCGAGCAGGCGCTACGTCTGTGGTTAGGAAAGCGTACGTGGACATTATTTTATTTATTCAAGCCGTCATCATGGGTATCGTTGAAGGTATCACTGAGTTTTTACCCATCTCTAGCACCGGCTATCTGATTTTATCTGCCGATATCATGGGCTTTTGGACCAAAGAAAAGGTCGATCTGTTCGTCGTCGTGGTACAGCTAGGCGCTATTCTCGCGGTCATTTACGACTATTGGGGTAGACTCTGGCAAGCGCTGATGGGGCTGATAACCGGTAAATCTGAGACGATGGGCAATCCGCGTCAGCTTGGGCTTAGTTTGATTGTCGCCACTATTCCGGTGATGATCGTTGGCTTTACTTTCGCCGATCAGATCAAGGCGTACCTGTTTAACCCTATTGTTGTCGCTATTATGCTCATCATCGGTGGTCTGCTGATATTTTATGTCGAAAAGCGCCCGAAAACGATTATCGCCAAAGAGGCAGAAGAGGTGAGTTTTAAGACCGCGCTAATGATAGGTCTGTTTCAATGTTTAGCGTTAATACCAGGCACCTCGCGCTCGGGCGCAACCATTATCGGTGCGCTTTGGCTTGGCGTTTCGCGTAAGGCTTCGGCAGAGTTTTCTTTCTTTTTGGGTATCCCAGTGATCGTTGGTGCAGGCTTGCTTGATTTAGCGAAGCATCATGAAGTACTGGCTAGCAGTGAAGATTGGCTGGTATTAGCGATAGGCACGGTCGTATCTTTTATTGTCGCGCTGCTATGTATTCGCTGGCTTGTCGCTTGGGTGAGTCGCCGCGACTTTACTATTTTTGCTTGGTTNCGCATTGTCACCGGCGTCATCGTGTTACTAGCGGCTTGGGTGTTTGGGTATCAGTTTGCCGGATAAAACGATAAAACTACTTTATGTTGATCACTCNCAGCTTACCGCTGTTGAGCGCCTGCAGACATTAATTGCTGATAATCAACTGCCAATAACGCTCGATGTAGAGCGCATTGAAGGTAAAATAAAACAGCGGTTAGCAGCACTAAATGCTGAAGGCGAGCAAGCCGCTTTGTTATTGGATAACAAAAACAAACTATCCTTATTAAAGGATGGTCTCAGCGTAGCACCAGAGTGGGATAAATTGCAGCGGCGGGTAGTGAGCGCCGGGCGTAAGTCGGAGCTGATATTAAGGGCGGCAAAAATCAGCGCAGACAGCCAAGTGATAGACGCAACCGCAGGTTTCGGTCATGATAGCTTGATACTAGCGAGCACNGGNGCNCAAGTCACCATGCTTGAGCAGCAGCCGTTGATGGCATTGCTATTGTTGGTAGAGCAGCAGCGCATGAGCGCGCAGCCCAACTGGCAAAAACTGATGGCGCGCTTAACTATTATCAACACGGACGCACTAAGTTATTTTGCTCAATTGCAAAAAAACACGACTGACCAAGCCGTAGCCGTTGATGTCGTTTATTTAGATCCGATGTTTCCAGAAGACAGCTATCAAGATAGTAAGACTGGCAAAGGCGCAAAAGTAGGCAAGCAGATGCAAGCGCTGCATCACCTAGCAAGACCGCCAACTTTAGACGAAGAAAAAGCACTACTCAATAACGCGCAGGCCGTAGTAGCTGATAATCAAGCAGGTCAAGGCCGAGTCATTGTTAAGCGGCCACAACAAGCGCCATTTTTGGCTCAGCAAAATCCCGATGAGAGTTGGCATAATGCAGCCGTCCGCTTTGATGGTTATTTCGTTTAGTGGAATATGAGTCATTATGTTTATATTGATCTTTAGTAGCAGTCAGCTTAGGAGAGAGCGATGTTAACCATCATAGTTTGGGCGGTAGGAGCCGCATTATTATTAATAAATATATTTTTGCGCACCCGTATTTTGCGTTTAGAAGCGGAGCTTAAAAAGCTACGCAGTCCGCAAGAATATATGACCTATCTACGTCAGCAAAACGTCCAAGACAATAAAGTTGCAGCAATCAAGGCATTACGTAAGCAGTATCCTGAGTTGTCGTTAATCGAAGCCAATAGTCTGTATGAGAACCTATAAAGAGCATCAAAGTTATGAGTAGTACGCCCTTAGAGTTAAGCCTAAAAGACAAGCTGCATGCCTATATGCAGTTGACGCGCTTTGATAAGCCAGTCGGTATNGAGCTNCTNNTNTGGCCGACGCTGTGGGGTGTGATGCTAGCAGCGATGGGGCAGGCGCAAAAGCAGGGCATGGTGGCCGGCTTGCCTAGTCTAAAAGTATTTATTATCTTTGCGCTTGGGGCGATTTTGATGCGGGCGGCAGGCTGCGCGATTAATGATTTTGCCGATCGTAAAGTCGATGGNNNTGTGACGCGCACGAAAGGCAGGCCGCTTGCTGACGGTCGTCTGTCAGGTCGTGAGGCAGTCGCCGCGTTTTTAATATTGGTGACTCTCAGTGCTTGTCTATTGTTTTTTTTACCGATACAAGTGTTCTATTGGTCGCTTGGTGCAGTAGTGCTAGCGTTTATTTATCCGTTTATGAAGCGCTTCACCCATCTGCCGCAAGTGTTCTTAGCTGCCGCCTTTGGTTGGGCGATTCCAATGGCTTATGTGGCGGTACAAGGCGCGCCTGATATTTGGTGTTGGCTGCTATTNATCGCTTATATGTGCTGGACGGTGGCCTACGATACCCAGTATGCGATGGCAGATCGCGAAGACGATNTAAANATNGGGGTTAAATCCACCGCGATACTCTTTGGCCGTTTTGATATCGTTATCATCTCTATTCTACAAGTATTGTTTTTGCTGATAATGGGCGTGGTATTGTGGCATTATTTTGCCCCAACGAGCTTAAATATCATTCCTGTCTTTGGCTTAGCCTTAGTAGCAATGATGTTCGCTAAGCAAAACAGCGCCTGCGCTAGCCGTCAGCCGATACCTTGTTTCCAAGCTTTTTTGGCCAATATCTGGGTCGGGCGTTACGTCTTTGTCTTAACCGCTATCTCTTGTCTATGGACGACTTTCAATGGGTAAATTCTCTGAGTCATTAAAGCGACGCTCGACTAAGAAGCCTGTAGTTAATGAAGTACAAACGGCTTACGAGATTAATCTTGCTGAGCATGGCTTGACCCGCGAAGAGGTTATTGCTACTGAGCGTAAGCTTGCCAAATTCGCTAATACTATGGATTCGGTGGTGCGCATACCTTTCACTAAGCAGGGCTTAGGNGCGGATGCGGCGCTATCCACCATTCCACTAGCAGGTGATATAGCCGGACTGATATTGACCAGTTATGCGTTTATTTTAGGCCGGCAATTAGGCGTTCCTGCCAATAAAATGACCCCAGCGGTACAGCTGGCACTGGTTGATACGGTAGTGGGTATCGTGCCCGGTATTGGCACCTTACTCGATATCTTTATTCGCCCAAGTCGTAAGACTTTGACTATCGTTCATCAGCATTTGCAAGACGAGTATGGCATTACTGAGACCACTCATCTAGATCGGCCGTTTTTGCATCAGAGCCTAGAGGATAAGCAGCGGCAGAGTGCGATTTGGCGCAATCCAGTCGTCGCTTGGATATACTTNCATATTCCTGATATTTTGGGGCTTATTATTATTGTCTTTGTGGTGCTGGGACTTTGGACCGTNATNAGATGGGTTAATCGGCTTATTTTCTTAGGCTGAAACGATGAGTCTGACTCTTTTTAAGTCAGCCAATCATAAACACTAAGTCTGAGTCACTACTTCCGCCTCAGCGCTAGTCGCTTCATAACTTGTGATAGTGCCGTTTTCTATTAGATCTATACTACTACCGCCGCCATGACTGACCAGCTCTATGCTACCATCCTTGGAGCGATAAGTAGGGTTATTACCTTGACCCTCTGGCGCGCTCAAGGTCAGTTTAGGTCTATTAGGTAGGGTAACAATCGCATTCAAAACACCTGTCGCTGATGTCTCAAAAACTACCGATAGGCTCTCACCACTAGCACTGCGATATTCTACATCNGTAATCTGCGTGCCTTTTATNGCCTGCTCTGGNTTTGGGCTGCTGGTCTCTGTGTTAGTCGTCACTCCTGCTGCGCCAAGGTCGTCCTCAAGTGACTCAAGCTCAATATCATGCTCGCTTGACGTCTCTTCTACAATTGTCGCCGATTTTTGCTCATTTTCTTCATTATTGACGTCGGTTTCTTCAATTGTTGCTGCTACAGGCGCGGCTGACTCCTCAATGACTACCGTTTCAGTTTCAGGCTCTTGTTGGCAAGCTATCAATGCNAAGCTTGCTATACCTAAAGCCATAATAGGTAGTAGGCGAGTTTTAGGCTGAGTCNTAGATAAGNTTTTCATAATCGATGCCTTATTATTGATATACAAGNGCTNTAANACGTAACAGATGAGTTAAATTTAAGCCCACNCTAAGCTAACCACTTTTTTATTTTGTATAAACTTAACTGCTGACCGTAATAACCACTCTACGCTGTCCGCCGCCATCTAAAAAGTCTCGGTGCTCGCACAAATAAATTCCTTGCCAAGTACCGAGTCCTAACGCGCCATTCACAAGTGGTATGGTTAAGCTCACCCCAAGCATTATGCTTTTAAAGTGTGCAGGCAAGTCGTCGCTTCCCTCAAGTGTATGACGATAATGGGGCTGATCGGCGGGCGCAACTTTATTAAGCCAATCTTCAGTATCTAAGCGCACATCAGGGTCGGCATTTTCATTGATAGCAAGGCTGGCTGAGGTATGCTGCAAAAATAGATGCACTAAGCCTATTTTTGTATCTCTCGATATCAGCTTGTCGATAGCTTGGTTAATCTGCGGCGTAATAATATGAATACCGCGCGAGTAGGCGGGTAGGGTTAGGGTGGTTTGTTGATAAGGCATCAGTTGCTCTCGCTATGAGGTTAGTGGCGTCTGCAGGCGTTTACGATTCGGTGATAACTTNCTCATCATCTCGCTTGATAAAGGCGCAAACGCTCCTAACATAATATCAGCCAAAGCCTCGGCACATACCGGTGCAAAGGCATAGCCTTTTGCGCCCATCGCACTCATNACCCATAGGCGCTGACTGCCCGTTAGTTGACCAACGATAGGATGATAGTCTGGCGTTTGCGTGCGTACGCCTGCGCGCGCTTGCCANGACTGCATATCGCTTGGAANAATAGCGTCAAGCTCAGGAATAGCTGTGATTAATTTATCACGGCTAACCTCATGCTCATCTGCTCTTACACTAGTATCAATATCATTACGCACAAAACTTGCACCCAATAAAAACTGCGACTCTCCTTCTGCTACAGGATTTAACTTAGCATCGCCAGCTTTTGGCGTAAATAGACTACAATACCCGCCATATTTAAGCGGTAGTTTCGGTAGACTGCCAAGCTGTTTAGCAGTCGGCGTAAACCAAGACAGCTGCCCACGTATCTTACGACAATCAAAAATACGCTCGTCTAACTGATGACTCTCAAAAGCCGCGCAAATTACTACATTTACTGCTTGTAGTGTGATTGTACTAGCGCTTTGTTCTGTATGATTGTGACCGCTAACGCTGATATGGTCTTTTTGCTCGTCTATCTGAGTCACTTCTAAGCGTTTAAAGCGAATCAGGGGATGAGCCAGAATAACGTCCTTTAATGCTTGCGGATTGATTAGACCTGACTGCGGTAGATATAAGTTCTCAGTCAAATCCTGCGCCGTTAATCCTGACAATTCACTTGCTTTGCTAGCTGGCAAGGTTGTCGCTAAATCATCAGGGTAAGCACTAATCTGACTACTGTCGATATTGGCCTTTAGNANTAAATCAAGCGCCGCTGTCGGCTCGATNATAGGCGCGCTATGCTGCTTTTTTGCTTGCTCATTGAGCTGTTTATAGAAGCGGCTGCTATAGAGATAACCGATGGTATGTAGGTGCTCATTAGCGTGATGAAGTGGCGTCATCTTCGGTGCGAGTAGGGCGCGCGGATTGCCCGATGCCCCTGCTAATGGCGCTGTTTTATCCAGTAGAGTCACTTTGATGCCGCGATTAGCCAACGACCAAGCCAGCATTAGCCCTGCAACGCCAGCACCAATAACGATATAGTGATAGTTATCTNAGGTAGAGCTTCGCTTAGAGTTATCTTGAGTAGGAGTTGTCGGCAAACTCTCACTGACTCTGGCAGTCAGCATCTCACGCTTACGGCCAAAGCCTTTGACTTTGTTTATCGTAAAGCCATGCTCTTGTAAGCCGCGTTTGACCACTCCAGCACAGCTATAAGTGGCTGCGGTAGTGCCAACAAAGGAGAGACGCTGCAATTGCGCAAAAATCGTCTCTGCCCACAATGACTCATTGCAAGAAGGGGCAAAACCGTCTAAAAACCAAGCATCCACTTGNGGTTTGCTTCCAGTTTCAGTATCTGCAGTGCTAGTAGTTCCAGTNTCTGTCGCTAATTTCGCTAGACTACTCTGAGCCTCACCAAGCCAAATATCNACGGTGAGATTNTCTTCCTCAAAATGCAAGCGATGACAGCCTTCGATAAGGCTAGGGTATACCGCCAAAAAACTTTCAATATTTTGTGCCAGCTCAGGCGCGCGCATGCTCCACATACCCAAGATTTGCCTTAAGTCTGTCAGGAGGATAGGGTGCTTCTCGGTAGTGATAAAATGCAGTCGCGCAGTGTCTAGATTGGGATGTTCGACTCGTAGCTGTTGCCATAATTGCCAAACCGCTAGCAGATTAAGGCCAGTACCAAAACCTAATTCAGCAATAGTAAAGCACTGATGAGCGCTAAGATTGNCCAAGCGCTCAGCAAGCTGATTGCCCTGAATAAAAACATAACGCGACTCAGCTAAGCCGTCGGCATGAGAAAAATACACATCGCCAAACTCACCAGATACCGGCACTCGGTTACCGCTATCGTCACTCTGCCATGCGATATTGGCAGGGATAATCGGGTTTGCATAAGCGCTAGTGCTAGTGTTGGTAACATTAGTGACAAGAGTAGACATAGAGATCTCAACGGCTAAGAGAGATAAGAAAAGGAGGTAGCTGACATAACCGACTATATCAGCTTAATTTATAAAATAACATTGTAAGGTTAGCAAGATTAGTAAGAGATAGAACAGCTTAAGGGTATCTAAACTATCTAAACTATAGTCGATACACTCTAAAAATGTCATAGCGCTACTGGGATGAATTTTGCGCAGCCTCTGGGAACGCAGCACGCAAGTAAAATTTATACCAGTAGCGCGTTTAAATCCATAACAGTTTTACATTCAGCTAACTATATCAAAATTAGCAAAACTACCAGCGCTCTCGGCGTACAAATACTAGCCAAGAGATAAAAATACCGACCAGTAAGCTAATCAACACTGTAAAAGCACCGTATAAAAACAGCTGACCTTTGCTCTCATAAACCAAGACATTAGCCTGTGTCTGCAAGTCATTGACTTGTCGCTGCAACTGCGCGTTACGGCTGAGTAGCTGTTGGTTGGCGGCCGATAGCGCTTGGTCTGTTGGCTGTAGTTCAGTGGCAAGCGTTGGTTTGCCATCGGCATCGGTAGTCGCCGCTGGTCGCACTGACGTTGACGTCTCAGCCGGCTCGGATTGTGCGGTTGTTGGCTCTGTAGAAGATACGGCTGATGCCGCTTGCACACTAGCAGCGCTGAACAGTAAGGCCATAGCCAGTAGAGCAAACAAAGCGCACTTGATGATATAAGTTGGCACGAAAGAGGTTTGACTCACGATGATGAAACCTTATCGCTAGGTAGGGTGTGGATAAAAGGTCTGACATCGACATGGCTATACACGCCATCGCGTAGATAAGGCTCAGCATCGACCCAAGCTTGCGCTGCTGCTAACGACTCAAAATCCGCGATAATAACACTACCTGACATCGCTGCCGCATCATGCTCAATAGGCGTGGGACCAGCGATAATTAGACGCTTGTCGCGATCTAGAGCTTGCAANCGCTCGACGTGTTCTGCTCGCGTGATCTTACGCTGGGCACTGCTATTTGCCACATCGTGACCGATAATTACAAATAAGGGCATTAGGTTTCCTTTAATAAGAATAGTGAATAATAACGACTTATTATTATCAAAATTAGCATTTAGTAAAGTGCTGTTATTCGTATATAGTCGGTGCTCATTAACAACCTCTCATAACACGATAAGCTTCAGGGGTTGTATGAGCAAACCATTGAATAATAAGCGCTATTTAGGTTTTTGATCCGTCAAGGCCGGATTAATATGGTTTTTTAATACCGCGAACTGCGCAATAATAAANACCAGCATAATAGGTATCCAGCCGTAGGTTTTAAAATTAATCCAAGCCTCATCAGACATCGTAAATGCCGTGATATAATGAAGCACACCCATTAATACAAAAAACAAAGCCCAAGCGACGGTCAGCTTTTTCCAGCCGCTCATGGTCAGAGTGAAGACCTCTTTCATCGCCAATTGCATTAAGGGTTTATTAATAGCGGCGCTGACAAACAATGTTAAGGCAAAGATGCCATTAATAATAGGGGACTTCCAACGTAAATAAACGTCATCACGCAGCAGCAAGGTGCCGCCACAAAAAACAATGGTCAATAATAACACCACCCATTGCTGCTTATCGAATTTGCCTTTTTGGCGAATAAAGTGAATGGCATAAACGATGACAGTAGCGATAAGCAAAGCGCCCGCCGCTGCCAAAATACCATTTTGCCTAGCAACAACGAAGAAGGCAATTAGGGGAATAAAGTCTAATAAGGCTTTCATAGCAGATGAGATGTCCAACAAAAACGTAGAGTGTAGTTTACACGTCTACTGTACTAAACAAAAGCAGTCAGAGCTGCAATAACCATATATGACCACGCAGATATGGCNCTTACCTTTACTTTCTTTATTTTGATCTGACGATAACACTTTAAGGCCCGCTTTATGAAGATAGACTTACATTGTCACAGTACTTGCTCTGATGGCACTTATGCGCCTACTGAGGTGGTACAGCGTGCTCATAGCGCCGGCGTTGAGGTATTGGCTTTGACCGATCACGACACGCTGCTGGGTATCGATGAAGCAAGAGCTGCAGCTACTGCTTGTGGTATGCAGCTGATTAACGGCGTTGAGATCAGTTGTGAGCATACGCTAACGGGCGGTTATGGTAAAAACAAATCCACCAATAAGATCATTCATGTAGTGGGGCTTGATTTTGCTGATCGCGCGCAGATGCATGCCACCTTGCAGCACCTGCAAGACAGCCGTGCGACGCGCGGTCANCGAATCACCGAAAAACTCAGTGAGCTTTTGGCNATCGATTATGATGAGCTTTGGCAAGATGTACTGACTAAAGCAGGCGGTAATCCGCAAGCAGTAGGGCGCGCCCATATTGGGCAAGTGTTGTTTGAGCGCGGTGAGGTCAAAACGGTACAAAAGGCATTTGACAAGTATCTGGCAGATCACAAGCCAGCTTACGTGGCGATTGAGGCGCTGAGTATGGCACGCGGTATCGAGCTTATTCATGCATGCGGCGGCAAAGCAGTGCTCGCGCATCCTACCCGCTATCATCTCTCAGCCACGCGAGTGCGTAAACTCATCAAAGAGTTTGCCGAGCTTGGCGGCGATGCCTGTGAGTTACCGGCTGATAGTGAGCCGGTCAGCACTCGGCGTATGGTCGATCGCACTATCGCTGAGCATCAGCTAGCCACCTCTATAGGTAGCGACTTTCACGGNAGTAACATGCCTTGGCGACGCCTTGGTGATGTACCTACTTTGCATGAAGAGCAGCGAGGGATTTGGCAATCTTTTGACTCATTATCTCGCCAGTAATAGCGAATGACTTAAAGCTATTGAGCGTTTTATTATTGAATCAAGACTTTACATTCGATAATATCAATAAAAAACTCGATTTATTTATACCAACCTGTATACGGCTGCGTATCCATGGCTATTTCGATATATCAATTAGGCTATAAGAAGCTCTCTCAGATTATATTTGAATGGCAAATAGCAGATCGTACCTCGCTACTTGCCTTATTTATTTTTATAGAAGTCGCTCTGCATTGGTTGTGGTTTTTTGTGGTATGGTTGTGCCGAGATACCGTTGAACCTTATGTCGATATGCATCTGTTTTACCCGCTTTGGTTAGGCGTTACGATCACTGGGGTGCTGCTGTGGTGGATGATTGGTTATTTATCACGTATAAAAAGTAACTATAAACAACTACTGCGTTGGCAGCTTACATTAGTGCTGCTCTATACGGTTTATATCACTTCTATTATCATCATGGTCGGCTACAGTAGTCTAGTCGCTGGCGTATCGCTGATTAGCGGTGCTATTTTGGGGATGATGCTTATAAAGCGTCGTTATGCATGGCGTATATTTTTATTACAGATATTTTTAGTGCTACTGGCCATTATCTCTCCTTACTTTGGTATCAGTTTGCCCAATTTGCGGCAAATGCCGGTCATCTCTCCGCTGATTGATATTTATANTTATCTCACTTATAACGAGATTATGACTATCGAAAACGCTATTGCCGCTTTTATTTTCACAAAAGAGACCTTGGATTGGGATGATATTAGTGAGCTACAGCGCTCATCGACTTTTTTTTGGCGCTCAACTCATGTCTATTTGGCACTTCCTAAAGCGCTTTTTACCGTCTATATTTTTCGTAAGCTGCTATATATCTTGGATGAGAGTAGAAAGGAGATTTTGGAGCATGCCCATAAAGATGAGCTAACGACTTTAGATAACCGCCGTTATGGCTTGACGCAAATGCAGCAGACCTTAGCAGANGCTACAGCCACGCAAGANTATAGTGTGATTTTATTAGATTTAGATCTTTTTAAAGAAATTAACGACAGCTATGGCCACAATGTAGGCGATCAAGTATTACGCGAAGTGGCGCAAGTCTTAATTGATTCGCTAGCGACGACTGACGCTATCATTAGTCGTTATGGGGGTGAGGAGTTTTTGATTGTGCTACCCAATACAGCACATGCTGAGACCCTGAGTATCGCTGAGCAGTTGCGAGTAAGAATCGCTGAACACGTCATCCAAACCGAGGACAAGGATAGTGTCAAAGTGACTGCGAGTTTAGGGATTTATACCTTAACGGCTGATGAGCTCACGGTGATCAAAGACAGGCACTTCTCAAAAGAACGAGCGCTACTCAGCTCACAAGCGAAACCGACGCGCACGCGAGCAGCAGTATTTAGCCAAAACAAACCCAGCGGTTCTGCTAACGCTTTATCCGATATTCAGCAGCAGCTACCAAAGGATATCTGCCAGCACTTGATCAGTAGCGCTGATAAAGCACTATACGAAGCCAAAGATAGAGGGCGCAATGAGGTGGTCAGTGCTAATGATTTATTAGCAGTGGAAGCATAGAGGCGCAGTTGTTAACTTGGTAATGACAGATAAATGTCTATAAGCTAGCGTACCGTTAAATGCTCAACTACACTTGCCAATACGCTAGTGGCAAAGCTGCCTGTCGTCAACGTAAAGCTCAAGACCAGCGTTTGCTCCCCATCTTGCTCATCCGCCCATCGCCAGCTCAAATCCTCAACCGGTAGTCGCAGTGCTCGTCTTTGCGCTTTTACCTCACGCTGCTCAAGTCCTGTTGCCAATGCCGCCAAAAGAGCATCTTGCTGTACGACTGTGTTCTCTAACTCAGCAGCATCGCCTGCTACTTTATTATTGCCTGCGCCCCACATGACCGCGGTTGGATGAATATCACCGCTGGCCAATCGCGCTTGCAAGGTCTCATCCATGTGCTCGCTGGCAAATATCGAGCCTGAGCCATTTAGATTAAATACNTCGCCATTTAATCCTGTATTCCAGCTGCCGTCTTGCACTCTAGCCGCCAATATCTGATTAAAAATGAGGCTTCGCGCCGCCGATAACTCCATCGAGTTTTGCTCGCGTACGGCACTTTTACGTTTATTTTTCTTTTTAGCTGATGAAGTGCTTTTTAATGGTCTGGCAAATAGGTTTAGCGCTTCGCGGATATTATTACCACCAAAACCAAAGCGCTGCGGACCAAAATAGTTAGGCACGCCGGTCTTGCTGATGGTCTGTAAGTGCTGCTCTACGGATGATTTATCACCCAGCGTTTGATCTTTTGCAAACTCAATATCACGTAGAGTAATCACAAATTGATTGGCGTTATGCGTACCGCGATTTAATTTTTTATTATGCCAGTGCTCAGCGATAATTTTGACCGTCTCATGCTCCTTGATATCTACAGGCGCAAAGTCGCTATCAGGCTTTTGTTTTTTAGGCAGCCGTAGACTAAACCACTGCGTCGTTAGCGCTTGGCGATCTTTAAGTCCTGAATAGCCGACATCGCGCAAAGGTATGTCCGCCCATTCAGAGAGTAATTTAGCTAAATAAGCGGTATTAATCCCTGATTTTTTGATATGTAGCCACAAGTGCTCACCCTCGCCTGTGAAGTCTACCTCTAACCGCTCATTGACCACAAAGTCTTCAGGCTTAGCTTTATAGAGCGCCTGTTTGATAGGTGGCTTCATAGGCTGAGGTAGATCAGCGGAATGGGTTACTGCCGCAAAGTCGATAGTGGCAGGGTCAAGATGTTGATTCTCTATAGCAGTCATAAGAAAGTCATTTAATAAGTGATAAAAGAATTATAGTCAGATCAGACAAAGATTGTTACAAATCTAAGCGCGCTACTGGTATAAATTTTACTTGCGTGCTGTTGTCACAGAGGCTGCGCAAAATTCATTCCAGCAGCGCTATGTCACTCTTAAAGTGAATTGACTATAGTAAGACATTTAGGTTGATTCACTGAGTAAAGTAGCTAACTATAACGCTTAACGCTTAACGCTTAAACTATCGAGTTTTGGATTAACCGCTGAAAAGTTACGATTTGCAACGCGCTAGATATACAAAAAAACATCGCCCGCCAAGTGGTCTTGCTACTATTAAAGATAACGCCATTTTTAATGGTACTTATTTATCTGNAATATCAAAAAAGTAGTGCTTCACAATCAGCCTAGTAGAAGCAACTAACGATCAATNCCTAATAATGAAATAGCAAACGTTAAGGATAACTTATGACTGACAATAACAAAATTACTATTAGCGCAGATGGTATAAAAGATGGCGGTATGAAGTCGTTCAAACAAGACGATGATAGTATCATTTTAATCACCCGCGATGGCGATGAGTTTAACGCTTTTGATGGTAAATGTACNCATGCAGGCGCGGACTTAGGNGANGGACTACGCTGCGGTAATCGCGTGATTTGNCCTTGGCATCACGGCACTTTTGATAGTACTGATGGCTCGCTGATAGAGCCGGTTGCGATGAAAGGCTTGACGCGCTATAGCGTGACTAGGCAAGGCGACAACTTAATCGTTGATACNACTAGCAATATCAACGAGCGAGCAGATAACGATCAGCTCGCTGATACGCATACCATCATCGTCGGCGGCNGCGGTGCNGGCTTTATGACCGCCAACCAGCTACGTCACACTGGCTATGGCGGCAAAATCACCCTAATCAGTGCCGACAATAAAGCGCCTTATAATCGCCCTTTGTTGTCCAAAGCCTTTCTAGCAGGTCAAATGGACGAGAGTAAACTTATTTTAGGCGGCTCAAATTGGGCTGATAGAAATAATATCGACTTGCGTCTGAATCAGCGAGTCAGCGAAGTCTTGCCCAATGAGAACGCCATTATTATCGAAAATAACAACGGCGATAATGAAAAACAAAGCGCAGACTTTTTGGTGGTGGCGACCGGCGCTGAACCTAAGATACCACCGTTTAAAGGTGCTGATCTTGCAGGCGTGTTTACGNTACGTAGCATGAGCGACGCCAAAGCCATCAAAGAGGCCAGCCAAGATAAGCAGGTGGTCATCGTGGGTACTGGGTTTATCGGCATGGAAGCTGCAGCGGCGTTATCGCAAGCAGGCGAGGCCGCCTCAATCACTGTCATTGGTCGTAGCGCGCGGGTAATGAGCAATATCGTCTCCCAAAGCGTCAGCAATACGCTAATAAAGATGCATGAAGAGCATGGCGTAAACTTTGCCTTTGGCGCGAACGTTGCTGATATCAATGGCGATAAGGGTAAAGTCACCGGCGTTACTTTAACTGACGGCAATGAGATAAAGGCTGACGTGGTGATTTTGGGTACAGGAGTAGCACCGCGCACTGATCTACTTGAGCAGGTCAATGATCCTGATGGCGTACAAGTCGATAACGAGTTGCAGCTGCGCGATGGTGTATATGCGCTAGGCGATATTGCCAAAGCCACCAATCAGATGGGGCGTATGCGTATCGAGCATTGGCGCGTGGCCTTACAGCATGGCATGGTAACGGCTGCTGCCATCTTAAATGAAGACAATGACCACTCGCTAGAGGAACGTATTCCTTTCTTTTGGACGGCGCAATATGGCAAAAGCCTACGCTACAGCGGACATGCCGCGACGCCAGATAAAGGCATTTTATTTGGTACGCCTGACGATTTAGATTACATCGAGTACTATTTTGATGACGAAGGAGAGAATACTCGCGCTAGTGCCGCCAGCTCCCTAGGCCGAGACAAAGAGCTGATTGCTTTTAGCGAATTATTACGCCGTGGTCATGCGCCAACCCGCGCTCAAATCAATGCAGGATTCGATATTATCGAGCAAGCCCATGCGCTATCACCATAGACTAATTAGCGGTTAATAATTANCATAAAGGCTGTCCTAGTATATTAGGTCAGCCCTTTTTATTAGCAATAATGTTTAGCCCGAGAGAGTACCCAAATGACTGATACCGCGAAAAACAAAAAAACTGACAATGACACTGCTGACAAAGCAGCAAAAGTATTTTTACGGCAAGCGGATGCTAATGATGTGAGCGCTTTAGAGCAACTCTTAAACCTCTGCTATCGCCAAGATGAAGGCTGGACCAATGAGGCCGATTTGGTGGGCGGTATTCGCACCACGGCAGACGAGCTAGCTGGCGTCATTGCCAATCCTAAGCACTATGTTTTTGTTTATCCACAGACCGATACCGGCGAGCGCGGCGGCAAGGAGANAGGCGAGCTATTGGGCTGCATAGCTGTCGATATAAAGGTCGAGACAGGTTCAGATAAAAAATCTCATANCAACAAAGCTTATATCGGTATGTTTGCCGTNCATCCANAGCTNCAAGGNTGCAGGCNTNGGNAANNNGATATTNCANGCNGCNGANACNTTNGCTNNNNGNCATCTAANAANNAACNNNCANCCNANNCGTCTNACNATGTCNATCTTNAGCCANCGCCCTGAATTATTGGCTTATTATCAGCGCCGCGGTTATCAGCTAAATGGTAATAGTATGCCGTTTCCTGTCGATGGCAATAATGGCGAGCCTAANCGCGATGACTTAGTGCTATTGGAGCTTGAGAAAATCGTTAACGCATAACAGCGGACTTTATGCGCCCCAAAAGTGACCAAAAGTCATAAACAGNCCAATGCTNAGCAAGATAAACGCCACAATGATTAAGCGCTTGAACCAGTTAAAAGCAGGCAAGCGNGTNGCNGGGTCATCAGACATCAAAAATGCAAACAAGAACAATAAACTTGCTGCTAAAGTCATAATGCCTAAGCCAACAGGTAAAATATAAAGGTAGACGGCTACCATNTTGCAACTCTCTTATCGTTTATTAGAATACTGGCATAATAACAGCAAGGANATTGNACTGTCTGNAAGTCACTTGAGGCTAAGGCATAAAAAGAGCAAGATACTAGCAAAGATAAAAGGCTATAAAAAGCAGTGCTATTGACAAAGAAATTATGTTGGGTTTTAAAGGGTGTTTAGGTATACTTTGAGCACTACCTAATCGAAACGAGAATATGATGAGACGTATAAAAAAATTAGCAATTATCGCTGTATTGACACCGCTCTTTGCCGCTTGCTCGAGCGGCCCCTCTGATAGTGATGTAGAAGAGCTGATTCANGCGCAGTATGACAAGGCCAATAGCATCATGGACGATGCAATGGTGCAAGCGGGTGATGATGAGATGGCAAAAGCTGTGAGCGGCATGATGGCAGGTATGATGCCAACGCTTGAGAGCGTAGACAATGTCAGCTGTGATACGACTGAGGGTGACAACACTTATCTGTGTACCGCTGATGTCACGCAAACCATCGGTGGCAATAGTCGTACTGATAGCGGCGCTTTTAAGGTCAGTGATGTCAATGGCGAATGGGTATTGACGCCATAGTGGCCATAGTGGTTGGTATGAGATACAAACGATGAAAAAAAAGGAGTGCCCAAGCGGCACTCCTTTTGTTATTTAACTCTATATGTTTACTCTTTATTGATCAGCTTCTACACTGACAGCAATAACATTTGTTAACGCCTATAACGCTCATCTAGCGCCCATTAACGCTCGTTAACGCTCGTTAACGCCCACTAACGCCCACTAACGCCCACTAACGCCCACTAACGCATTGTCACAAACTCTTCTGCACCGGTTGGATGAATAGCAACGGTATTATCAAAATCTGCTTTGGTCGCGCCCATCTTCACTGCTACGGCAAACCCTTGCAGCATCTCATCGACACCGTAACCGATGCCATGTAGGCCAATGATTTTCTCCTCCTCACCTAAGCACACCAGCTTCATTACGCACTTTTGCCGATGCTGAGTCACCGCGCTATACATCGAGGTAAAGGTCGAGGTGTAGCACTTGATGTTGTCTTTGCCATGTAGCTTGACCGCGTCAATCTCTGACAAGCCAATCGTACCAATAGCAGGATGAGTAAAAATCACCGTCGGTATCAAATCATAAACCAAATGCTCATCGGTCTTGTTGTTAAACAAGCGCTCAGACAGACGCCTACCAGCGGCGATAGCTACTGGCGTCAGATCAATGCTGTTTTCGATAATATCACCGACCGCGTAAATACCATCGACATTGGTATTTTGGAATTTATCGACTTTGATTTTGCCATTGGCAGTCGTCTCGACTCCGGTCACTTTCAAGTTGATATTGTCAGTAGACGGCGCGCGCCCAATCGCCCAAATCAGACAATCAACCGTATCTAGCGTACCATCTTTGGTAAATAGCTCTAAGCTGCCATCTTCGTTTTTATTGACCTCAGTGAGCGTAGTGTTGGTATGTAGATGAATACCGTCTTGCTCCATCTCTATCAGCAGCGCCTCGACGATAGTATGATCAAACGAGCGNAGCGGCGAATGCTGNCGCACGTATAGATGCACCTCAGCGCCTAAGCTGTTGAGTACGCCTGCNATTTCNACAGCNATATANCCTGCGCCTGCGATAGCGACGCGTTTGGGCAAATGAGTCAATTTAAAAAAACCATCAGAATCGATACCGTGCTCTGCGCCTGGAATATCAGGGAAAATAGGATGACCGCCCGTCGCAATCAAAATATGGTCAGCAGTGATTTGCTCGCCATTGACCTCAACCGTATTGGTATCGACGAATTTAGCAAAGCCTTTAATCACTTCCACGCCNTTTTTGGCTAAGTTATTGTCATAAGCGCGATGNATATTCTCGATGTACTGCTGACGGCTTTGAATGAGTTTTTGAAAATCGAAATTCTTTAACTCAACCTCGAATCCGTAGTCTGGCGCGTACTTCTCAATCGCCTCNGCGACTTGCGCGCCGTACCACATCACCTTTTTGGGTACGCAGCCCCAATTGACGCAAGTGCCGCCTAATTGCTCCGCTTCGATAATCGCGCACTTTTTGCCATAGCTTGCTGCACGGTTAATGGAGGCAATACCGCCGCTACCGCCGCCAATGGAAATATAATCNTAATGCTTTGTCATTGTTATGTCTCTTCATTAAGTTTCGGTACAGTTTTGAACTCTATTGTAATGGGTATGGATAATCCATCTTACAAGTTTTTTATCATAAGGGTGTGCCAGCTAGCATCAGTTTATAAAAGTATTTAAACAAAAATAGCCTAACACATAATAATCTCATTTAAACCCACTTAAACCTGCCTAGACTATGGCACGCCGTCTATAAAATAACAGCCCAGGAATGGACAAGCCCAGTACCAATCCTGAGGTCACAAACAAGGCTTCGAATAAATACACCATCATTTGGCTAAATAACTCGTCTGAAAAGCCAAAGTAACCAATCTGCACCATACTGACCATNGCCTTATAAGCGGCGATACCTGGCATCATACANATGACACTTGGGGAGATTAACGCTTTGGGCGGTAGGGTGTATTTTTTAGAAAAGTACACNCCCAAAAAGCTGGCGAGCATCGCGCCAAAAAAGCTNGCCACCACCAGATGTATATGCTGATAGACAAGCGCTGTGTTTAAGTCCGAATCCCAGAGCGGTCATCAGCAAACACGGCAAAATATAGCGTTTGGGCACGCTAAACATCAGCGTCCAGCCAAGGGTAATGATGCAAGACAGCACAACGGTCTCAATAAACCACATCTAAAACCCCCAGTGCTGTATGCGTAGTAACACCAGCGCCATGACGATGCCCACACAGGCGGACAAAGTGAGCATATAAGTAAATACCGCGCGCCCAACGCCGATATTGACATAGCCTTTTAAGATATCGGACAAAGAGTTAATCAGCGGAAAGCTTGGAACTAGCAACAGCACGCTAGAGGCCACGGCAATATCGGCGTTATTGCCAATATCAAAATAATAGGTCGTCGCCCCGATCAAAGAGGCGATAAAAGCCGTCACGATGACCGTGATAAAGGGGTTAAAATGATGCTTTGCCAAGTAGATACGGGTGAACATTGCCACCATACCCGCGATAAATGTCACCGCCGTAATCGACCAGCTACCACCATTTAGATAAGCAAACGCCGCACATGACGCACCAACAAATATACTGACTAGCCATGTCGGATATACCGTTTTATCCAACTCATCAAACGCAAGGGTTGTGCGGTCAATCAAGTCGGTACTATCTACGATGGCTTCGGTTTTATTGATGATTTGCTGGATTTGCACGAGTAAATTGACATTGATGCTTTGGTTGATGGTGTCTCGGGTGGTGGTGATACAGCGCTCATTACAGATAGTCGTCAAAGTGATCGCATTAAAATTTAGCGAACACTCGACGCTACTCATTCCCAATGCAAATCCCAAACGCTTCGATAAGTCCACCACCACGGCAGACTCAGCGCCATACTGCATAAGCAGTAATCCGCAGCGCACGCATAATCGAGTGATGCGTTGCTGCTGTACGTAGCTGATAGAAGTCATTGGAGGAATATGCATATTGGCTGCGATATCGATATGGATAGAGGTAAAGATAGCATAACTTGCCTTGCTTATTTGCTACTATTATAAAGCGTAAACCACTGTCACAAGGAGAATAAAATGCATATCGTCATTCTAACTTTGACCTTTTCGTTACCTGGCTGTAGCTCATTAAAAGAAAAGCGCCAACGCATGGGCGGCCTGCACGCACGTTTTGGCAATACGCCAAGCGTCGCCGTCTGTGAGAGCGGCGCACGCGATCGGCATGACGCCAGCGAATGGACATTCGTGATCGTTGGATTATCCAAACGTGAGGTCGAGTCGCAATGTAGTCAAATTGAGGAAAAAATAGAACGCACGGTGGATGCAAGGATAATGAATGTTGAGCGGGAGTTTGTTTAGGGTTGAAAAAAGCTAACATTTGCTTGATAAATCAATGAGTATTGTAATTTTTAGCTACCCTGCGTGCTATAATTTTTATATTTATATTTGAGCAAATGAACGTAATAGGATTAATCTTATGTTGTTAACTGGAGCGGTAGCAGGTATAGCTGGAATGAAGTTAGCAGATGAACTCAAAGAACCAGTAAAAAAGGCATTTGGATGGTTGTTTGAAAAAGGCAAAAACAAATATGATGAACATAAACTAGAACAAGCACTTAATAATTTATCAGATAAAATTATTAAAGTTACTAAAGTTAAAACCATCTACAAAGGTGACGACAGTATAGATTTACACGAGTTTTATATACCTACTAGGATTGAAAGTATAACTACTTCTATCAAGTTTGTGACTGATATAGGTGAGCAGTCTATGGTTCTTGAAGGTACAGTAGGACAGGGTAAATCTATTTTCATGCGCTATTTAACTTCTCAAGAAGCAAAGAAAGGACAACGTATCCCTTTGTTTTATGAACTACGTCGCTTGGACGATAATGACACATTAACTAATGCTTTAAGTAAGCAGATAAATAACTGGATAAATGAATTTGAATTATCAGATTTCGATAGAGTTGCTAAAACAGGCGATTTAGTAATATTTTTGGATGGTTTTGATGAAGTGCCTCATGATAAGGTCAAAAATTTGCTCAACGAAATCGAGGGATGGTGTGAGCGTTATCCAAAAATGCAGCTTATTATTAGTTCAAGACCCGAAGCAGATATACAGCGTTCAAACTACTTAAAGGTATTTAAACTATCTGAATACCGGTTTTACGAGCAATGCTTATTAATCGATAAATTAGTTGAAGAACCTGAAAGTAATTCATTGTTAAAACAAGCTATTAAAGATAGCAACACGGAAATTCAGGAGTTATTACAAACTCCTTTAATGGTTACACTCTTCGTAATGAATTACAGAGGAAGTCTAGAAATACCAACTAATCAGCATGAATTTTATAAAAATTTATTTACAATTTTGATATCCCGTCACGATAAGACAAAACCGGGGTTTAGAAGAGAAGCTAATAGTGGGTTAAATGAAGTAGAGCTACAAGAGGTTTTTGAAGAATTCTGTTTCATTACTTTTAGTATGGATATACTAGTATTTGATGATAGTAAAGCGATTGAAGTAATAAAAGAATGTCTTGAAAATCAAAATATAAGCGATAATCCTAGACTGGTTCTAAGGGATTTATCAAGAAATTTATGTTTAATCTTGAAAGATGGGCTCGACTATACTTTTATTCACAAAAGTATCCAAGAATTTTACTATGCTTCATTTGTCTACAATCAACCTGAAATGAAAGTTGAATTCTACGAAGACTGTACTTTTAGCTTTTGGCAAGGTAAACATAATATTATAAGTTTCTTAGAAAGTATGGATACTTACTATTTCTATAAAAATTTTGCTTTGCCTATTTTTAATGATTATATCGATAAATTCAGTATCAGTAATGAACACAATACATTAATAGATTTTCTGTATTACAGAAGATTTGATGTTGCTGATATAGACGAGAATCTAGGAATAGATTTTGTCTTTGAGGATTTTTATAAAAGACCGTACAGTTATTTTAATATGTTGTATAGAGATATAGCTATGATTTTGCTGTCTCCTGAAGCCTATAGGGAACGCATCAATACGTTTAGTGCAGTTTCTAATATTGATTTGGAAAAAAGTAAAAAAATTGAGGAGGTCTTTAGCCAAGAAGAGTATTCAAAAATACTAAGTAGTTTACAGAAGCTTGAGAGGGGGATTTTAGAACATAGAGAATATATGTTGAGGTTTATTGACAAGAAAGACTCGAGCAAATATAGAAAGTATTTAAGATAATGATGAACGTAAAAAAAGGCCACTCCCTAAAAAGTAGCCTTTTATCAATGAGTAACTAAAAAGTACTAATTAGTGTGGACGACCTTGGCCTTCAGGTTTCTCATACCCTTTCGCACTCATACAGGCTTGCATTTTTTTCATGTCACTTTTGCTTGGACGACTATCATGAGACATTTTTACGTCCATGCGTTTAGCACAGTCATCCATAGCTTGCTTCATGTCGGCTGACATATTAGGTTTTTGATGTTTGTGGTCGTTTGAGTGGCTTGATGTACCACTTGAAGCGCAAGCAGCAACACCGATAGTAGAGGCCAAGACGACGAATAATAGTTTTTTCATGAATAGTCCTTAAGAGTTTTAGAGCTTGTATAGAAGTGAGCGGAGTCAACTGATAGTCTACAGCGTAGCTTTGCTCAAGTATTTTTTTATTGTATAGGTTTAGACAAGAGGTTGAACCGTTTAAATATTAATATAATCAAAGTTTAAGTAAATTTAACAAATATTAAGAAAGGTAACGTAATGTAGGAGGGATTGTCAAAATTCCATGCAGATATATCACTCAAAATTTACGGCTTGTAAGCTATATAGAACCTTGCCCTAGCCAATAAAAAAGCCACTCCCTAGAGAGCAGCCTTTTATCAAGCATTCAGTAATTATTCATCGTTCACTAATTTGTATTAGCTCACGTCTTTCATACCTTCCTCAAGCATTGGCTTTAAGAATTCACCCGTATACGAGCCTTTCACCTCCGCCACTTCCTCAGGCGTGCCTTCAGCGATGATCATACCGCCGCCTTTACCGCCTTCAGGGCCAAGATCAATCACCCAATCGGCAGTTTTGATGACGTCCAAGATTATGCTCGATGACCACGATGGTGTTACCTTTATCACGCAGCGCATGCAAGATNTTGAGCAGCTTATCNATATCATGGAAATGCAAGCCTGTGGTTGGCTCATCCAAGATATATAGCGTCTGTCCCGTGTCGCGCTTAGCCAGCTCGCGTGCCAGTTTCACCCGCTGCGCTTCACCGCCAGATAGTGTCGGTGCAGACTGACCCAAGCGAATGTAGCTCAGNCCCACATCCATCAACGCTTGCAGGCGACGATAGATCGCTGGAATCGCCGAGAAGAACTCAGTGGCGTCCTCTACCGTCATCTCGAGCACGTCAGCGATGGTTTTGCCTTTATAGTGAATCTCTAAGGTCTCGCGGTTATAACGCTTGCCTTCACAGGTGTCACACGGCACATACATATCCGGTAAGAAATGCATCTCAACTTTGATGAGACCGTCGCCTTGGCACATCTCACAGCGTCCGCCTTTGACGTTGAAGCTAAAGCGCCCAGCTTTATAACCACGTGCGCGGGCTTCAGGNGTNTGNGCGAACATCTCACGCACGGGGGTAAACACGCCCGTATATGTTGCAGGGTTTGAGCGTGGGGTACGACCAATTGGGCTTTGATCGATATCGACCATTTTGTCCAAATGCTCAAGACCGCTAATGCTGTCATGCTTATCCGCGATTAGCGTTGAGGCATTGTTTAATTGTGTGGCGGCGATAGGCATAAGCGTACGGTTAATCAGCGTTGATTTACCAGAACCCGATACACCCGTGACACACGTCATCACCCCAACGGGCAGGCTCAGATCGACGTCTTTTAGGTTGTTGCCTGAGGCGCCTTTGAGCTCGATAGTCATCGGTACCTTTTTAGTTTTNGCTTTCGCTTTACCTTTANCCTCGACCTCTACGGTTTTGGCTTTATGCCGCACTTTTGGTATCTCAATGCGTTTTTCGCCCGACATATATTGTCCGGTGAGCGAGTCTGGCGTTGCCATCACTTCATCGACCGTGCCCTCGGCGATGATATGACCACCGTGTACGCCAGCCCCAATACCGATATCGATGACGTGATCCGCTTGACGAATCGCATCTTCATCGTGCTCAACGACCAGTACGGTATTACCTAAATCACGCAGGCGTGTTAAAGTTTTAAGCAAGCGGTCGTTATCACGCTGATGCAAGCCAATGGACGGCTCATCAAGGACATACATCACGCCCATCAGACCTGCACCAATTTGACTGGCCAAACGAATACGCTGCGCTTCACCGCCGGATAGGGTTTCGGCAGAGCGCGCTAGGGTTAGATAATCGAGGCCAACGCTGACCAAGAAGTTTAAGCGCTCGTTAATCTCTTTAAAGATCTTCTCTGCCACTTCACCTTTATGACCGTCAATCTTTAGAGTCTTATAATAGTCCGCCGCGTCGCCAATGGAGAGCTTGACGATTTCAGCGATGGTTTGTTCATCGACACGCACGTTACGCGAGATTTCATTGAGGCGCGCGCCATCGCAAACGTTACAGGTGGTGTCAGCCAGATACTTAGCCAGCTCGTCACGCACTAAGTTGCTTTGCGTTTTGGCATAACGGCGCTCAAGATAGGGTAGTACGCCTTCAAAAGGAACGGTTTTATTGGTTTTACGTCCGCGCTCATCGGTAAAGTTAAAGGTGAGCTTCTCTTTACCTGAGCCGTGCATGATCAGCTCTTGCTGCTTTTTGGGCAGCTCCGTCCACGGCGTATCCATATCGATATTAAAATGGTTACAAACGGTGGTTAGCAGCCCAAAATAGTACGAGTGGCGCTTATCCCAACCGTTAATCGCGCCTTGATTGAGCGTCTTATCAACATGAGTAATGAGCTTTTCAGCAGCGAAATACTGACGCTTACCGAGTCCATCACAAGTTGGGCAAGCACCGTAGGGGTTGTTAAAACTAAACATGCGCGGCTCAAGCTCAGGTACAGCGCGATCACAAATCGGACAGCTGTGCTTGGCAGACATCACTTGATTATCAGAGCCGCCCTCAGTAGGATTACCATCCATAAAGTGCAGCGTCACTAGACNTTGTCCCAAACGTAGCGCGGTCTCCAAGCTCTCAGCGACGCGGTTACCTAAGTCATCACGTACTTTAAAGCGGTCAACCACCACTTCGATGGTGTGCTTTTTCTTCTTATCGAGCGTCGGTAGCTCGTCAGTATCATAGACATGACCATCGACGCGTACGCGTACAAAGCCTTGNCCGATCAATTGCTCAAGCAGCACTGTATGCTCGCCTTTACGCTCACGCACTACTGGCGCAAGGATCATAAGCTTGGTCTCATCGGGGAGTGCCATAACCTGATCGACCATCTCGGTCACCGACTGCGCCACCATAGGTTCGCCATGCTCTGGGCAATAAGGCGTGCCGATACGCGCGTATAATAGACGCAGGTAATCATAAATCTCAGTGATCGTACCGACCGTTGAGCGTGGATTATGGTTGGTCGATTTTTGCTCAATAGCAATTGCCGGTGACAAGCCTTCGATGCTATCGACTTCAGGCTTTTCCATCTGCGATAAGAACTGGCGCGCATAAGCGGACAAACTCTCGACGTATCGGCGTTGTCCTTCGGCATATAGCGTATCAAAAGCCAAGGACGATTTACCAGAACCGGATAAACCAGTAATCACCACGAATTTATCGCGTGGGATATCAAGATCAATGTTTTTGAGATTATGAGTACGTGCGCCGCGTATTGCGATATGGTCATGGGCCATCGGTAAGGGGTTTCCTATTTTCTAAAGTGGGTCAGCAGTTCATAAAACCAACCAACAATTGTAAATTTAAAAAGTAAATAATGTTAAGTCATAATAAAATAGATAAATAAAAGGAAAAAGCAGTCAAAGGCTTAACTATTTTTTAAACCCTATTCGCTTTCGTTAATTAACAAAAGTCTATCTTTGTCAGTTAGGGGTAAATAGCCAACCGGTATTTATATTTTTACGATAGCTATTGAGTAAGTTTGAAACTGCTGCATTTCTTAGTAAACGAATAATTATCAGCAAGCCATATTCGTAGCAGAACAATAAGTAAAAGAACAATGCTATCAACGCTTTACTTTATAGTCACGATTAGGCGATTATTCAAGTCAGGGACACGTATTAAAGAAGGTTGGTAACAAAACTATAGAGATCATGAAGGTAGAGCTAGCGAGTAGCGCCTAGTAATAAAAGTCTCGGCAAGAAAATGGTGAATGTCTTATACTAGGGAGCTTGATTTGAGGCTGAAGTTAGCAGATGTTATAAGATGAACCAGTGAGGCAAGTATGAATAGCGTAGAGAAACGGGCAATCTTAGGGGTAGGCGGTATTTTTGCTCTGCGCATGGTTGGTCTGTTTATGATCGTGCCAGTGTTTTCGGTCTACGGTGATAATTACGCGTATGCTACGCCGTTTTTGATCGGCCTGGCCGTTGGTATCTACGGACTGGGTCAGGCGATATTTCAAATACCGATGAGCCTTGCCGCCGATAAGTTTCCGCGTAAGCCGATTATCATGCTTGGTCTGATACTGTTTGCGGCGGGCGGTATTATTGCCGCCAATGCCACTGATATTTATCAGGTGATCATCGGGCGCGCGCTGGCAGGGAGCGGTGCGGTTTCTGCGGTGCTCATGGCATTGCTTGCCGACGTCACCCGCGAGGAGATGCGCACCAAGGCAATGGCGACGATGGGCTTGACTATTGCTACCTCCATCATGCTCGCCTTTGCCTTTGGGCCGTTATTAGTAGGCTCGCTTGGTATCTCTGGTCTATTTTGGCTGACTGCAGGATTTGCTATTTTAGCGATGCTGCTACTTTTTGTCGTACCCACGCCAATGCGCGTGCTCAAGCACAATCTGGATAACAAATCGATCGGTGAGCAGCTCGCTACTGTGCTCAAAATCGGCGACTTAAACCGTTTGCACTTTGGAATTTTTGCGCTGCATTTGACTATGACAGCGATATTTGTGATCTTGCCGCATCAGCTCACAGAGGTGATGGGTCTATCGGTACGTCAGCAAGGCTTAGTNTANTTGCCGCTATTGTTTGTCGGCTTTGCCGTCGCCATTCCTTTTATTATTATCGCTGAAAAGAAGCNTAAAATGCGCCAAGTCTTTCTAGCTGCTATCGCCTTAATGACTGCAGCCTTGGCATTACTGGCCTTAGGTAGCCAAGTCGGTGTCGGTATTATTGTAGGTTTATTGCTCTATTTTATGGGTTTTAACTTACTTGAGGCCACTATTCCATCTTGGATATCCAAGCGCGCCCCAGTCGCGAATAAAGCCACGGCGATGGGGCTTAATTCATCGAGCCAGTTCTTTGGGGCTTTTGTTGGCGGAGCGATGGGCGGTTTGCTATTGACCCAATCTGACCTACTCGCTTGGGGCATTCTAGCTGCTATTATGGGAGCCGCGTTATTGATCATTCTGCCAATCTCGCAGCCGCCGTATCTATCGAGTACGACAGTAACGATACCCAAAGACGTCGATATTCAGAGCTGGTCGCAGCAGATAACCGCGATTACTGGTGTTGATGAACTGGTCGTTATGGCAAAGGAGCAAGTCGCTTATCTCAAACTGGATAAAACCCAGCTAACGGATGAAGCGAAGCAAGAGCTTGCCAAGTTAGCCCAAAGCCCTTTGAATATTTAATTGCGCCATTCAAACCTAATATTACCGAGCAGTGGTATTGTGCGGCAAAAGGGTAGAGCTTGGCATTTTAATACTGAATACACATCACAGATAATAATAATCTATAGGGCCAACTAACGTACAAATGTATCATATTAAGCGACATAGAATGTCGTCTATAAATAAGAGTAGCTAGATATTTATGCAAAAAACGTATAAAGTAAACCTATAATATTAATTGAAAAGTAGGGTTGATAATTATTGACCTTANAAAAATAGATTAAAGTAAGCAACATAGGCTTTTATATAAAAGCTTAGCGCTTATCAACAAAATCATCTATAAAAAAGGAAGACATTATGCGCGGAGTTAATAAAGTCATCATCATCGGTAATCTTGGTGCGGATCCTGAATCGCGCCAATTCAATAATGGCGGTAGTGTTACTAATATCTCAGTCGCTACCTCTGAGCAGTGGACCGACAAACAAAGCGGTGAAAAAAGAGAAGCGACCGAATGGCACCGTGTCTCACTTTTCAATCGTTTGGGCGAAATTGCCGCTCAGTACTTACGTAAAGGCAGCAAAGTCTATATCGAAGGTAGCTTGCGCACTCGTAAATACCAAGCTCCTGATGGTAGTGACCGCTATGCTACCGAAATCCGTGCCGAGCAAATGCAAATGCTAGATGGCGCAAGCGGCGGTCAAGGCGGTCAGCAAGGCGGCTATAATAATCAAGGCGGTGGTCAAGGATTTGGCGGTCAGCAAGGCCAAGCTGGTGGCATGGCAGCAGTCGCACAAGGTGGTCAGCAGGGCGGCTATGGCAATCAAGGTACACCGGCTCAGAATAACAATCAATTCAACCAACCAGCACAGACACCGCAGTCTAAGTCTAACGCTATGCCAGACGG
>FUFK010038807.1_pt1 | contig 34498 bp, 32 predicted proteins | sample 1021851 | NCBI WGS metagenome assembly FUFK01 (sample SAMEA51879418, study PRJEB19060) | metagenome | reverse complement strand
ACCTGATAATAATTGCCTTGCAATAGATGTTTCCGATCCAGTTGGAATACAAATGTTACTTAAACAGTTTAATGTTAAACTAGTGAACGCACAAAAGTACATTGAGCTTGCAAGATCTATTAAATCTGATGATGAGTTAATTTGCATGAAAGCTTCTATTGAGACTGCTGAAAAAGGAATGTGGCTAATGAGAGACAAACTTCAGGCAGGTATGACAGAAGAAGAACTTTGGTCATACATGCATAAAGTCAATATTGAAAATGGTGGGGAATGGTTTGAGACTCGTCTTTTAGTATCTGGACCACGAACAAATCCTTGGCTTCAAGAATGCAGTAACAGAGTCATTGAGTCTGGAGATTTAGTTGCTTTTGACACAGATATGGTTGGACCGTACGGTTACTGTGCTGATATCTCTCGAACCTTTGTTGAGGGCAATCGTCTAAATGATGAACAAAAAAGGCTCTACTCAATGTCTTTAGAGCATATTAATCATAACAAATCTCTGATTAAAGCTGGTTTAAATTTTAGAGAATTTGCAGAAAAATCCTGGAAATTGCCTGATAATTGCTACGATAATCATTATCCATGCATTATTCATGGTGTCGGTCTTTGTGATGAATGGCCACTTGTTGCTTACCCAAATAGAGATTTTAGCAATGCGGATTACTCAGCCAATTTTGAGGAAAATATGACTATCTGTGTAGAGAGTTATATTGGTGAAGTTGGCGGCAAAGAAGGAATTAAACTTGAGGATCAGTTCGTTGTAACCAAAGATGGCTTAAAGCAACTAAGCTCATTTCCTTATGAGATAGATATCTAAATTGATTGGATATTTTTATTTAGCTGCTGCAGTCTTCTTTGGGATACTTTCAAATAATTTTGCTAAAATATCAAATGGATACGAGAAATTCATACCAACTTCACTAAGTGCTATTTCCATAGTAATCGCNGTCTTTTTTATTTCTAAGGTAATGAAGTTTTTACCAATGGGAATTGCCTATGCCTCTTATGCTGGTTTAGTGATTTTTGGAACGTTCATATTAAGTATAATTAAGTTTGGTCAGAGTCCAAACTTATTTGGAATACTTGGTTGCGGGCTAATTATACTTGGTATTGTTATGGTAAACGCTCTGGGTAAATAATTACTTCATTCCAGTCATAGTGATACCTTCAACAAATCTNTTTTGAGCAACTATGAAAGCCACAATAAGTGGAATGGTAACAGTAACAATCGACGCCATCATAGGTCCAAATTCATCACTATCAATTCCGCCTCTAAATTCTCTAATACCAAGTGGTGGTGTAAATAAATCACGATTACCTGTGATAACAATCCTAGGCCAAAAATAATCATTCCAGTGAGCAACAACTGAGAAAATTGCAAAAGCTAGTAACGCTGGTATAGCTACAGGAAGCATAACTTTCCAAACAATAGAATATTCTCCCATTCCATCCATTCTTGCAGCATCAATTAGTTCATCTGGTACTGTCATAAAAAATTGCCGCATCAGAAAAATTCCAAACACAGATATTGTCCACGGTATTATTAAGGCTGCATAGGTATCCACCAGTCCAGCTTTTGCTAACATGACATACAACGGTAAAGCGATTGCATGTACAGGAATTAATAAACAGAACAGAACCATCGAAAAGACAAATTCCCTTCCTTTAAACCTGAGCTTGGCTAGTGCGTAAGAACATGGAAGTGCAATCAAAACTTGTATTAAAAAGATTGAAACAGTCACAATCAAACCGTTCATTAAATACCTTGGAATTGGGGCTTTTTTGAATGCAAACCAGAAATTGTATTTATAAGGTCGCATTGTACATACCTCTTCGGTGTATCCGTGCTTAGTACAAACTGGGAATGTTTGAATCTCCTGTGCTCCGACTAAACCTCCAGATATTGACTGAATTTCTTGTTGAGATTTAAGTGACATTGAAACCATCATGTAGAATGGGATCAACACAATTAATGCTCCAATGATGAGCAGTCCATGCTTCCATGACTCTCCAATATAATGTCTAGCTAACATTTTAGTAATGTACCCTTTTCTCAATCACATATCTTTGGAAGAATGTTAGCAAGATTATAAAAATTATAAACACAACAGTAATCGCTGCACCAATACTTGTAATATTTTGTTGAATTGCTTTTTCAAAAATTGCGTACATCATTACATACGTTGTTTTGGCGGGACCACCTTTTGTAAGAATTTCAATTGTGTCGAATACTTGAAATGACCTTATTGTCGTTATGGTAACTACAAAAAGAGTTGTAGGACCTAACATTGGCCAAGTTACAAGTTTAAATTGTTCCCAAGTTGACTGAGCACCATCCATTTCTGCAGCATGATACAATTCTCTTGGTATGCTTGTTAAACCAGCTAAGTATAACACCATATTAAATCCAAAGGCTTGCCATACTCCAATAAAACAAATTGTCCAAATCGCTGTTTTTTTATCTTTGAGCCAATACGGGAAATCCATATTGTTAGCACAAGCAACACTGTACCAACTGTCCTCGGAACTAACCCACGGTAGCCAATGAAAACCTAAAATAAATTCTCTAATACCTCCGCATCCATTGGCAAGAAAAGAATTTATTATTCCAAGAGTTGGATGAAGAGTAAATTCCCAAGCAATAGCCATTGCCAATAAAGTAGCCATCACCGGAAGAAAGAAAATTGTTTTATAAATATCAGCTCCAAATCGAAGAGAGTTGAGCATAATGGCTGCAACTAAACCTAATACCACTGAAACAGGGACAACGATTAACACGTAAGTTGCCGTTGATATAATCATTTTTATGTAAGTTTTTCTGGAGAACATTTTTTCATAATTCTCCATGCCTACCCATTCGAAACTAGAATTACCAAGATTGTAATTAGTAAATGAGATACCTCCGGCTAAAAAAATTGGAAGTATTAATATGACAATCATTAGTATGATTGCAGGCCAAACAAACCAAATATGTGCTTTAGAGTGGTGCATATTTATCGGATACGCTCACCAGATGTTTCAAAAAGCATAGCCTCTGCATGAGAGNGACTTATTCTAACTGTTTCCCCATTTGAGATCAGTCCAGCTTGTGGTGAGCCTCTGACTATGATTTTAGAGTCAGATTGATCAACTTGAACATGGTAAAATATATCAGAACCAAGGTTTTCTCGGTATGAAACTGTAGCCTCAAATGCAGGTTTGTTTGAGTCTTTTGTAATTTCTAAATGTTCTGGTCTCACAGCAACTAAAGCTTTTTGACTATTAGTATTAAATTTTCTTTCAAGCTTAATACCCATAAATTCAACAGAACCATCAGAGCTAATCTGAGCAGCAAATGTGTTAATCTTTGGGCTGCCAACAAATTCTGCAACCCTTAAAGATGATGGATTATTATAAACCTCACTTGGAGTATCAAGTTGCAAAAGTTCCCCATCAATCATTACCGCCATTCGAGTTGACATTGTAAGTGCTTCAGCTTGATCATGCGTCACATAAATGAAAGTGGTCTTTAAAGAATTATGAAGCTCAGATAGTTCAGATCTCATATGAACTCTTAATGCAGCATCAAGATTTGATAAAGGTTCATCCATTAAGAATGCAACTGGTTCTCTTACCATCGCTCTTCCTAGCGCCGCTCTTTGTCTTTGACCACCAGATAGTTGACCTGGCTTCCTATCAAGTAGTTCTGTTATTTTTAAAGTTTCAGATGTTTTGAAAACAAGGTCATCAATTGATTTCTTTTTTTCTTTTCTACTTGGTACAAAATTACCAATAAGAGGCAACCTCTCTACAAAACTATAGTCTCTTAATTTCAAAGGTGTTTCTAGATTTTTTCTGACAGTCAGGTGTGGGTAAAGAGCGTAAGATTGGAAAACCATTGCTAAGTCTCTCTTGCTAGCTCTGGTGCTATTAACATTCTTATCATCAATAATTACATCGCCACTATTTTGTTGTTCCAATCCGGCAATAATTTTTAACAAAGTGGATTTGCCGCAACCGGACGGACCGACTAATGTTAAAAATTCACCATCTTGGATATCAAGGCTTAGCTGTTTAAGTACCTCAGTTGAACCAAATGACTTATTGATGTTCTTTAAAGAAATTGTCCCCATCTATTTTTATTCCTCAACACTAAAATAGTTCTGATTAAGACATTTTGAAAGTAAATTTGTAAAATTTATGTTAAAACTTTATGAATTAATTTTAGATTAATCGGAAGTTTGTTCTTTATAGGGGGCTATAGTAATTATGAGTGATAAAATTGAAATAAACAAAAGACAATACAATAAATCACTTTCTTCAACTGTAGTAGTTATATGCCTTGATGGTAGTCAAAAAGAGTATATTGATATCGCCTCTTCAAAAGGATTGACACCAAATCTTGATAAAATACTGGAAAATGGCCAATATCTGATGGCTAACAGTGCTATTCCCAGTTTTACAAACCCTAACAACATTTCGATAGTCACAGGGCAGCCTAGTGATGTTCATGGAATAAGTGGTAATTTCTTTTATACCCCATCAACCGGTGAAGAAGTGATGATGAATGATCCAAAATATTTAAGAGCTCCAACTATTTTTGAGAAATATTATAATGAAGGTTATAAAATAGCAGTAATCACTGCTAAGGATAAATTAAGAACTCTTTTAGGTAATGGTTTAAAATTTAATGAAGGAAGAGCAATCTGTTTTTCATCAGAAAAATCAGATCAGGCCACTCTCAGTGAAAATGGTATTGAAAATATTAATGACTGGATTGGAATGAAAGTACCTGAAGTATATTCTCAGGATCTATCAGAATTTGTTATGGCAGCTGGGGTAAAATTACTTGAAGAATTTAATCCTGACATTATGTATTTATCTACAACTGACTTTATTCAACACAAATATGCACCTGGAGATAAAGAAGCAAATGATTTTTATCAGATGTTTGATAAGTATGTCAGTAAAATTTGTAGTAATGGGAATTCGGTTGTCATCACTGCAGATCATGGAATGAAGTCTAAAGCAAATATTAATGGAGAACCTAATGCCATCTTCCTTCAAGATTATTTAGATGATCAAATGGGTAAAGATGAGGCTAAAGTAATACTTCCAATTACTGACCCTTATGTAGTTCATCATGGTTCACTGGGATCGTTTGCCACTATATATGTAAAAGATAAATCAAAAATTGGTGAAACAATTAGCAAAATATCATCAATTAAAGAAATTGAAGTAGTTGTTAAACAAGAAGAAGCATGTAGAGAATATAGGCTACCTTCAGATAGAATAGGTGATATCGTATGCATGTCATCTGAAGATATGACAATTGGTACCTCAAAAGCTAATCATGATCTTTCAAAATTAAAGGAACCCCTTAGATCTCATGGAGGTCATCATGAAAGAGAAGTTCCTTTTATTTCTAATAAAAAACTAAACATTGCCAAAGATCAAAGTTTAAATAACTATGATGCATTTTTTTATGCTATTAATGGAGCTTAATCATGACTGATAAAATTATTAATGAGGGTATGAGGATTGGTGGAAAAACTGTTCACACCGATAACAAGATTGATGTTATCTATCCCTTCACAGGTAAAGTTATAGGCACAGTACCAGCTGGCACAGCAGAACATGCTCAAAAAGCCTTTGATATTGCTGCAAATTATAAACCTAATTTATCTAGATATGATCGTCAAAAAATACTTCAAAAGACTGCTGAAACACTTGTTGAGAGAAAAGAACAAATCTCTGATCTAATTTCACTTGAGTCTGGGCTATCGAAACAAGATACGCTTTATGAAGTTGGTAGAGCCTTTGATGTATTTTCTCTTACTGCTCAGCTTTGTATCCAGGATGACGGAGAAATTTATTCTTGTGATTTAACACCTCATGGAAAACAAAGAAAAATATTTACAATTAGAGAACCGCTTAACACAATATCTGCAATCACTCCATTTAATCATCCTTTAAATATGGTTGCTCACAAAATAGCTCCATCAATAGCAACTAACAACTGTACTGTTTGTAAACAAACTGAATTGACCCCTTTAACAGCTATGCTACTAGCAGATATTTTATATGAATGTGGCCTTCCTCCAGAAATGTTTTCAATTTTAACAGGATGGCCTGAAGACATTGGGAATGAAGTAATTAAAAATAAAAATATAGATTTAATTACTTTTACAGGAAGCGTTGGTGTTGGAAAACTGATAGCTGAAAATGCAGGTTACAAAAGAACTGTTTTAGAGTTAGGTGGAAACGACCCTTTAATAGTTTTGAGTGACTTAGATGATGATGATTTAAATAAAGCAGCTGATCTAGCAATCATGGGAGCAACAAAAAACTCTGGTCAAAGATGCACTGCTGTAAAAAGAATATTAGTTCAAGAATCAGTTGCTGATAAATTTGTCGAGCTTGCTTTGGAAAAAGCAAAATCAATAAAATTTGGTGATCCCATGGATATTAACAATCAGTTGGGCACAGTAATTAATAAAGAGGCAGCAAGTATGTTTAATGACAGAGTAAATAAAGCTGAACAGGATGGTGCAAAAATTCTTTATAACCCTGGGGTCCAAGAAGCTCTTGTGCCACCAATTTTTATAGACAACGTTAATTATAAATCAGAACTTGTTGTTGAAGAAACCTTTGGTCCAATTGTGCCTGTCATTAGAGTTCCCAATGATGATGAAAAAGTAATGGAAATTTCAAATTCAACGGCCTTTGGTTTGTCATCAGGTGTTTGTAGTAACGATTTTAGAAGAATTAAAAAATACATAAGCGGTCTTAATGTGGGCACAGTTAATATTTGGGAAGTGCCCGGTTACAGAATTGAGATGTCACCTTTTGGCGGAATAAAAGACTCAGGATTAGGATATAAAGAGGGTGTAATAGAGGCTATGAAAAGTTACACAAATGTAAAAACCTTCTCATTACCTTGGTAATTAATAGCTTTTAGGAATTATTCACAGATTTTTTCTCACACATACTGATTATTTATACTTTGCTTTAAAAATTTAGCATATTCTTAACATTAAGGATTTAATAATTAATTATTATTATTTTAAGGAGGGACTATGAAAAAAGTAATCTTAGGATTTTTTGCATCAGTTTTCGCATACAACGCTAATGCGGTAGAAATTGAATTTGCATATCCTTATTCAGGTTTGTTCGATGTGACATACCAGGCAATTATGCCAGAGTTTGAAAAAGCTCATCCTGACATTAAAGTTAAGTTCAGAGCAACTTATGAAAACTATGAAGATGCTACTGCTACTATACTAAGAGAGTCAACATCAGGAAACTTACCTGATATCACCATGCAAGGTCTTAATAGACAAGCACCTTTAGTAGACAAAGGTATCGCTTTATCTTTAGAGCCTTTCATTGCTAATGAGCCAGATTTTGCAAAAGACGGTTATCATGAAGCTATGTTGAGCTTATCTACCTTTGGAGGAGAGGTTTATGGCTTGCCATTTTCAGTATCAACTCCAGTTGGTTACTACAACATGGATCTTTTAGCAAGTGCTGGTGTTAGCAGCATTCCATCAAATTGGGATGAAGTCATTGACGCTTGTAATAAATTAGAAGCTGCAGGACACGGTACACTTTACTTTGGATGGAATATTACAGGTAACTGGTTCCATCAAGCTCTAATGCATAGCCAAAATGTTCCAATGGTTAAAGATGGAGCTGTTAATATGGGAGGAGATGCTGGTCTAAAAACTTTAGAACAAATGAAAGATATCATGCGTGGCTGTAATATGCCTAACTATTCTATTGCTGACGGACAAGCTGCGTTTAATGCAGGTACTATTGGTATGATGTTTTGGAGTACTAGTAGTTTAGGCTCTGTTGAAGCTGCAAAAGCTGACTTTGAACTAAAGACTGCGCCTTTCCCAGGAATACCTGGTGTTAATGGTGGAACTCCAGCTAGACTACCTGCCGGTGGTAACGCAGCGATGTTAGTTACTACTTCAGATGATCCTGAAAGAGTACAAGCGGCATGGACATTTTTAAAGTTTATCACTTCAGGTGTAGGAGCAGCTGCTGTTGCAGAAACAACAGGTTACGTTCCTCCTAACAAAGCTGCAAATGACCTGTTAGGTGATTTTTATGATGCAAACCCCAACAAGTTAACTGCTGTTAATCAGCTGCCTTTGTTAGCTGATTGGTTCGCATATCCTGGAGAAAACGGTCTTGCTGTGACTCAGGTAATCTATGACTATACTGAGACCATTGCTACAGGTGACGCCGACGACATGGGCGATCTTCAGGAAGAAATGATGGAGGAAATTGAAGACTTAATGTAGGTCTTTTCAATTCCGTTTATCATTAGATTTTTAAACAGCAGCTAGTATACTGGCTGCTGTTTTTTTTAAATGAGCATCAAAACTACAACCATTGGAGCTTATCCAAAACCTAATTACACACCTATAAGAGATTGGTTTCTCCAAGATAAATCTGACGAAGAAAAAAAACAATCCAAGGGATTGTTATCAAATTGGGATCCCAAAAGTGAAGACCATAAAGTATATGAAGAGAAAGATGAGGAAAAAGAAAAACTATTCTTAAAAGCTATTGAAGAAGTAATTCTTGATCAGACAAGTAGCGGAATAGATATCCCCACAGATGGTGAAGTAAGGCGAGAAAACTATATTTTTTATCAATTGAGATTTTTTAATGGGGTAAGCTTTGAACACTTAACAACTAAATCAGTCAGGAAAGGAGCTTTTGAAGCAACACTCCCAACAATTACAAGTAAAGTTTCAAATAAATCATTACGATTAGTAGATGATTGGAAATCTGCACAGCAGTTTACTAATAACCCAGTGAAAATAACTATACCTGGTCCTATGACAATAACTGACTCCATTGCTGATGACTATTATAATGATCCCAAAAAAATGGGTTATGATCTAGCTTTATGTATTAGTAATGAAGTTAAGGCTCTATCCGAAGCTGGTTGTCAATACATTCAAATTGATGAACCAGTGTTCGCCAGAAAACCAGAAGAAACACACGATTATGGTATGGAAAACTTAGAAAGAGCAATGCATGGAATACTAAAAGAAACTCAAAAAGCTTGTCATATTTGCTGCGGTTATCCTAACTCGCTTGACTCAGAACACTACAAAAAAGCAGACCTAGATGCATATGATAAAATTGCTGACTTAGTTGAAGACTCTAGTATAGACGAAGTTTCTTTGGAAGACTCTCACCGACCTTTAGATTTAAAATTATTAGAAAAATTTAAAAAAACCAAAGTTATTATGGGTTTGATTGATGTAGCTAAAAGTCGTATGGAAAGTGTCGAGGAAATTCAAAAAAGGATCAGAGAAGTTCTTGAGCATATTGATGAGGAAAGATTAATTGCTGCTCCTGATTGTGGTCTAGGGTTTTTTGATAGAAATCAAGCAAAACAAAAAATGCAAATTCTCTCAAAAGCTGTTAAAAATCTCTAAATCTTATGTGGGAATATTATAATCCGGTAAATGTTATTTTTGGTTCGGAAAAATTTAATGAAATTGAACATATAATAAGTAATCGAAAGTACATTCTTGTTACCCATCCTGATGATAACTTTGATACGTATAGAGAGTTTTTTAACAATTTATCAAATAAGCCTCTAGAAATCTTTGATGATGTTCAACCAAATCCAGACTATCAAGATTTAATTTCTGCAGGGGAAAAATTTTCAAAAATAGAAAGTCAAATTGATACAGTTGTTGCTCTTGGAGGCGGCTCTGTCATGGATACGGCCAAATTACTTGCGGCTTTTAAAGGTGAAAATAAATATTTAAATGATTTTGTAAGAAATAAAAAATCAGCTTACGTTCAAGATCCAAAAAAAATTATAGCTATACCTACTACTTCGGGCACATCGAGTGAACTTACGTGTTGGGCTACAGTCTGGGATAAAGANTATAAAAGTAAATTTTCATTAGCAGATAAATCTTTATATCCTGAGATATCAGTTATTGACCCAAAGTTAATGATCAACAAGCCAAAAAATCTGACTATTTCTACTGGTCTTGATGCATTGTCCCACTCCTTAGAAAGCATTTGGAATGTAAACTCAAATCCGATTTCAACATTTCATGGAATTGCAGGTGCTCAAACCGTGATCGATACACTTCCAAAACTTGTAAATGATTTAAAAAACATAGAGTTGAGAACTTTAATGGCTAAAGCTTGTGTTCATGCAGGTCTAGCTTTTTCAAATACTAAAACTGCAATAGCACATAATATTTCATACCCGATAACAATTAATTTTAATGTTCCACATGGAATAGCTTGTTCTTTTACTTTGCCGACAATAATGAGGAGTCTGATTGGCCAAGATGAAAAAACAGAAAAATCCCTAGAAAAAATTTATAATGTCGATCTCATTGAGAGTTCAAAAAGACTATCTGAGACATTGAGAATNCTTGAAGCACCATTAAATTTAAATGAAATTGGAATACCAAAAATTGAATGGGATAAATATGTTGAGGATGCTTTTCAAGGTGAAAGGGGAAAAAATTTTATTGGAAATAAAATCTCATTTGATAAAGCGTGTTCTGAGATGAATTTCTTCTAAAGTTTACTGTTAATCCAACTTCTTAAGTCCGCTTCTGAGCCTAAGCCAATCTTTGCATCAGCCATTGATCCATCTTTAAAGAGTATCATTGTGGGTATACTCCTAATACTAAAGTTTGCTGGTGCTTGAGGATTTTCATCTATATTAATTTTTTTTATAGATATCTTATCGCCCATTTCAGAGGCTAAATTATCCAAAATAGGAGCAATAGCCTTACATGGACCACACCACTCAGCCCAAAAATCTACCAAAACAGGCTTATCTTTTGATCCTTCAAGAACTTTTTGATTAAATTCATCGTCATTTATTTGTTCAACTGTCATATATTTAATATGGTTATTATTATTTGTATTTCAAATACTCATCTTTAGTCCCAACATGAGCATTGATTTTAGTAGTCTCATATCCATAGATTTTTTCATTTAACGAACAATCTTTCCAAAAGTCTTGAATGTTAAAAATTTCAGGGTAAGGATGCAAAGAGTTTTTTCTAATAATATGACAACCTTGAAATGAAGTATTGCATANTTTTGATGGAAAGTTAATAAGCCCTTCATTATTTACTTCAAGATCAAAATTATTATTTTTAGAATTTATAAGAAGGACACTATCAAAACTTTTATTTTCATCAAAAAATTTAATTGATTTTTCTAATTCATTTTCAAAGGACTGGTCCCATAAATTATCTGTATTTAGAATTACTGTATCGTTTGTTTGTATGTTTTTTATACCACCTCCTGTTCCTAAGATAGTTTCTTCATAAGAAATTGTAATATCAGGGTAATTTTCAGAGATAAATCTTTCTAACATATTATGTTTATAGTGGGTATTGATATAAATTTTATCAAATGACATGTTTTTAATGAGATCGATTGCATAGCTAATAAGTGTTTTATTTTTTATTTTTAATAAGGGTTTAGGGATATCTTTGGTTAAGTTATCCATTCGCATTCCATAACCTGCAGCTAATATTAGAGCGTCCATTTAACTTGTTTTGTTATATATCTCCATAAATATTTCTCTTAAATCCCAAAGTCTTAAATATTCAACATGTTTAAATATTTGAGCCCATGTATTTTTTCTAAAGACTTTAAGATATTTTGGTTTTCCAGCATTATATAATTGCACCCAATTACCAAGAATTCTCAGATTACGTAAAAGACTAANCATATGAATGTCTGACCTAANCTCCTTGAGATTAAGTTTCATTCTTCTTGCATAAAGCTTCAATAATTTATCTTCGACTTTGGTAGAATAAGATCTCCTAGCATCAAAAATCAATGAAGAAATATCTAATAATGGATGGTTGTAGTGAGTATCTTGATGATCAATAACATAAACTTTTTGATTGTAATAAATTAAATTATCTAAAAAAAAATCACCNTGAGTTAAAGTTGGCTTAAATTTTCTATATTTTTCAGTACTTTTTTTCAAAGATACTTTCACAAGTTTATTGAGATAAAAACCAATTTGGATCTTGTGATCATAGTGATCAATAAAAGTCTCAATGCCGTTCAAAGCATCATTAAGTAAATTATTTTGTGATTTTACCGGAACGCCTGAAAACTTTTTCNTNGGTTTTTGAAGATTTGTAAGAGCTCTCACAGCCAATGGAAGTATTTTTTTAATTTGTGGTTTTTGGAAATATTTTGATGCATTTGCAATAGGGAAATAATCCATGATTACAAACTTATGTAAATTACTTTGATCAATTATTTTTGGTGTATTAACATTTTGAGAAATTAAAATATCAGTTGCTTTAATATATTTTTTATATTCGCTAGGTTTATTTAAAAAAGAGAGGACAAGTAATGATTGATTTGCTGTTTTACATAATTTGAAAATTTTTTCTGATGCATCAGACTTGAAATTTAAAAAGCCCCCTATTTTAAAATTTTTATTTTGAAGGTGGTTTTTTATTTTGATTAGATTTATTTTATTTTGTGAAGCCATTTTTTATTACTTGATTTTATCTCTATATTTCTTTTCTCACCAGTAACCGAAATATTAATAGATAAAGCCATATGATTATATCTTTTAATAAGATTTTCTAATGGCCACTCAATAAGAANACAATTATCATTAAAATACTCATCCAAATCTAGTTTGTTATTTTGAACTTGATAAAAATCAAAGTGAATAATATTAAACTTATTAAAATTGTAAATATGTTCTCTTTGATACGTGGGGCTCCCTTGGAAGNAAAAAGTTTTTTTTTCTGACTTGCTAATTTCACTTAAGATATATCTAATTAAAGTTGTCTTACCAGATCCAGCCTCTCCCTCAAAAAAAATAATCTGGTTTTTAGAAATAGACCTAGATATNTTTCTAGCTANAGGTTTTAACTCAATTTCATTNGAGACTGCAAATCTCAAACTCAATTAAGCTAGCGATTTGAAATCGGACACTAAATCTAGAGCTTCCCATGAAAAAGCTCCTGAAGAGCTGTCATGTGTTCTACCAAAATGACCGTAAGCTGCTGTTTGTTCGTAAATTGGCTTATTTAACTGTAATTTCTCTCTGATTCCTCTTGGAGAAAGATTCATAATGTCAGGTATCGCAGACTCAATTTTTGCTTCATCTATTTTATTAGTGCCTTGAGTATTCACATANATTGACAATGGTTTGGCTACACCGATTGCATAAGACAACTGGATAGTACACTGATCACATAAACCAGCAGCAACAATATTTTTTGCTAAGTATCGTGAAGCATAAGCAGCAGAGCGATCGACTTTTGTAGGATCTTTTCCAGAGAAAGCCCCTCCACCGTGAGGTGCTGCACCACCATAGGTGTCGACAATAATTTTTCTTCCTGTTAATCCCGTATCACCATCTGGTCCTCCNATNACAAAATTACCTGTTGGATTTACGTAGTATTCNTTATCNTCTAAATTTTTTAATAACTCTTCAGGGATAGANNCTTTTAATGCTGGNTTTACTATTTCTTTAACATCAGCAGGAGATAATCCATCAGCATGTTGTGTTGATATCACNACAGATGTAACTGCACTTGGTTTACCATCAACGTATTTAAGAGTTACTTGGCTTTTTGAGTCAGGCTCTAATCCTTTTAAGCTACCGTCTTTTCTNCCCTTAGCCATTATCTCTAAGATTTTATGAGAATAAAAAATTGGTGCCGGCATCAGTTCAGGTGTTTCCGTACAAGCGTATCCAAACATAATTCCTTGGTCACCTGCCCCCTCGTCTTTGTCAGATGATGAGTCTACACCCATTGCAATATCTGCAGATTGTCCGTGAAGTAAATATTGGATATCTGCGGTTTGCCAATGAAAACCATCTTGTTCATAGCCGATATCTTTTATACATTCTCTTACTTTAGAAATAATTTCATCTTTGTCTTCTTGAACAGGTCCTCTTACTTCACCAGATAAAACAACTTTGTTGGTTGTGGTTAATGTTTCACAAGCNACTCTNGCAAATGGGTCTTTGGAGATAAAATGATCGACAACNGCATCAGAAATTCGATCAGAAACTTTATCTGGNTGTCCNTCAGACACTGACTCAGATGTAAAAATNTAATTTTTTCTCATTTTAGTACCTATATGTATCTTTCTTAAATGGNCCNTGNTGNTCNACNCCTAAATAATCGCTTTGTTCCTTGGACATTTCAGTCAGTTTAGCACCAACTTTTTGNANNTGAAACATNGCAACCATTTCATCTAGTTTTTTAGGAAGGACATAGACTTTATTTTCATAGTTTTTGTAATTCTCCCAAATTTCNATTTGAGCTAAAACCTGATTTGAGAATGATGCACTCATCACAAAACTAGGATGGCCAGTGGCATTACCTANGTTCACNAACCTTCCCTTTGAAAGNATTATTAGCTTCTTACCATCTGGAAATGTTACTTGGTCAACTTGAGGTTTTATCTCTTCCCATTTATAGTTTTGCAAATCATCTATTTGAATTTCATTATCAAAGTGTCCGATATTACAGACAATTGCACGATCTTTCATTTCTCTCATGTGGTCTTGGGTAATGATATCTTTATTACCTGTTGCAGTTACAAAAATATCAGCATACTTACATGCATCATCCATGGTAACAACCTCATAGCCTTCCATTGCTGCTTGTAGTGCGCAAATAGGATCAACTTCTGTTACTTGAACTCTAGCTCCAGCTCCTCTTAATGAAGCTGCGCTACCTTTTCCAACATCNCCAAACCCAGCAACAACAGCAACTTTACCNGCCATCATNACGTCAGTTCCTCTTCGAATTCCGTCTACTAAACTTTCCTTACAACCATATAAATTATCAAATTTACTTTTTGTTACAGAGTCATTTACATTTATAGCAGGAACTTGAAGAGTTCCTTTAGATGCCATTTGCTCTAAACGAAGGACACCTGTGGTAGTTTCTTCAGATAATCCTCTGACATTTTTCAAAAGCTCAGGGTACTTCTCATGCATTCGAAGTGTTAAGTCTCCACCATCATCTAGTATCATATTAGGCTCCCACCCATCTGCCTCAATTGTTTGATCAATACACCACCAAAATTCCTCTTCATTCATACCCTTCCAGGCAAAAACAGGTGTACCGCTTTGGGCAATAGCAGCAGCTGCATGATCTTGAGTAGAGTAAATNTTACAAGAACTCCATCGACATTTGGCGCCAAGTGCTACAAGTGTTTCAATTAAGACAGCAGTTTGGATGGTCATGTGAAGNCANCCCATAATATTGGCNCCNGCCAACGGTTTTGACTCTCCATATTGTTCACGAATAGCCATTAATCCTGGCATTTCAGTTTCTGCTATTTCAATTTCTTGTCTCCCGAATTCATGTTGGGAAATATCTTTTACTTTGTAATCCACTTAACCCTCCTTTTAGATAGACTATTTAAAATAAAATATGATTTATTCTTCATTATCAAGCTCTTTTTATCCTTGGTCCCAGCTGCTGAATAACTTCTTCAGCCTTTCTATTACCATTTTTAAGCGCTTCATCGACAGGTTTTCCAGATAAGTAAAAATCTAAAAATCCTGCAGCAAAATTATCTCCTGCACCTGTTGTGTCCAGAACATTTTCTATTTTTTGAGCAGATTGATGTTTTACATCGTCTTCAAAAAAATAATATGCACCCTCAGCACCAGAGGTCATAACAATTTTTTTTCCAAAATTTTTAAAAAAAGAACTCACATCTGCCATTGAATCAGATTGTGTAAACATCTTTGCTTCATCAAAATTACAAAAAACTAAATCTACATTATCAGTTATAAAATTTTTTAATTCATCTCTGTGTCGATCAACACAAAANGGGTCTGACAATGAAAGAGATATTTCTATGTTTTTTGATTTTGCAATATCTGAAAATTTTTTGAGTGTTTTTTTTGTTAGTTCATGATCCCAAAGATATGACTCCATGTACACATGATCAATTGAATTGAGTATATCCTCATTAACTTCGTCTGGATTTAATTGTGAACCTATTCCGATGTGTGTAGCCATTGTTCTTTCACCATCGGGTGAAACTAAAATATTACAGCAGCCAGTTGGAAGATCTGTTTTATTGGAGACACCTTTAAACGAGATATTTTCTTTTTGTAAATCTTGAACAAAAGCATTTCCATACTCATCATCATTGACCTTGCCGTAAAAACTTGCCTCATGAGAGCCAAAGTTTAATTCATGGATAGTATTACATACTGANCCACCCGAAGTAATTAATGGATTATCGAAATTTGACCTAATTTCCTTAATTTGAGACTCCTCAATCAATGTCATAGAGCCTTTAGTTAATTTCAAATTATTGATGACACTGTCCTCTACCTGGCATATGACATCAACCAAAGCAGTTCCTACCCCTAGAATTTTTTTCACCACATGAAAGTAAGGGATTTTAAACAGAGATCTATTAAAAAATCCTGAATTCCTTATGAAAGTTGAACATAAATGTGAATTGTTTTTGATGTGCAAAATGCGAATCAGGTCAGAATTAGGGCTATTAAAAATGGACCTAAATAATATTTTTTAAGAGATATTCGTAGTTTTGGAAAATTTGATAAAAACCTGTGAATATTTTCAAATTACTTGTTAATTGAATCTTTAATTTCCAATTGAATTTATTGGCTTTTCAGAATTTAATACAAAATAAATTGACTAAGATTGTCTATAGATTGTATAGTCACTAGGCAATAAACACTACATCTAGTGATTATTCAAAAAAGTACACTTAAACTTGGTAGGAAGAATGGAAACAAATAACGCAGAATCACTTGAAAATTCAACAAAAAACACAGTTATAAATAAGCAAAACGAAGAAATAAACNTGCTAAGTCTCAGTGTTGTAAGGCGTGATGGATCGATAACACCTTTTAAATCTGACAAAATTGCAAATGCTATAAGAAAAGCATTTTTGGCACAAACTGATCTTCGTGATAGCAAACAAATTGACAAAAATGTTTCAGTGTTAACTGAAACAGTCACCGCGGCTCTAACTAGACGTATTGCAAACGGTGATATGATTCATATCGAGGATATCCAAGACCAAGTGGAATTAGCCCTCATGAGGGGTGAACATCATAAAGTAGCTCGCGCCTATGTACTCTACAGAGAACAAAGAGCTAACCAACGTTATAAGACTGCTCAACTGAATGAACAAATTGGTGCCAAAGTATCCACAATGGCTGTTACCAAAAGAGATGGTAACAAAGAGGATATCTCTTTAGAAAAAATTACAAATCGTATTTCTATTTTGTCAAACGGTTTAGAGATAGATCCTATTACAATTGCTCAAAAGGCAATTCAAGGTCTTTACGATGGTATCACAACAAATGAAATTGACACTTACTTAGCAGAAACAGCTGCTGCTCTGACAGTAGAACATCCCGATTACTCATATCTAGCTGGGAGGATTAAAGCTAATGCTCTACATAAAGAAACACCAGGTTTTATTATTGCAACAAAAAATCTTTATGAGGATGGTTTATTGCGCGATGAATATTATGAAAAAGTAAAAGCTAACGCTGAAGAGATTGAAAAAATTATTGACTACGATCGTGATTATTACTTTGATTATTTTGCATTGACTACTTTGTTCAGAGCTTATCTTTTACAATCAAACAATAAAACAGCAGAAAGACCTCAGGATTTATGGATGAGAGTCGCTTTATGTGTGTCCGGAGATAAGTTTGATTTTTATCAGGTTAAGAAAACTTATGACAGCCTATCTCAGGGTTTCTACACACACGCAACCCCCACTCTATTTAATAGTGGTTTGAAGATGCAACAATTGTCGTCCTGTTTTCTAATTGGAATGGAAGATGACTCTATCGAAGGAATTTTTAATACTGTAAAAGACTGCGCTTTAATTTCAAAAACCGCTGGTGGCATTGGTCTTCATGCTCATAACATTAGAGGTGGCGGTAGCCGTATTAAGTCAACCAATGGCAAGTCTAATGGATTGATACCTTTCCTTAAAATTTTTAATGAAACAGCAAGGTCTGTTGATCAGGGTGGAGGTAAAAGAAAGGGTTCTTTTGCTGTCTATTTGGAGCCATGGCATGCAGATATTGAGGCTTTTTTAGAGCTTAGAAAAAATACTGGAGCTGAAGAATTTAGAGCCAGAGACTTATTCTATGCCTTATGGATCCCTGATTTATTTATGGAAAGAGTCGAAGAAGATGCCGATTGGACTCTAATGAGTGAACACGAATGCCCTGGTTTATCGGATACATATGGCAAGGAGTTTGTTGATCTTTATACAAAATATGAAAATGAAATGCCTGACTTAAAAAGAATAAAGGCAAGAGCTTTAATGTCTAAAATCATCGAAGCCCAAATTGAAACTGGTCAGCCATACATGCTTTACAAAGATGCTGTTAATAATAAGTCTAACCAAAAAAATATTGGTGTTATCAAATCTTCTAATCTCTGTGCAGAGATAGTGGAGTATTCTGAAAAAGATGAAACTGCTGTTTGTAACCTTGCGTCAATTGCATTACCAAAATTTGTAACTGATGAAAGTAAATTTGATTATCAAAACTTATATCAAGTTGCAAAACTGGCGACTAAGAATTTAGATCAAGTTATTGATATAAATTTCTATCCTACTAATAAAACTGAAAACTCAAATAGTCGTCACCGTCCTATCGGTCTCGGTATACAGGGTTTAGCAGATGTTTATTTTAAAATGAATATTCCTTATGACTCCGTTCAAGCGCAAATAATTAATAAACAAATTTTTGAAACAATTTATTTTGGAGCTTTAGAAGCATCAATGGAACTTGCTACTGATAAGGGGCCTTACTCTACTTTTAAAGGTTCCCCTCTATCTGAAGGGAAATTCCAATTTGATCTTTGGGGTGTTAAACCGTCAAGTATGTGGGACTGGAAGGGATTAATGGAGAAAATCCAAAAGCATGGTGTTCGAAACTCTTTGACCACTGCATGTATGCCTACAGCCTCCACTGGTATTATCCTAGGAAATACTGAAACGTTCCAAGTACAAACATCAAACATTTATAAAAGACAAACTCTCTCAGGTGAATTTTTATTAGTAAATCGTCACCTTGTTAAAGAACTTATGAAGAGAAACTTATGGAGCAAAGAATTACGTGATCAAATTATTTTGGAAAATGGTTCTGTACAAAATATTGAAGGATTTCCTGAAGACTTAAAAGATGTTTATAAAACTGTTTGGGAAACATCTCAAAAAACAGTTATAGATATGGCAGCTGATAGAGCGCCATTTATTGACCAAACCCAATCCATGAACTTATGGTTGGCAACACCTACTTTTGGAAAAGTAAACTCCATGCACATGTATGCATGGAAAAAAGGCTTAAAAACAGGCATGTATTACCTGCGAAGCCGATCAGCCGTAGACGCAGTTAAAGTAACGGTGTCTTCTGAAAAAAAAGCAAAAGAGTCTTATGTCAAAGAGGCGCAATCTAATGAACCAGAAGATTGTGTAACATGTAGTGCGTAAGATTTTCAATCAATTTAATTTAAGGAGCAAGTCATGATATCTAAAGGATGCAAATCAATTTTCCCTATTCAACACCAAGAAATTTTCGATCGTTACAAGCAACACGTTCAAGCATTTTGGACGCCTGAGGAGGTGTCTCTTCAAGATGATTTAAGAGATCTAAAAACTCTAGGAGAAGGAGAAATACATTTTATCAAACATGTGCTTGCATTTTTTGCAAATTCAGAGGCAATGATAAATGAAAATCTAGCATCCAGATTTTATAATGAGATTTTAATTCCTGAGTCTCGATTGTTTATCACCATGCAAATGCTAAATGAGTCTATTCACGCAGAAATGTATGGTTTACAAATTGAAGCTTATGTAGAGGACCCATCAGAAAAAGATAAGCTATTTTCTGCTATTCAAAACGTTCCTTGTATTAATAAAAAAGCACAGTGGGTTTCAAAATGGCTGAATGGAAATCAAAATTTATTAACACGCTTAATTGCCTTTGGTTTAGTTGAAGGATTATTTTTTGCTGGATCCTTTTGTGCCATTTATTACTTTAGAAAAAGAGGTTTACTTCCAGGCTTAGCCTTATCAAATGACTGGATAGCCAGAGATGAAGGAATGCACTTCAGTTTCTCAGCTTTGATGTTTAAAACATTAAGTGAAAAGTTTAATAAAGGAACCTTGTCAGATGAAGATATTAAATCGATGGATTTAATCCCTGGTCCTGTCGCACAGTCTGAGTTCGAAGAAATAGTCAGAGAAGCAGTGGAGTTTGAAAAAGAATTTGTTACTGATGCACTTCCTGTTGATCTCATTGGTATGAACAAGGAAATGATGTGTATGTATATTGAAGCTGTTTCAGATCGAATTGCTGATCTTTTTGGATTTGAAAGGGTATTTAATACTGAAAACCCATTTGATTTCATGAGAGCTCTTGATGTTCAAAATGTGACTAATTTCTTCGAGAAAAGGGTATCTGAATACCAGCGTCCAACAGATCGTTCTTTGTCTTTTGACGAGTCTTTCTAAGTGGAAGTCAAAATTTATAGTAAAGACAACTGTATTTTTTGCACTAAAGCCAAGGCAGTTTTATCCTCACATAACCCCCAAGTATTAATGCTTGATGAGGATTACAGCCGTGATCAGTTTTTTGAAATATTTCCAACTGCCAAAACGTTTCCCCAAATCATAATCAACGGTGAAAAAATTGGTGGCTACCATGAGCTAGAACGTTGGATGGCATTTAATAAACCTGACGATGATTTTTAGTTTTAACTAGTGAGCTAATCCCCAGTTCAAGCCACCACCGAAGTCGACTTTTATAGGAGTTTTAAAAGATTTGTATTTTTGATGTGATGTTTCCATCAACTTAGTTATTTGTGGAATAATATCTTTTTCTTTTTTATGAATTTCAAATAAAAGCTCATCATGGACTTGTGATGTCATTTTAGATTTACATTTATTTTTCTCTAAATAGCTATGAATATCCAACATTGCAATTTTAATTAACTCAGATGCTGTGCCTTGAATAGGTGCATTGATAGCTTGTCTTTCTGCAAAAGATCGGAGCATAAAATTTTTAGCATTGATGTCTTTAATGTGAGACTTTCTTCCAAAAAGGTTTTCAACATAGCCTAGTTTTTTTGCTTTATCGGTAGTTGNTTTCATAAANTCACTAATGTTTGGAAATTTTTGAAAATAGTTATCTATGAAAAGCTTTGCTTCAGCATTGCTAACACCTAACTGTTTAGCTAAACCATATTGGCTAATTCCATANATTATTCCAAAATTAATAATCTTGGCCATTCTTCGATCATTAGCATTAATTGTTTTTTTGTTAAAAACTAATTGGCCTGTACTTTGATGAATATCTTGATCCTCTTGGAAAGCTTTTAATAAATTAGGGTCTTCGCACGCTTCACAAAGCACACGAAGCTCGATTTGGGAGTAATCGAAGCTATATAACTCATGATCTTTTTCTGCAATAAATGCTGTTCTAATTTTCTTTCCGATCTCAGTTCTAATAGGGATATTTTGTAAATTAGGTTCAGATGAACTTAATCTACCCGTAATAGTAGCTGCAATATTAAATGTGCTGTGAACTCGATCGTTATTATCAGCATGTTCAGCTAAAGAAGATGTATAGGTCGACACGAGCTTGGAGTATTGACGCCATTGTAGAATATGCGAGGCAATCTCTACTCCCTCAGATTCTAATTGTTCTAAGACTTTGACATTAGTTTGAAAATCTCCTGCTTTTGTTTTTTTTGTTACCTTCACATCAAGTTTCTTGAAGATTTCGGTAAGTTGCTTTGGCGAACCAATATTGAACTCCTCACCTGCGATTTTGAAAATTTTCTGTTCAATTTTTTCAATTTCTTTATTTAGATCTTTTTCNAGTTTTGTTAAAAATTTAAGATCAATCTTACAACCNTTGCTTTCAACTTGTTGAAGAACTAAGCTTAATTTTTTATCGATATCAAAATATATATAACTATCGGGGGCATCTAATATTTGATCGTGTAATGTTTCATATAATTTATAAGTGGCATAAGCATCATGAGCAGCGTAATTTGTTGCAGACTGTAAAGGCACTTCAGAAAAATCTTTATAATTTCTTTTAGACTCATTTTTAATGACATCTTTAAATTTTTCTTTTTCTTCTCCAAAATAATAATAATACAAATCCTCAAGATTGTGTTTTGTTAAACCGTTATTGACAAAAAAAGACATTAATAAGGTATCTTGAAAAGAAATAGTATTTACATTAAAGCGTTTTAAAATAACACTATCGTATTTAGCATTATGAAAAATCTTTAAAATTGAAGGATCTTCACATAATAAATTCANCTCTTTNAATATTTTTTTTTGATCTGTCTCAGATATTTCATTTTCAGGTGATTTAAAAGGTAGGTAATAAGCTTGCTGTGCATTAGATAATGAAATGCCAATGATATTTGCTTCATTNACGTCTAAACTATCTGTCTCTAAATCTATCGCTAAGGTTTTTTCAGATTGAAGAGACTTTAGATATTCNATTATATCTTTTGTCTTAATAAGTGATTTAAATTCTAAGTTTTTTTTGGCCGCATGCGGCTTTGTTTCATGAGCGCTATTTCTAATTAATGATTTAAATTCATATTTTTTGAAAAAGTCATTAAGTTTTGGTGAGTCNTCAAAATCTTTTAACTTTTCGATTGTAATAGGTAGTTCAAGATCATTTTTTAGAATTACTAGTTGGTGGCTTATTTTTGCTTTTTCCTCATGATCATGTATAAGATTTTTAATTCTTTCATTTGATATTTTCTCTTTATTTGCCAGAAGGCCCTCAAAAGAACCAAATTCATTAATTAATTTAGAGGCTGTTTTTGGTCCGATGCCAGGGACGCCAGGAATATTATCAACACTATCACCAATTAGAGCTTGTACATCTGTAATCTTGTCAGGGCCAACACCAAATTTTTCCATTACCTTTGCTTCGTCAATTTCAATATTTTTCATTGGATCCATGATGCGATTATTAGTTGATANCAGTTGAAAAAGGTCTTTGTCTGAACTAAATACTGTGGTGGGTATTTTATTGTCTTCACCATATTTAACGTAACTTGCTATAACATCATCGGCCTCAAAGTCTTTTTTTTCAATAACATCTAAACCAAACGCATCAATAGCTTCACGAATAATANTAAATTGAGGAATCAAATCNTCTGGTGCCTCNCCACGATTTGCTTTGTATTCAGGAAATAAAGTATTTCGAAAAGTATTCCTTCCTGCATCAAGAATGATTAGTATTTTGTCATTTGGATGCTCTTCAATAAGTCTAAGCATCATATTGCAAAACCCATAAACTGCATTTGTGGGGATGCCCTTAGAATTATTCATTGGGGGTAAGGCGTAATAAGCTCGGAAAATATATCCGGAACCATCAACAAGTATTAGTCTTGGCTTAGACATTTAAGCAGAATAACAAAGAATGTAGTGAGTTTCTATTCTTTAGGNGCGTGCTTATTTAAAATTCTTTGAAGAGTTCTTCTGTGCATTTTTAGTCTTCTAGCAGTTTCAGATACATTACGGTTACACTGTGTAAAAACTCTTTGAATATGTTCCCATCTTATTCTGTCAGCAGACATTGGGTTCTCAGGTGGTGGGGGCAAGGATGTAGCGGTAGCAGACATTAATGATTTTTCGATATCATCAATGTTTGCAGGTTTAGTTAAGTAATCATCAGCGCCCAATTTAACGGAGGATACAGCTGTAGCTATGTTGCCATAACTTGTCAACATTACTGTTCTACATTCTGGGTTTTGCTCCTTGATCACCTTAATAACATCGAGTCCTGAACCATCACCTAGACGAAGATCAACTATGGCATAATTAAAATTATTTCCAGCTAAAACATCTAAAGCCTCTTTTTTTGAAGCTGCTGCTGTTACTGTGAANTCTTTACGTTGAAANGANGTGGTTAAACGCTCACGAAANGGTTTNTCATCCTCAATAATAAAAAGTGTTTTATCTTTGACTAATGTATTTTGCTCTAAATCCGCCATGTTAAAGTTACTTCTGCTCCATCATTACTTTGTACTAATATTTCACCATTTAGATTTTCAATCATTTGTTTTGTTATGAATAGGCCGAGGCCCATATTTACCCCTTTTTCAGTNCTGCTAGAATAGAATGGTTTTCCAAAATTAGCTATAAACTTCTTNTCAAAACCGGGNCCATCATCTCTGATTTTAATNGAATAAGAATTTTTCGATGTCTCTGAGATTACTAATATTTGTCTATAAGCGAAGCTTATGGCATTTTTTATAATATTATTCATCGCTATGTTCAGTTCGGGTGTGATTTTAATGTTGATATTTTTAGAATTTTCATCAGATCTATAATCTAATTTCACAGCTCGATAGTTATTTGAAAATTGATCACATAAAGATTGCACATAGGCATCTAATGACATATTTGTGATTTCAGAAGAAAGTTCTTTTGACTCTGGATTTGTTGAGAGCTCTTTTAGTATTTCCTTACACCNNTCTAACTCTAATAATANAGTTTTAATATCTTTCCCATANTCATCTTTNAATTTTTGATCTTTTTTTAAATCATCNACNATNAANTTTATNGTATTTAATGGTGTGCCTAATTCATGAACAGCTGCAGCTGCTAAACCTCCAACTTTTAAAAGCTCTTTTTCATTTTGAAGTTGNTTACTAGCTANCTCATATGCCTTTTGGGTACTTTTGTANTTTAAGGAAAAGTAATAAAGATAAAAAACTAAAAAAATACTACTTATAAATAAAGAAATCATAATNGCTAGGCTGTATGTAAAATTAATATTAGGATGCACAGACAAAGGAAGATTAATATAAAAGTTAAATATCAANGCAAAACAAACTAACGCTAAACTTAAAATAATTATTATTCTTTCTATCGTAAGATATGATGCTGCGATAGCAATAGGAGCTAAGATAATAAATATAAAAGGATTAGTGTGTCCACCATTTAAAGCAATCAAACTTGAAATTTGAACAATATCAAAACATAAAAATAAGAAGACTTGTTTTTCAGAAATAATTTTATCTCCTTTATTTAAATAAAATCCTAAGAGAATACTAGCCATTAAGATAAAAGCTATTATCCAAGAGCTCATTGCTACTGTCTTAGAAATTTCGAAAAAATACTGTGTTATAAATAAAGTGGCGGCCTGACCTCCAAAAGCAATTGCACGTATAATTAAAAAATCTGAAGAATTAACAAAAAGAAAGTTTTTTTGATTATTCAACTAAATATCTAAATTTGCTACTTTGACTGANTTATCTTGAATAAAGTTTTTTCTATCAGTCACATCATCACCCATCAGCATGATCAACTGTCTTTCAGCATTGATTTGGTCTTCGAGCTTAACTTGAAGCAATTTCCTATTAGTTCGATCCAATGTTGTTTCCCACAATTGATCAGGGTTCATTTCACCTAAACCTTTATAACGGCTAATTGATTGGCCTTTTTTACTCATTTCAAAAAGAGTAGTAAAAAATTCAACAAGTCCATTACAATTAAAGTTTTCTTTTGAAGAAAGTTTAGAAATACCAAAGTAAGTATCAGTAGATTTTGCAAAACCCATTTTATTATAAAGAGATATACTGTCTGAAGAAATAAACTCTCTTAAATGTAATAATTTATCTAAAGCAACCTTTATTATTTTATTGTAACCCTCTTTTTCTTGTAAAAAAACTAGTTCATTACTAATCATACTTTGAAATGTAAATTTAATATTTTCTGATTTATAAACTTGATTTAAATTAGATAAGAAAATTTTAAATTGTGACTTTTCTATCTTATTTGGATGAAAATCCTGAAAAAATAAACCTGTATTTAGAATTTGATCAAAAAACTTTGCATCTAAATATGTAAGATCTAAGTTTTGATAAGCAGAATTTGCACGAGAAGCTAAATCTATTAATTCGTTTAACTGTTCCTCTTTTAGCTGAATTTTTTTCTTTTTATTGTAAATGTTGAAATCGAGATCATCCTTGTTATTTAACAATAAAAACTTTGTTAACTCTCTATCATCTAACAAGTAATTTTCAGCATTTCCTTTTTTTACTTTATATAGGGGTGGCTGAGCAATATATAAACGACCTGTGGTTATAATATCTCTCATGAATTGATAGAAAAATGTGAGTAGCAGCGTTCTTATGTGACTTCCATCAACATCAGCGTCTGTCATGATAACAATTTTATGATATCGCATTGATTCAGGATTGAAATAATCAGAAGGATTGTATTCTTTATCTTTTGGTGGATTACCATATCCAGCACCGATGGCTGTTATAAGTGCAGAGATTTCATTATTTTCTAAAATTTTATGAGGATTTGCTTTAATTACATTTAATATTTTACCTCTTAGTGGAAGTATAGCCTGAGTGACCCTATCACGGCCTTGCTTGGCTGAGCCTCCAGCTGAGTCACCCTCAACTATAAATAATTCTGAATTTGATGGATCTTTTTCTTGGCAATCAGCTAATTTTCCCGGAAGTGATGATGTCTCTAATACATTTTTTCTTCTTGTAAGTTCTCTTGCTTTTCTTGCTGCCTCTCTGGCACTTGCTGCCTCAATAATTTTTGAAACTAACTTTTTTGCCTCTCCAGGAGTTTGCTCTAACCAAGCGCTTAATTGTTCAGATATTATTTTCTCAACAACTGGTCTTACCTCAGACGAAACTAGCTTATCTTTGGTTTGGGATGAAAACTTAGGGTCTGGAACCTTTACAGATAGTACNCATGTCATGCCCTCTCTAGCATCATCTCCTGAAATGGTGATATTGCCTTTTTTAGCAACTGCAACTGTATTTGAGTATCCAACTAATGAGCGTGTTAGTGCTGATCGAAAACCCTGTAAATGTGTTCCTCCATCTCCTTGAGGAATGTTATTAGTAAAGCAAAGCATATTTTCATTGTATCCATCATTCCATTGTAAAGCGCCTTCAACTTTAATTCCATTTGACTCGCCATTAAAAGGTATAATTTTATTTAAAGTTGATTTTCTTGAATTAAGAAATTGCACATATGCCGTTAAACCTCCTTGATAATAGAATTCAATAGGTTCTACTTTTGATGTGCGCATATCAGATAATGTAATGCGTACGTTAGAGTTTAGAAAAGCTAACTGGCGAACTCTATTTTCTAATGTTTTAAGAATAAGAGTTGTATTGGAAAAAATTTTTTTTGATGGCCAAAATTGGACAGTTGTTCCAGTTCTCTCCGTCTTTTTCATTGAACCGATCTCTTTTAATTTTTTTGTTGTAACACCATCTTTAAATTCCATTGTATGAATTTTGCCATTTCTGCGAATTGTTAAAGATAGTCTTTCTGATAAGGCATTCACAACAGAAACACCAACCCCATGAAGACCACCGGAGATTTTATAGCTATTTTGGTCAAATTTACCACCTGCATGTAGTTGGGTCATGATTACCTCAGCTGCTGGGACTTTTTCAGTTTTGTGCTGGTCAACTGGAATACCTCTACCATTGTCTGATATTGTNGCTGACCCATCTTTATTAATTATTAATTGAATACTGTCACAATAACCTCCTAAAGCCTCGTCAATAGAGTTATCAAGTACCTCGTAAACCATGTGATGCAAACCTGTGCCATCATCGGTATCACCAATGTACATACCTGGTCTTTTTCTGACTGCCTCTAAGCCTTTTAAAACTTTTATCGAGGATGCTGTATATTGATCTGTCATTAAAATATTTCTTTAATATCTAAGTTATCTATATTCCCTTGAAGTGTGAAGTTATCAGTGGTTGAAAAGAAAGTCTGAAATTTATTTTCTGCACAGTATTGAATAACTTTATNAACATTCATCATATCAAAGTTATCAAATATTTCATCAATTAAAAAAATAGTAATCTTGTTACGATTTAGAAATTTTGCACAACTAAGAAGAAGGCTTAATATTAACATTTTAGATTGAGCAGAAGATAGCTGAGAAATATTTTTTTGATTGTGTGAAATTTCAAAAACTGATTTTTTTGGATCATGTTGTGATTGAAGTTTATGATCATTTGGCCATTGATTCTCATCAGAGAGATCTTTTTGAAATTTTTCTAAAAAACTCTCTGTCTCTATAAGGCCAAAACTTGGCTTAATTTCAAAGTCAAAAAATAGTTTATTGTTACTTGATAGGAAATTTTGGTATTCAGAAAGGAATTTTTTTTTAATCTCAATAATTGCTCTGCCTATGTCAATCAGTTGTTTATCCAGTGAAACTAGCCATGAAATATCTTGAGAAGATTGTAATATTCTTCTTTTTTCTCTTCTTAAAATTGTATATTTGCTTAGAAAACCAAATAACTTTGAATCAAAATAACAAATTATTCGATTGATAGTATTTCTTTGATACTGGGCATCCTTGATAAAATAAACTTTATCTGTTTCTGTTAGCCAAAATAATTGAAAAATATCTAAAAGTTTTTGCTGTTGTATTTTTTTATCGTTTAAAAAATATTGTTTTGTCCATCTTTCATCTTTATTACTCAATATAATAGTTAAATGATTTTCTAAATCCTCGTGAATAAAATCAAAGGTCATAGAAGCTTCTAACTTTTCCTGTTTTTTAAAAATAAAATTTTGTATCACGTCTTTTCTAAAACCTGTGCCAGGACTTAAAAAACTTATAGACTCTAATAGGTTTGTTTTGCCAACAGCATTCTTTCCTTTAAACAAAGTATGATCAAAGTTAAAAATTTCTTTTTTGTTGATGAAATTTCTATAGTTCGATAGCTGTATACCCTTTAATGGTGGGGGCAATTAAACTCTCATAGGCATTAAAATAAATAAACTTGTTGTATCTTTAGGGTCCTTTACTATTACTGGTGATGATTGATTTAGTAACTCTAAAATCAAAGTGTCTCCTTCAACAACATCTTGTAAATCCAATATATATTTTGAATTAAAAAGTATTTCAAGACCATCGGCAGCGTAATTTGCTGCAACCTCTTCATCGCCTTTGTTACTGTCAGTGCTTGTGGCCATTATCTTGATGCTATTATTTTCAAATTGTAACTTAACTGTTGGTGTTTTGTCTTGATTAACAGTTGAAACCCTATCAATGGCATTAAAAAAAGGCTCTGCCTCAACTTGTAATAATTTGTCATTGGATACAGGTATAACTTTTTCATAATCTGGAAATGTTCCATCTATTAGTTTACTTATTATAATGAAATTATCTGCTTCTAGACTCACTTGAGTATCAGTACATATTATTTTAACCTTACCTTCAAAATCACCTAAAATACGGTCTAATTGAAGTATAAATTTTCTAGGAAGTATAATTCCAGATATATTTATGACATTTGTTAAATCTAACTCTGTTTTAGCAAGTCTATGGCCGTCAGTAGCAACACACCTCAAAGTTGACTTTGGTCCGTTAGTAACAGTATGGANGTATATGCCATTTAGGTAGTATCTCGTCTCTTCAGCAGATATAGCAAATTTAGTTTTATTAAAAAGCCTTTTTATCTGAGAGATTGTTAATTCGAATGAATTTGTTTGTTCTAAAGGAACAAATTTTGGGAATTCATCTGCAGTTAATGCATTTAACTCAAAGACTGAGTTATCAGAATTTATTATTAATCTATTTCCCTCTAATTTACATTTTACAATAGAGTTTTTTTTTGTCTTNCGAATTATATCAGTTAAAATTCTTGAATTTACNGTTGCTTCGCCATTTTTTGAAGAGTCGGTTGATACGAATTCTCTGATAGAAATATCCATATCTGTTGATCTAATTTCTATTTGGTTATTATCACATTTTATATAAATGTTAGAAAGAATTGGAATTGTAGATCTACTGTCAACAATTGAACTAACGTGAGTTAAGACTCTTAAAAAAGCCTCTCGACTTACTCTAAAATCCATTTAAGAAGTTTGCAATATTCTAGTCAAAAGTTCAATATCTTCTGCTAGGTTAGGATCATTTACCATAATTTCTTCGATAGTTTTAATAGCATGAATAACAGTGGTATGATCTCTGCCACCAAATTTTCTACCAATTTCAGGTAAAGATCTTGTGGTGATTGACTTAGCTAAATACATTGCAACTTGTCTTGGACGCGCCACAGACCTTGATCTTCTCGGTGAATGCATATCTGAAAGTTTAATGTTGTAATGCTCAACAACTTTCTTTTGAATTTCATCAATTGTAATTTTTCTTGAATTAGTCCTGAGTAANTCTTTTAAAACATCTTTTACNAGGTCAACAGATATTTCTGAGTCCTGAATTGAAGCATGAACTGCTAATCTATTCAAGGCGCCTTCCATTTCTCTGACATTATTTGTGATCTTATTTGCTAAAAATTCCATTACTTCTTGTTTTANATNNAGTGATTTTTGTTCAGCTTTAGCCTGCAGAATACCTAATCGTAATTCATAAGTTAAGGGATGTATATCCGCTACTAATCCCCAGCCTAATCTGGACTTTAATCTGTCCTCTAATCCATCAAGATCAGCAGGGGATTTATCAGCTGAAATAATAATTTGTCTTTTTTTGTCAATTAAAGTATTGAAAGTATGAAAGAATTCTTCCTGTGTGTTATCTTTACCAATAATAAATTGCACATCATCAATCATTAAAACATCTACTGATCTGAATTGTTCTTTAAAACTCATGATATTTTTAAATCTTAAAGCCTTAATAAACTGATACATAAATTTTTCAGCTGTTAAATAGACAACATTTTTTTTAGGATTTCTTTTTTTTATATTCCAGGCAACTGCATGCATTAAATGTGTTTTTCCTAATCCAACACCACCATACAAAAATAATGGATTAAAGCTTACAACTTCTGATTGTGCTACACGTTGNGCTGCTGCNTATGCNAACTCGTTNGGTTTACCAACAATAAAATTATCAAAAGTAAATTTTGGATCTAATGGTGCAGAAATATCATCATAATATGTGTCTTCGTCATCATCTTTATCTTCNTAGATGACTTCTGTGCCAGGAATAANTCGATTATTATTCTCTTTGACNAGTATAGCTAATTTATCAATGCTATGACCTTGATCCATATATGCTTTTTTAATAACAGANGCATAATTTTTAATTATCCAATCACGAAGAAATCTTGTTGGGACTGAAAGGGTGAGAGAGGTATCAATATGTGACTCAAAATATATTGGTTTAATCCAGTTTTGGAAGGTATCTTTATCAAGTGATTTTTTTAGTTCAGATGTGATCTTAGACCAAGACACATCTATGCCACCTTGATGCTGTTCGTCTTCCACTAACTTAATTCCTTCCTCTAAAAGATGTGCTATTTAAGCATGAAAAGTTAAAAAAGAGGAATAAAAAAAAATGTTTTTTTTAAAAAAAATTGCTTGAAAAAAAAAATTATTTTGAAATTGCGGTTATATCTTTTTGTAGTTTTGAGATAGTTCTAGATGCNTTATTGAGGTGCATGATTTTCTTTTTAGTAGATTTATGCANTACAGACATAACTACTTTTAGTTTNGCCATTGATTCCTCTACCTTTTTATCTTTAATNANTTTATCAATTGCCTTTAGCTGAGTTGAAACATTTGATTTTACAGCTTTGTTAACTGTTTTTTTTCTATCAGACTGTCGAAGTCTTTTTTTTGCTGATTTATGTTGTGGCATATAAAAATATTATTAACAGGTTGTTCGTCTAAAAGCGTTAATAACTTATACACATTTTTTTATTTTTGTAAAGCAGGTGAAAAAAAAGTTGAACGCCCATTTTGGATGATTTTTTTTATCTTATAGGTCTTTTTTTTGTATATAACATGTTTCTTTTGATAAACCTTAAATAAACTTTGAAAACTTCCGAGGGTTCCATCTGGGGATTTATAATCATTTATTGAAGAGCCACCATTTTTTAAAGATAATTTCAATACAAATTTACAAGAGCTTAATAACTTAGATATTTCAGCTTTTTTAAGTGTGTGTGTAAGTCTTTGAGGATTTAACCTTGAGTGAAAAAGAGCCTCATTAGCGTATATGTTTCCAATACCCACTATTAAACTTTGATCTAGGAGAGCTTGTTTCAAAGAAATTTTTTTCTTTATNAGTATATTGTANATCTTATTTAAATTAACCTTATTAATTAGTAAATCAGTGCCGTAGTTATTAAAAAAAAATTTAACTTCTTTTGAATCTTTAAGNCTAAAAAACATGCCAAACCTACGAGGATCATTANAAATAATTTTNAATTCGTTAAATTGTANAACAACATGNTCATGTTTTTCTTTTTTATAATTCTCGTTTAAATAAAACTTTAATCGACCGCTCATTCCCAAATGAATAATTACATGATTTTCATTTTCTAATCCTATGATTATGTATTTTGCAAAACGTTCAACAGATATAATTTTTTTCTGTGATATTTGCTCAAGATCTTGAAAGTTTAAATTTTTCCTTAGTTTTTTTTGTGACCTATTGATAGAAATAATTTTTTTTCCTTTAACTTTTGACTTTAAATATCTTATTGTGGTTTCTACTTCAGGTAATTCAGGCATGATAACTAAAAATAATTCAAATCATTATAATATTACAGATATTTTTGAAAATGTATCTCATGCAAAATATGACTTAATGAACGATATTATGAGTTTTGGCATACATAGACTTTGGAAAAAATATTTTGTTGATCTTGTATTATCAAAACATACTGACAATGAGAAAATTTTAGACATTGCAAGTGGCAGTGGGGATATTTTTAATTTGCTTCCTATTTCAAAAAATCTTTATGCTTTAGANCCNGTTTCNGAAATGCANAATATATCNAGAAAAAAAAATAGTTCTAAAANAATTAATTACGAAGTTGGTTATGCAGAAAATTTGCCNTATAANAAAAATTNTTTTCAAATTATAACATGTACTTATGGTGTAAGAAATTTTAAAAATCGAAAAAATGGTTTTTCTGAGATTTATAGATGTCTTAAAAAAAATGGTTATTTTTTTATTATGGAATTTGGTATTCCAAAAAGAGATTTATTAAAAAATCCATACAAAAAATTTTTAAAATATGTTTTACCTTTTACCGGTAGCATTATCTCCAATGATAGACATAGTTATAAATACTTAGCTGACAGTATTATTTCTTTTCCTAATCAAAATAACCTTCTTAAAGAACTGATAAATACAGGTTTTTCTCATATTAAAACTATTGATTTCATTTCTGGAGCTAACAGCATATATATAGTGCAGAAAAAATGAAAATTTTAATAATAATAACGGGTAGTGTTGGCTGTTATAAATCTTTAGATCTAATTCGTGAGTGCCAAAAAAAAGCCATTGAATATGAAGTTATTGCAACAAAAAACACTTATGAGTTTATTTCTAAACTACTACTTGAAACAATTTCCAATAAGCCAGTGTATTCAGAGCTCTTTGATTTGGATATGGAAAAAAAAATTGGTCACATAAAATTAGCACGAGATAATACTCATATTATTGTTTACCCTGCGACAGCTAATATAATTTCAAAATTTGCAAAAGGTTTTTGTGATGACCTAGCTCTAACATGTATGATTGCTGCAAACAAACCTATATATTTTGCACCTGCAATGAATAAAGAAATGTGGGCTAATCAAATTATTCAAGACAATGTGGACTATTTAAAGAAAATTGGCCATCATTTTATTGGCCCAGATGATGGATCTTTAGCTTGTGGTGAGTATGGTAGTGGTCGATTAGTTGATCCTANTGAAATAATTAGTCAACTTAAGTAATTGAAACACGCATTAATAACTATTGGGTGCACTCGAGAGTATATAGATCCAGTAAGATATATATCAAATGAGTCATCAGGTCGGCAAGGCATAGCTTTAATAAAAAGCCTATTAAAATTTAATTATAAAGTTATTTGTTTACANGGATATCTTCAAACNAAACAAATAGTTTCAAAAAATGTTAANTTTATCTTCACNCCNACAGCAGATGAAATGTTAAAAGAAGCAAAAAAATATAAGTCTATCGACTTAGGAATTTTTAATGCTGCGGTTAGTGATTATAAAGCTAAAAAATATAATAAACTGAAAATTAAGAAAAAAAATGGAATGTCTTTAAAANTAATCAATAACCCTGATATTTTAANATCAATGTCATTTGGAAAATATAAACCTAAGATTACAGTCGGATTTGCTTATGAAACANATGATGTATTTCAAAATGCAAAAAAAAAATTGCTTTCCAAAAATTGTGATTATCTAGTTTTGAACTTTCCAACAGCAGAAAATAAAATTTTTAATTCAAAATACAATAATGGTATTTTAATTGGAAAGTCAGGTGACTTTTTAAATTTAGGAAATGTAAGTAAAACGATTTTTGCAAATAAAATTGTAAAATACATTAGCAATAGAAAGAATTAGGATGGTTAATATAAAAGTAAAAAAAATAAACGATAACGTAATTCTTCCAACTTATGAGACAATATCTAGTGCAGGGATGGATATTAGA
>FUFK010044495.1_pt1 | contig 34508 bp, 54 predicted proteins | sample 1021851 | NCBI WGS metagenome assembly FUFK01 (sample SAMEA51879418, study PRJEB19060) | metagenome | reverse complement strand
TTGCAGATTCCTTCAAGACGAAGGCGATACGCTGTAGATAACATGTATTAATATAATGTATTACATCTACTTATACACTATAGATTGCCTTCATAATGAAATCCTTTGCTAGAACAGGGTTTCCAAACATTTCTAACTGAAAACCATCAGCGTCTACAAAAACATCATCCTCAGCATCTTTTCTACAATGCTGCCAATAGTATGTACCGTCTTCTCTCTTCCAAAAATAACTTGTATTATGTGAGTCCAACGTGGTCATCATAATCATAGTTTGTTTGTGCTGCCAACATGGGTCAGCAGCACGTCTATCATATTCACTCAACGTGTATCACTCCTACCATTCCTGCTCCTGCGTGTGGATCACACTGGAACCTATAGTCTCCTGCCTTATCGAATGTTACATCGAATGATTCGCCAGGTGCGAACGCTAGATCAGAGTGTGAATACTCTGGATGATCTGCTACCATCATATTATGTGGAGGTAGTTCGTTATTCTTAAACGTAACTGTATCTCCTACAGATATTGTTAATTCACATGGTTCAAAGACGAGCATCCCTTCACTGCCCATCAATATTTCGACAGCATATGCTGTGCTGCCCCAGAAAAAACAGAAGATTAGTAGTACACACACTACCGCACATCTCTTGCTCCAATTTAAAAACTCTTTCATTAGTAAGTAAATATACTTATCTTATATAGTAACACATTCCAATTAAAAAAGGGACTCTTGTGGTGAGTCCCTTACATTGAGCATAACAAGAGAAGTTTAGTACATCTCTGTGACCTCTTTGAATTCTGTATTATCTANGNNACNTACNTCATAGGTACTTTATCCTTTGTTAAACATNGTGTTNAAGAACACTTGCCAAGCACCNANAGCAGCACTGCCATCCAGTTCNTCAAACATATACATGTTGAGACGGAANGCNAAGTTNGCNTCNACTATGATAGCNTTCTGCTGTGACACAGTGAGTGGTAGAGTGTCTAGTATCTTACGATACTTTGCCTTGTACTCTTTCTTATCCTCAATGTCAAACTCATAGAAAGCAAGACCCTCTTCTAGTTTCATTGCCTTCTTTGCTATGGTCTTCAGTATCTGACCACCAGATAGATCACCGAGGTAACGAGTGTAGTGGTGACCCACTAGCAACTCTTCTTCACACTCCATGATGCGATTGACATATGATTGACATGAATNACTTGGTTTAATCTTCATGAACCANTCGTCACCNTAGAAATACTTAAGGTCTTTCTCTAATGCTCTAGTCCTGTTGAGTTCTTTCAACTCTTGTANAGGACCTAGCACAGGTGACATGGCATGAGNGTCCATGCGTTCTTCNAANGCACGATAGACATAGTAGAAGTCTGCTACAAGTTTCCTGTAGTTCTCCTCCTTNACACACCCACCGAGNAAACTCTTCACGAATGAAGTNTTCTCAGCAGCAGAGTGTGACTTCTTGGTTCCTTCTTTTATATCTTTAGAGAATGTCATTTAGTATCAGGTAGAATCTTCACAGGTGCTTGCTCAATCCTAATGGTCTGAGCAGGAGCAGTCTCGCTTGCCTTAGCAATGAGTGCTTCCATGTCCTTCTTACTAATAGAGCCACCACTAGAGCCTCCTCCGTCTTTCTTCTTGCTTGAAGTCTGGACACCGAAGGTAGCTAAGGTTCCTGTAAACACAGAGGCTATAAAGGTCGGATCAATTTTCTGTTCCTGTTTGTAACCAGGTATCTCAACGTAGTTAAGTGTGAGTATCCCTGCTGACCAGACGAGGATGCCTAGTCTAACGAAGGTGGAGAGAAGTAACAGTTGTTCTTCTTTATCATCTGCTGCCTCCTTGATCTTACCGAGGAGACCTTTCTTCTCTTCCTTCTTTACTTCTGCCATGGGTTATCCTCCAAATGGGTTACTTGGTATAGGTAAGGCAGGACCTGTTGCTTCTGGTAAAGAGTTCATGATACCTCCACCGATATCAGGCATAACTGCTTCCATTACCTTACTCTTGATGCCATCGACAATAGCATCCTTACGAATGAATACGTACCCACCTAGTCCAACGACAGTAAGGGATACTACACCGCTAGCGATAGCGATTCCGTTAATAATTTTTTGCATAATAATTAAGTCAGTCTATTATATAGTCTAGAAAAATCATAGGGGTAAAAAAATACCCGAAAATTTTTTTCCACTTTTTTGGTAATTAAATACCTANTTTAGATTATACCTTGTCTTACAAAATTCTACAACACCTTCGACACTATCGTGTGTGTCACACCACATGTCAGCACAATCGTACACCTCTCTTGGTGATCTGTTTATAAATGATGCCATCAGTTTCTTTAATACATTCTGACGGAGAAACATTTTAGAAGGTGTCCAGTCGTTCATCGTACTACCATGTCCTGTTCGTTAAATGTAGGGGGTGGTGGCACTATTGGTGCGTAGTATCCCCTAGGTGTAGGTTGACTTACTTCAACAAGAATGTCAACTATCCTGTTAAAGGATCGTGACATTTGTCTGTAACCTGACCCGACATACATCTGGCCAGCAAATACCGATGCGGTAGCAGCACCCCAGAAAATATAATACCATCTGGATTTGAGTTGGTGCCTTACCTTCTCACTTTTTCTCATAGTTTAGGNAGTTTTTCTANNACTTGTNGNGTGATGTCATCTATNATGTTGACATCTATGTCCATNAACGGTGGGATAATGCCNAGGATTCTNAGCAATCCGTCAATGAANAGTGCNANCACAGTGAANCCNAGTATCATAGAGATAACTGTAGCGTCTCTGTTGTGCTTTGCCATTGATGCCTCATCAATAGCTCTTGCTTCTGACACAGCAGCAGCAATGAGAGCATTGACCTCTTCCTTAGTATAGGTATCTCTAGGAGATCTGTATGCGTCGGATAAAGGTATGTTCTGTATGAGTTTGTTAACCATTCTAGTATAGGATGTAATCTAGTCTACCCTACCGTGAATGTTATGTCAAGTACATCGCTGTCCTTGCTCCAACTATACTTGGCCAATCCTCTGCTATCGCAGCGTTGACGTAAGTCATATGGGTATTAGCAAGGGCGGTCTCACCTCTGTCGGTAAGATCTTTTTGTACCACGGTGTACATTCCACCACCCTTTATTGTATCATATTTAGATAAATCATCGGAAGAAAATGATTCTGATTCGGTTTTCCACACAGGGAGAGTGAACCCTCTTGGTTCTTGATATACATATCCATCTCTTACTACGAATGAATCTGCCCACAACTTATAGTTGTAGTCAAAGTCTCTCATCATTAACTGTACCTTATTCCATACCTTCTCTGGTTCTTTGATGAAGGTAAGACTATCACAGTACGCTGCTTCTTTTACCACCTTATAGTCAGGGAAAGCAAGACTCTTCATCCCCTCTGCCTGTGGCATTAAGAAACCTTTCAACCATTTATTAACAACTACACCTCTCATGTCCTGATAGAACACACAGTCACCGTTCATCACCACCGTAGGTTGTGTTGACCTACGAAGGATGTCTTCATATATTATACTCATCTTCTTGAATGAACCAAGAGACCTAGAGTAGATAGCATCGTTGTCCTTACACCACTGCTTGACGTAAGTCATCTGTTCATACGTACGACAGGTGTCATGTACTGTAGGTTTGATACCAGGAAATCCAGTAGCGTATGTCTTTAATGATGTGACACCAGTGGCGAGTTCACTGGCACTGTTAGTGTCTATTACTATATGTACGTTCCACATGGCGAGAGTTTTATTTTTATTTATGCTCCGTCNTCNTGATCCCAGAGATGCCTNANNTCCTCTGGGTTTTGAGGTACCATCAGNACTTTNGATCCATCTTCNTTTGCTAGGAGTATAGGTTCACCCTGCTCTACTCTATCAAGATATGATTTCTCATTCATCTTGAGTTGCTTCTCTGTAATTTCTATCATTGTTGTAGAGTTACTTTCCAGTTGTACTTATAAAAGACTATGTTTAGTTGAACCCACTTCGCGTAGTGAATACCACGATAACACAGCAGAGCAAATACTTTCTCTGGGTTATGTTTGTCTGGGTCATACTCAGGTGCGGTATGTCCCTCCCACCTGATCTTAAACATTTTCTTAATCTCCTGTAACAATTCTATTTAGATGTCAGGAGATGTTCACATTGTACCATAAAAAAAGAGGGTGTCAAGCACCCTCTGTAAGTTCCGAATTGTAGAGACCGCACGAAAGGTCTCAATCTTATTTAGAATGTGTACTTAGCACCCATCTTCACACCGTATGCGTTATCAGCAGTCTCGTCTGTTTGAACAGAGAACTCACCGTAAGCACCGATTGAGTCTGTAAGAGCAAGTGATCCACCAACGTAACCGATGAAGTCTGTTGAAGACTCACCGTTGTCTGGAGAATCTACGATAGGACCACCAGATACGTACCAGTTCTCACCTTCCCAACCGATTTGTAATTCTGTTGATAGACCTGTGTAGTCATCACCTGAGAATGATTGTACTGTTTCTACATTCACATAAGGACCAGCAAATGCTGCACCAGCTAGAAGGAATGGAGATGCTGCCACTGCAGCGATTGTTGATTTAATAGACATGTGTTTGTTTTAGTCTCTCGCAAGGAAAAACCCCTGCGGATGGAAATTCTTTCGACATAAAGAATCTTACATCACGTAGGGGCACGATCTTTCGATCCCTTTGTTATGTAATGTTATTTAGTATACACTTTCTTTGGGATNNTGTCAAGCGTTCTATGCTAGTGTCGCTTCTGTCACACGATAGGTACAACCTGAGTCAGTGTTTGATGGTTCCTTTAGAACAAACTGATCAAACATATCACCACATACATGAGTGTGATACTTGTGTTCTCCCACGTAGGGTATGATCTTATCTTTCTTATACAACCCAGTGATGTACTGCTGTCTGGGGTATGCTATCTCCTTTGACCTGACTAATCCTTTTGGTTTTCTCTGCGTCCAGACGTTGATGTATAGTTTGACTTCTCCCTCTCCTTCCATGTCTCCCCATGCTACGTTGCCATCCCAGATAACTGTCTTGGATTCATCACCGTAACAATAGATACATTCTTGTGGTTTGATATTGCCATAGGTCATGTCACTAATACATGTGGCACTCTTATCATGAGTAAGATTGACTAACCCACACCACTTGGGGTGTTCTATCTGTGGATCCATCTCATCCTTATCAAAGTGGAACGACATAGGTAATCCCTCTTTAGATTTGTACACCCAATATTCTATACCAACATAATCTCCTGTAAGAAATGCTCTGTACCACTGCTGTAGATATTCCTCTACCATATTATGTGGTGGAGTGTCACTACCAATCCAATGGTTTCTATTACCTATCTGTTGACAGGCATGTAGTAACTGAGCATTGTGTATAGGAGAATGTATTTCTACGTATGACCTAATTAACATTCCTCACTGTTCCTGTTGGAGCAGACTCTACCATGGTTTGATACTGGATACGTGTCATGTCCCATGCCATGTCCTTTACCTTTCTTTCTGCTGCCTTCTCATCGTCAGCGTCTACTCTGACCCACGTCCTGTAGGTACAGACAGTCTCTACATCGTACTGTTTCATTAATCTTTGATGATAAAATGTTTCTTGATAACTGAAACCTGATCCTCATATTTAGCGATCATGTTTAGTTCTTCTTCGATTGCTTCCATGACATTAGAATGCTCACCGATACCAACAGGGTTGGATAGGTATACTTCTACGTTCATCTTGTGCTTTTGAATGTCTCCTTGAGCATGAGCAAGGAGAGCACTGATCATTTTCTCTCTCATTTTTTAATGTCTATAAAGATAAGTTCTAGGTCACCATCTGATGTATTGTATGCTTCATGTGTTACGTCTTGTACATCCCACACTCCATACTCACCTGACCTCCATGGTTTCTTCTCTCCATCCCATATCATGTAACAACACTTGTCACATGGTACGACGAGAGGTATGTGTATTCTCCTGTATCTATCAGGATAGACAGGAGGATCACGATGCTTAGGTAGTTCAGTTCCTGCGTAGAACATAGCACCTGTAGCAAATAGTACCTCATCCCTAGACAAGATGTCAATGACACGCTTATCATCTATTAATGATTCACGCACACCATGGAACCCTTTGCCTGTACCCTTCAACCAACACATACCTATAGGTTGGTTAGAGTATCCCTCAGCAGTGGGTGCTTTGCGATAGGGTAGTTCAGTTGACATACCCCACTCATATATGATGTCTAACTCTTCAGTTGTCAGCATCAAAATAATCCTTACGCATATACCTACCTAGTATATTATTATTATAGTATTTTGGCAAGCCATTTACTGACTCTGTGAGCACGTTGTTGAGGAAGAGTTGTCGGGTTTCTTCATAGTTGACTCTTCCGAGGGTCTTGTGGACCGAGAGGATTTCTCTTCTGAAATTCTCTCTGCCCAGATCTTTAATGTCTCGTTTAAGCTCCTCAGAGCTTCCAAAGTATCGCTTCCAGTCTGATTCAGAAGTGACTCTACGCTTTCCTCCTTTGGGTTTTCTCTTTTGCCAGAAATATTTTCTTCCGATATATTGTTTGCCCGTGCTGAGATTTGTAATGCGGTAGACGAAACCGAAGAGATCGCCAATATCGTCAGAAGTGAAAGCTGAACCTTTGTAGTACCAGGGATTTTCATAATCAATAGGGGTATCCGTCATCGTCATCTTCACCTACATAATAACCATCATTGTCTCGGTACTTATCCACATCTGAATATACTTCTACCTTCAGTTCTGCTAGTACTTCTTCGAGTTGTTCAAGCAACTGCTTGAGTCTTTGTCTCTGCATAAAAAAATCCCCGACTACTATATGTAGCGGGGATAACTTTTTAGTTATACTAAGTTAACTACAAGGTGAAGCCTTGCTCTTAACTTTGATACCACGATACATTAGATCGTGTCTGTTACGCTGTGTTGCCTCTTTGACAACCTTTGCGTTGTACTCTTCTGCGTTGTACTCAACGCCACGGTAAGTGACCTTAGTCATGATTTTCTCCTAAAGTAGTTGGGATTTTAGCCCCGTTCCTTCAGTCGGCATTTGCGTCCCCGTAGGGATGAACGAACCCGTTCCGTGTCGGCTTACTTGCGGTCTGAGTGTATCAGACTGAACGTAATGTCATGATAACATGACATAATTATTTAGTCAAGTATTGTGTTACGGTTGTTACGAAAGCCACTCGACCCAACCAGTACAGATGTATTTCTCATGCTCCTTAGAAATCTCTCCCACATGCTTGTGAGTGAAGGTGGCAGGGAACAATACAGTCTTACCTCGCTGTGCGTGGATGGTAAACCCATCGTTGTTGACCATGATTGTACCACCATCAGGCACACTGTTCAGATAAGTTATGTACACCAACACTCTGCTCATCACAGATGCTTCAGCATCTATATGTGGGAAGTAATAGCCTTCACCTGGTCTGTAGTATTGTATCTGTGGCAGCACCTTGATACCTATAGGTGGTGGTAGTTTAAAATGCTCCCAGTAATCTGAGTAGCAATCAGTAATGAAGTCCATGTAGTTTCTCAGACCCCATACATCTTCTCCCATCTCTCCATTCCAGATGTCCTCGAATGGCATCTCTGTACTCTTCTTCTTGTCTGGTTCTGGTCTACCCTCTGGGCAACCTATACTACCTACCCTACCCTCCTTGGTAAAACCAAGTCGGTCTGCTTCTTTATAAAATTGAATTAACTTATCACATTGTTCTGGGTCACCCCAGTACTCTCTAATATATTGGTCAAGCATTCCGTTTGAACCACTCCTTTAATGATGTTTGATATCCTGACTCTCTACTTCTCTTTGGAACTATCCCCTTCATCCTGTTGTAATCGTTGTGCATTGCTTGGAGTAACCATGCCTGTGCTAATTGTTGGGGTCCCTCTTTCAACAACTGGATTTGAAATTTCGATAGACCAGCCTTCATGTCCAAATACTCCTGTCTCCACGATGTGTGGGGTGATTGGTTCGTCATGTTCTTCCCAGTGTTTCTTCAGTTCTTCTGCCTGACGATCAACGTCCTGCATAGTATTATATATTTTAGCATCAATCCACAATTCTTTCAAGTATTCTAACACACCGAGGGCAAGATGCTGAACGAATGGATTCTTGAATTGCTTCTTGATCCATCGTTCTGCTTTCATCCACCATGTTACAACACCTGATCCAATATATAAAGTTTTCTCAAACTTTATCTTAGGCATTAGAGTTTAAATCCTGCGAAAGTATTCTTCTTAACGTCCTGCTTGATACCACCTACGACATATGATTCTATCTCTGTCTCTTGTGGAGCATTCTGTTGTCCTTTACTATTTAACCAATGCTCTGTCCAAGGTANTGGATTGTTACGAGCAGGGATATCATACAGTGGGTCAAGTCCCAACGCTCTGAGTCTCCTGTTTGCTATGAACTCCACGTACTTGTGTAGTAGTTTAGCATTGAGTCCAATCATACTACCATCTTTAAATAGATACTCTGCCCAATCCTTCTCCTCATCTACACAGTTACGGAACATGTCTAAGACATTTTCCCTTTCCTCATTTGCGATATCAACCATTGTGGGGTCGTCTCCTTCTTGCCATTTCTTGAGGATTTGTTGAGTAAGTACAAGATGCTGGCTTTCATCTCTGGAGATGAGAGAGATAATCTTAGCGGATCCTTCCATAAGTTTGAGTTCACCAAACGCAAACGAGCAAGCGAAGGATACATAGAACCTAATGCCCTCAAGAATGTTAACGTTGACGATGGCACGGTAGAGTAGTCTCTTGAGTTCTTTGAGTTCATAGGAGGAGGTGTAAGTTTCTTTGTGACCATCTTTGTATAGGTTACTGGTACCCCAGTTCTGAGCAGCATTGATCAGATTATTATATGCTTTCGTTACCGATTCAGCACGTGCTATTATCTTATCATCGTCTAAAATTTTGTCAAAGACATCACTAGGATCTGAGTACACGTTCTTAATAATATATGTATAAGATCTGCTGTGTATCATCTCCATGAACTCCCATACCAACATGGCAGACTCCAGTTCTGGCAAGGAAACATAAGGAATGAATGCCATGCCAGGACCTCTACCCTGTACAGAGTCAAGTAAGATCTGATACTTAAGGTTGCTAGTAAATATGTGCTTTTGCTGATCAGTTAGTGTCTGGTAGTCAGACCTATCCTTCTGTANAGAAACCTCCTCTGGTCTCCAGAAGTATCCTAACTGTTGCTGTGTTAGTTTATCAAATACAGGGTACTTGTACTTGTCGTATCTTTGTACTCCTAATGGTTTACTAAAAAACATGTGCTGTTTAGTAACATCAACGTCCTCAGTATTGAAGACAGTCATCCCATCTGGAATTGGCATATCGTTATTAGATTGAACAGGACTCACACTCTTCTTCATTCGACTCCATAATATCTGTTAACAAACTATTGAGATCGGTGTGTGCTACCTCCGCAATAGGTTCCTCTGCATCTTTCTTAGCATCATACGTGTTCTGATAGTATGATGTCTTCCACCCATACTTGTAGGTGGTTAACCAGTCCTGTGCCATGACAGAGGTTGGCACTTCATTATCTGGATAGTTCTCAGGATTATAACTCCAGTTGCCTGAGATGCCTTGGTCAAAGAACTTTTGCATGACAGCAATAACTTTGATGTACCCTTCATTACTTGGCATATCCCAGAGCAAAGTATAGTTACTCTTTAGATGTGGAAAACCTGGAACAACTTGCTTAAGAGGTCCTTTCTTTGACTTCTTAATGGACACGTAATCTCTTGGTGGTTCGACTCCGTTGGTTGCGTTAGACACAATGGAACTGCTCTCCGATGGCATCTGTGCTGACAATGTGCTGTGTCTAAGACCGTGGGTCTTGATGTCATTGCGTAGAGTATCCCAATCATAGTTTAATACGTTTGGTACGATGTCGTCTACGTCCTGCTTGTACGTGTCAATAGGAAGTAGTCCGTCTGAATATTTAGTATGATTGAAGTATTCACATGCCCCCTTCTCTTGTGCTATCTGATTAGATGCTTTGAGTAGGTAGTATTGGAATGCTTCAGACAAATCATGTACTAATTTCCATGCCTGTGGATCATCATACTTGACCTTGTTCTTAGCAATGTAATGTGCTAGACCGATGTATCCTACACCCAATGACCTACGTGCCAGTGTACTACGTTTAGCAGCAGCAACTGGGTACTGTTGATAGTCAATGAGTTCTTCTAGTCCACGTACAGACAGGTCACATAGATCTTCTAGTTGATCTAGTTGTGTGATCTTACCTACGTTGATAGCAGACAGTATACACAGTGCTATCTCTCCTCCTGCGTCATCAATGTGATCAATAGGGTCAGTAGGTAGAGTGATCTCTTGACATAGGTTAGACATACTTACCTTGTCTTTGAATGAACTGTGACTATTACAGTGGTCAATGTTCATCAAGTATATACGTCCTGTCTCTCCTCTCTCCTTGAGTAGATCAAGGATCAGTTCCTGTGCGTCAATAGTTTTTCTAGGTATGCTTGTGTCATTCTCATATCTTACATAGAGATCGTCAAAGTATTCTGTACCGAAAGCATCGTACAAACCTGGTACATCATGAGGAGAGAACAGTGAGATCTCTCCTGCTTCAATGAACCTCTGATAGAATAGTTCACTGAGTTGAATACTGTAGTCTAGTTTCCTGACTCTGTTGTCTTGCGTCCCTTTGTTGTTCTTGAGAACAATGATGTCTTCAATTTCTTGATGCCAGATTGGAAAGTGTACAGTGGCTGACCCTCCTCTGATACCGTTTTGCGTACAGCATCTAACAGTTGCCTCGAACTTTTTAAGGAAGGGGATAACACCTGTGTGTTGTACTTCGCCACCCCTGATTTTACTGTTGATGCCACGGATTCTGCCCGCGTTAATCCCAATACCAGCCCTCTGTGAGACATATTTGCCAATAGCCATATCACTGCTAAAGATACTATCGAGGGTGTCATCAATATCAACCAGAACACAAGATGCAAATTGACGAATGGGTGTCCTGACCCCTCCCATGATGGGGGTGGGGATGTTGATTTTGTGTGTGCTGATTGCGTTGTAGTAGCGTCTGACATAATCGAGTCTTGTTTCTGTAGGATAGTTTGCGAAGAGGGTAGCAGCAATCATGATGTACATCTGCTGCGGTGATTCATAGTGCTGACCAGTACTACGATCTTGTACTAAATACTTATCAACTACCTGTCGCAGACCTGCGTAGGTGAATAGATAATCTCTCTCATGCTCGACGAAACTGTTAATCCTGTCCCACTCCTCTTCACTATAGCGGTTCACGATAGTTCCATCGTATACTCCTTTGTCAACACACCCCTTGACGTGCTCCAAAAGAGGGGGAAGTATCTCTGGGTGTCCATGTACTGCTTTCCGAAGTCCGAATAACAGTAGTCTAGCAGCAACATATTGATAGTTAGGGTGCTCCTCACTGATGAGGTCACTCGCTGATCTGATAAGAATCTCTTGGATGTCTGATGATCTGATACCGTCACAGAATTGTAGTTGAGATTGAATCTCTACCTGTGACTCAGATACCCCTGCGAGTCCTTCACATGCGAACTCCACCATCTTATGTACCTTCTCAAGATTGAGTTGCTCTTGGGTTCCATCTCTCTTGAGTACGTTAATGTTGCTCATATTTTTTTCCAGTTGTTTAATTTTAATTTTGCTTGTAGTCCTTGATAGATGTTTGATTCTATCACAGATTGTGGATCAATGCCACTGTTGAACATGTCGTTGATGTCCTTCTCATCTATGGTGCTTGGCCAGATGACAACCTTGTCTCCTCTGTCGATTGTGGATTCAATTCTGTTGACGATTTCTCTGTTACGAGGTTCGTTATCATAAACCCAAATATAATCGCTCCAACCAAACGACCTAGGATCAAGGTCAGACCCAGCCATCGCAACCGAGTTCCCCAAGAAGAGCGAGTCGAAAGGTCCTTCGACAATAAAGATAGGTTCTTTGTCATTAATTTTATCNAGTCCGTATATTTTAGGAGCATCCTTCTCCAACATGACTGTGATGTATCTCATCTGTGTAGGGTGATGGAATGCCCTACCTTGAAACCCCATGAGGTTTCCGTCCTTATCATTCAAGGGAATGATGATACGTTCCTCGTCATGTTTGGTTGATTTGAATGTCTGTTTAAGTCCGTTTGTCCACTTCTTAAAGTTTGGACAATAATATAACTGATCTAATTTGTCAAGAGGAAGTCCTCTCCCCATGACATATGCCAATGCCAAGTGAGAATTATTTAGAGAAGAAAGNGGTTCAAGATGTATGCGTCTTTTGAATGTTGGTTTATCAAAATTAAACTCAGGTTTTGGTACACTTCTGTGCTTACCTGTTAACCCTGCTTTATACTTCTCCATCACATACTGATCATATACCAGAGGGAACTGTTCCTTTAGGAAGTTACTAAAACTCCTCCCGATACCACAGTTGTGACANTTGTATACCAGATCNTTTTTGGACGTAAAAAAATAACCNCTCGCTTTGTTCTTATACTTCTGTGAGTCACCACAGTAAGGACAGCGGAAGTTATAGGTTCCTTTATTCTTCTTTTTAAATTGATCTAACTGAGCAGATATATTAAATACGAATTGATTGTCTATCGACATCTACTAAGGATACACTGTGCTCTATAGTAGCAGTCTTATTCCCATCTGTCAATGGCTTTAAAAACCTCTGACCTATTGGACTTACGAGGAAGGATACAATGGTGAGACCTCCTGCGATACTCCACATCTTCTTCTCCATCAACCTGAGTCTCTCATCTACCATCCTTATATCTCTCTCGCATCCTTTCTTTATTGCGTTCGTCTCTCTATTCATATCTTTGCTGAGGTTATCTAACTTCTCAAACAATACCTCATCAATTCTATCTTGCTTATCTAACTTCTCATTATGCACAGCAAGAAGCTGACCCATCTTTACAGAGTTATCCTGCAGTGAGTCCACGACTCTTTCGAGTCTCTCTATTATAGCTGTGTTAATGTTTTCCATACAGGTATTTATTACCAGACATCAATTACCAGAGAGTAGCGTGGCTCAGCACCATCATTCCACACTCTGTGCTTCTTTCTAGGTTTAAAAAGAATATAATCTCGCTCTTTGAAAAAGTGTTTACCTTCACCTTGTACTTCTATGTATGATAATCCATCCGTACGCAGAGTATAGAAGCATCTCAACGGGTCATCATCTGTATGCCAGTCCAGACCACAGTCAGGATTGAGTGAGGTGATCCCTGCGTACTTGGTGTAACCTATCCACTTTAATAACTTGGTAGTCTTAGGCATGAGTAGTGAGTTCCGTTCGTATGCGTTGTCTCCATAGAACAGTGGTGCCAATGCCCACCCCTGATTACCTGTAGGTGCTGCCATGTATTGCTCAGGATGTACTGAGTATCCTGTACCATTCTTGATAGACTCCTCCTGATATGCTGAGAAGTCCTTGAACTCTAGTAGTTCTGGATCAAACTCAGACAGTATAATGTCTGCGAACTTATTGATCGCTAGTAGTTTACCAAAAGAGTTTATATTTTCCATTGACCCTGAGTCCATGCCCCTGTAANGTNATACGTGTGTCACCCTTCTTGAAACTATCACCTAGTATCATCTGATGTATAATCATACCACTGTAGAAGAATGAATTGCCAGGTGTATGAGGTATGATAGTAGGTATGTACTGCTCTAGATCACCACAGTTAGGATAGAACAGATCATACTTCCATGGTCTCTCTATGGCACGTTGCTTCTGGATCTCTTTCACATATTCTACGTTCTGATATCTCTCTATTATATCGTGTGGATACTCCTTCTGTATGTCCTCTGAGCGACGCTTGAGATGCTCTGGAAGACCCCAAAAACCTATCGCTGAACCTCTGGATGGTCTAGTGATAGTAAATGTAAAACTTAGTGGTTCTTTTATATCTATTACCTTACCATATTTTTCCTTGAGGAACTTGAGAGCATAGAAGAACTGACCATCCATGTGTAGACATCTGTGATGCTTGCGTGGGTCAGGAGCATCATCAAACTGATAGATGTGAAAGCCAGGTCGTGCTAAGTCAGACTCAAGAGAGCACTCTCCTACATGTGGTGTGAGTGCTTCTATTAGTTTCTCATACACCCAGTCAAACTTCTTATCAAGAACTTTGTTAGTGATTCCCTTGTGCTTCTCATAGTATGACCAACCTACATCAGATGCGTCCATGTATAAGGTGGCACCTAGTGTGGAGTAGTGCATGTAGGATTCAATGTCCTCATTATATTGTGGTACATCATTAACTGGATGCCAGTTCTCTCTTCTCTTCCATAGATGTACACAGTCGTACACACCCTGCTCTACCTTCTTAGTCTCATCATCAGTGAGTATCTTAACGACACCTAGGTTCAAAAGTAACACCTCCATATACCATCACACTTGACACCGTGTCCTTGTAGTGTGATTCTACGATCAGTTGGTTCACATACAGTAGCGGGTGCTATCTGATGTACCAAGTGACCTATAAAGTATACCATATTTCCTTCAACATATTCTTCGTACAGTGGTTCCTCTGTAGGATTGTAACCATTGACACTACCATTGTCCCAGAGATACTTGTTCTTTAGTACATCCACCTTCTCATCATTGTGTTGGAAGTTGAATGTATCTATCATCTCCTGATCAAACTCTGCCCAGTCCCAGATGTATAGTCCACCACCATGTGTAGGTAGCTTAATAGACATAGTAAACGAGAGTGTGTTCTGTAAATCTACATGCTCGAACTGCGACCAGTATTCTTTGTGCTCTTTGTACTGTATGTCTGTGTGTATACTAGCAAGTGGTTGCTGTAGATAGAAGCAATCCTGCTTACTCATCACCACACCTTTCTTAGGTCCGAAGATGTGGAAACCTGGCAACGCCAGGTTGTCATCAAATACAACAAGATCCCCTAGCTCTTCCGACATCCTACGTGAGGTGATGTCATACAGCCAAGAGAACTTCTTCTTTAGTATTGGATTGATTGCGTCCTTATGTTGGTGGTACTTGATTAAACTATCACATCCCTCTAGGTATGTGACAGCACCGAACGTCCAGAAAGGAACCTTCGGGTCGCACATGCTCCTGTTCAACCAACATTTATCTACGCTGTCTAAATTATCTACTACTCTCTGTCTCTCTTCTACCGTGAGAACACTCGGTATCCTACCAAACTTACAGTTCGATGAAATCTGAAAGGAATGAGTTTGTTTTACCAACGTTCTCAATCCATGCTTCTTTGTGCTCATCACTTAGTTCCATAAATTTAGTTACTACATATGCTGCTTCCTTGACAGTGATCTCTAGTTCAGTATCATCATGGAAGAAGTATGTGGTAGGGTTAGTATTAGTATCTTCGATCTGCTCTAACATAAAGTTAAGAATGTTAGCACCATCATATGCTTCTTTCTTGTCATCCCTCTTCATGTTCTGGGCAAGTTTCTTTTGTCTGTCCTTTGCCTTACGCTGATAGTCAGCAGACTTAGCACGAGCGATTGTCTGGATCTCTTGCTTACGATTCTGTGCTCTCTTATCACGTTCCTGTTTCTTTTGCACCTTGCGACGCTGAGATAAGAACTTGTATGCTTGTTTAGTAGCAGCTCCAGACTCTGCTATTTGTTCTTCGTTCATTTTCTTTTTGCGTTTAGCTAATCGTTTAATAAGTTTACGAGCTTGCTTACTTCTACCATCTATGTAGGTAGGATCCTTTCTCCTGTGATCCCACTGTTTACCCGCAGACTCTTGCTTCTTACGTTTCTTAGTGGCACGTTTGGAGAACTTCATGATNGGATCAAACCCTGCTATCTTACCCATGCCAGTGACAGGGGTGTTNATAGGACCCACGTTGCCACCAAATGTTCCCATCTCAGCGAGTCCGTGGTTCATAATGATTTGAGTTCCTTAATAATCTGTTCGTTAATAGGTATCTTTTTGAGAGTGTCAGTCTCAACAGAGGGATAGCGTTCAAGAAATATCATTATTGATTTAATGATAGACCAATACTCCTTGTCCATCTTGAAGAACAAGAGGGGAGTAGCAGCCTCATTGAACACATTGTATACTATAATAATATGNTTGAGGAGCAAGTGTAACTTGACCTCACCGTTCTTTAGATACTTGTTGATGAGACGCTTGATATATTTGAAGCGTCTCAAGTCATCTAAAAAATCTTCCTTCGTAACTGCTGAAGGATTATCATAATATTTAATAGCGAATAGGACGTAGTTGTCCTCAGTCAATTCAGTAAAATTCATTCATTAACTTCCGAATGTTAATGTAGCAGCTCCATTAGAGATAACTTCTGTAGCACCCTTAGATGTGGTGACCTTAACTCTGTACTTGTAACCGTCAAGTGAATCATCACCTAGTCCACTGTAAGCAAGTGTTGCTGTAGTGAAGTCAGCGTATGTGATTCCTGTGTCGGTGTTAGCAGCGATGTTAGTCCATCTANTTGAACCAGGCTTCTGTCTCTGCCATACGTATGCAGGAGTACCAGACTGGTCAACGGATACTGTAACAGCAAATGTTCCTGCTCCACTAGAAGAAGTAGAGTTAGCAGGTTGATTACCACTGGTTAGAGTGATAGTCTCTAGTACGTCTGCTCCGATAGTATCGTCAGATTGTGTCTCTTGTGCGTTAGCTTCTGGTTTAGCAATGTAAACAAGTTGCTCTGCCTTATGGCGAGTAAGACCATGACTGTCAGTGTATGTGAAATACGACCACCAGCCAGGTGCATTTAAACCTCTGTCCTTATTGGACTTAAGTTGTGCTTCTGTATCGTCAATGAAGACGATAGTTTTTGTTTGTGATGAACCAGCTACACCAATACCAGCCTTGGTTTTGTTGTCATTACTGTCATCATTTCCATAAAGTGACATGAGACACTATCTCCGTAATTAATTAATACCTATGTTTTATTTATTCAAGCAACGCTTTCTTCAGTGCTGCAACCAGTTGGTCATCTACTTTGTTACCTGATTTAGCTGCTGCTTTCTCAAGTAATCCGATAAGGAATAACTTGATTTTATCTTCAAGATCCTCTGGAATTTTGTCAACTGCCTTGTCAATAATGTTGATGGCGAAGGGGAGTAAAAATTTAGTCATGATAATAGTGTATTTACTAATCTATATAGGGGTCTTCCAACTCGAAATCTGTGAGTGATTCTAACTGATCAATACTGTAGTCAAATATGACCACGATACGATCATGAGTACCGTTATGCTGAGCCCAATGCTTATCATTATCATGAAATCCGAAAACATTTCCTACCTCCCAAGTACGTTTGCGTCCTCTTACTGATAACCAAGCATCTGGATCTGTGACTACAGGGAAGTGTACCCGTAGGGAATCAATGTCACCGTTATGAGGATTTATCTTTGTACCTGGTGAGAGACGAGATATTGTTGCGGACTTTAACAATTTCTTAAGGATATCCTCTTCTAAGTATGCTGCTGTCTTGGGGCAACAACGTATGAAACTGTCATAGATCTTAGGACCTAACCTCTTGACCTCATCTAGTGTGGTGTTGAATAGTTTAGTGAACGATACCATCTCACTGAGTTGATAGTCACCATCTATAGCTGTACAACCTACAGCATTAATAGGAAATGGGATGACACGCCATGCACCATCCCACAGTTGTACTCGTCCTAGATTTCTATCCTCTACCCACTTGTCCATGATCCATTCGTCCATCAAGTATTCATTCTCCTTGACGAACGCTAGGATCTCTGGAATTATTTCCTTATAGTTATCTCTTAAATTACGATAGGAACTAAGGTTTCCTAATCTGTCCTCGTACCAAATTTTCCTCACTACCACATCCCCATTCTATATTATAAAGGCAACTGCCTATCAACATGTCGTACGCATTTATATATTTGTCCTCTCTATCCTTATCATATAACCAACACTGTAAACTTCCATATTGTGCTCTCGGTACTTCTTGATCGAACCACCAATCGTATGGTGTAAATTTATCAGATGCTTTATAAGTCATTAGCAATTCCACGCTCTAAGGGACTTGTTTATTCTAGAATCAGGATCGTTAGCAGTCTTCTTAGACGTTAACTTCTTCTTCATGCCTTTCATTCTAGCACAGAAACTTGCTCTTCGCTTGTTTCCTTTCTTCTTTGATGGTGCTTTCAAGTCAGAGCCAGGATTCTCACGTTCATAAGACTTACGTCCCTTCTCGTTGAGTCCACCCTCCTTGTTCTTGCCTGATTTCTTAGTCCAAGCAGCACCTTCCTTGTGGGTCTCACCTTTCATAAGAGTACCATCCTTCATGACATGGTGACCCTTGGGTATAGGTTTACACTTCTGTTCGTCACGACAGAAATACTCTCCTTTACCACATGTCTTTTCTTCCATGCTTGTTTCTTTCTTATGCTTCCAAGCAGTAGCATAAGCAATGCCTTCTTTGTCTTTAGGATAGTTCTTTTTTATATGCTTGACCATCCTAGCATACTTTTTTCCTTTTGGTGCCTCTTCCTTTACAGTTGCACAATCTTTAGTGCCATGTACAGGACACTCATCACCCTTGCTAGTATGATTACATGCCTCCTTTACCTTCTCTTTAGGTACCTTGGGCATTTTCTTTTGTCCTTTGAGGTGCGGTTGAGATCCATCGGCATCGTCGATCTCAGGCATGATCTCAACAGGACCTACTACTTTTTTTCAGTTACCTCTTTACGCCACTCAGCAAACTCTTTGACACAGTTTGGTACTTCCTTACCGCCCTTCATCTTAGTTCCCTTTGCCTTGTATCCTTTCCAACATGTGCTAGCACCTACGTTCTTACGTGCTGCCTTCATGCCTTCTACATTAAGAGTCTTAGGATAGTCCTTGTCACCTTTCTTTGCTTTGGGTTCTCCTCTCTTTCTCTTAGCATGGATGTTATCCCAGAGACCTTTCTTCTTACCTTCTTCCACTGAACTAGGAGCACCATCATATGCGTCAGCACCTGAACCTTTACCTAAAGTTGCGTCTTTCTCCTCATCAGTATGTGGAATAACTTTTCCATCAAAATCTTTTTCATGGTGCTCATTCTTGCCCATCTTCTTTGAGATCGCTTTACGTCTCTTATGTAAGAACTTGTCACTTCCGTCTACGTCTCCATCGTTATCAATGTCTTTGTCTTTGCGGTTAGCAAACTTCTTTTTAACTGCCTTCTTGTTTACAGCATCAAGACCACCCTCATCAAGAACTTCCTTGTTCTTATCATCATTGATAGCGTGTTCGTGATACTCAGACAGTGTTACATTTAGAGTCTGTACTGGTACATTCTGTTCTAGACCATGCTCAAACATCACATCATAATGTGATACGTTACCTTCTTCGTCTAGTGTATGCTGTTCCTTCAGACAGTTTCCTGCTCCCCACTCTGGATGCTCAACCTTAGTAGCACATGCATGCTTAGGTTTCTTGATGGATGGTTTACCCTTTGTACCTTTTGGTTCTGCCATCTTCATGCCAGGTGCGTCACCGCCACCGATACCTTTAGCACCTCCAGTGCCTTTAGGATTCTTGTTAGCAGTACCCTCTTTACCTACGGGGTCTTTCTTAACTGGTGGTACTGGTGAGTACTCGTTCAACGCTTTAACTGCTGCTTGAACTAGGGATTCATGGTTGTCCATCTTATCTTTTTTGGGGTCTGTTGGTATTACTTGCTTGACTTTGACTGATCCTTCTGGTTTCTGTACCTTCTGACCAGGTGTCAAGGACATAACGTATTGCCTGTAGGCATCCGTACCAATTTCAAAGACTTCCTTAATGTCCTTGACCCATGTACGGAACTTTGTATCTTCAGCAGTCAAACAGATGACATAGTTAGGACCTCTTCTAATGATCTTACCTACGTTATCCTTTTCAGTGAGTACCCACTCACCTACCTTGTATATTTCTTCACGATAATATTGATCACGGACGTTCTGATCCTTGACCTCTTTGCGTATCGTTTTGAAATCGCTGAAAGATTTCATCAAACTCTAATTTCATTACAGTTTTATTTATAACAGTTCTGCTATTTCATCCATTAAATTCCGCGTCTCTTTAGGTCCTAGACCCTTTGGTATACCTGCCTTGAACGATTCAAAGTCACCCGCTGCTGCTGCTCTCCGCATTTTAGTACCAGATATAGCGAAGGTATCTCCGTCAGCATCACGCTCTCCACTAGATATAACTTCTATCTTTCTGAAGGTATAGTCCTTACCATTATACTTCTTGACCCACTGCATAGCACCTACACGATCACTACCTACCACCAAGTAAGCATCATCATAGCCCTGTGATTGTAGTTCTGACAAGACCTCCACGGGAGTACGAGGACCTGATCTAATTTTACCCTTGAGATTAGGGAACATCTTATTAGCATAGTACAGTTTCCTATCAGGTGGTAGAGGATCAGTTCCCTTCTTCTGTGTCTGTGAAAGATAGATGTAATAGTCACAGCGTCCTGCTTTAGTTGCTACTGCCTTAAAGTTTTCCGCATGACCTGTAGTTGGAGGTTGGAACCTACCAAAAGTAAAGTACACACATTTATAATCAATTATTTCCATGACTTATCCAGTGTGAAATTAATAAATGAGAACTCAACTCTATTTACAAGTTTAATCATGTCACCACCATAGTGTAGTACATAACCTTCGGGTGCTGTTACTCTGTATCCATTCTCTGTCTGTACATATGTTTTAAACTTCTCTAGTTTATCAAGAGCACTGATGACTAACTGTTTACTCTCTTGTATCTTTCTATAGAGTGCGAACATAGCATGAAACCTCTGCTCATTCTCCTCAAGATATGTGAGACCATCATACAGTTGCTTTCTTCTCTCTGCTTGTTTCTGTACACTCTTCATCTTGGATACTTCTTTGTTCATCTTCTCATGATAGAACTGACCTAATGATTTGAGTGCTGCCTTCGGATCATTGATAGTACGTGATGCTTTGATCTCCGCATTGAAGAACTGTTTAACGAATGACCCTACATAAAATTTCTTATTACCTGTGGTTCCTGATCCTGCTACCAATTCATCTAGGAAGGCACCTGACTTCTTACACATTGCTGCTATGATCTGTACATTACCTTCAAACTTTTTAAAGTCACTAGCATTCATACCTACATCCTGTATGGGTGTATCGTTCTGTATACAAACACAGTCTTTACTACTCTCTACATGTGCTCCTGCCTTTGCTGACATAGATTCTAGATCCGATCCAGTGTAGTGAGTATGAAACACCACTCCTATCTTAGCCTTACCAACTGCCTTGCCTAGTTCATGGTCTTCAGGGATCCCATAGGTGATAGTGTTAGCTCTGAATGTAATAAGTTTCTCACCCTCAACAGTCTCATACTTCTGATCACCTTCAGTAAACATAAGGTCACCCTGTACGACACCATCAATACCTAATGGTTTGAAATATTTTAGTGATGCGTATAGTTTCTCAGCAAGACCTGGCTTGTCTGAGTAATAAAATTCTATATCCGAATCAGTAAAACATATCTTAGGTTCATCTTTATTAAAGACTGATTTGTTACCTACGAAGAACTTACCACTAGAGGGATCAGTACCACACACAACAGAGGGAGCACCGTCCCACTTGGTTTGTATAGAACCAGAGCTAGCAGCTCCACCTAACATCTTAACCAGTTCTTCCATGAAACGAACTGCTGCTTCGCAACCCTCTGTACCATAGTTGAGCATCTCATCTTCTATATGCTCTAGGTGTTTTAGTTTTACAATGTTAGCCACTAATCAAGCACCTCAGTATATTGTGACTCACCTGTCATTTTATATGCTGACTGTAACTTGTCAGGATATACTCTGTTAGGATCATCTTTAGTTCCTTTGGTGGTTGTATTTCTTATGTTGAACATCAAGTCCATAAGGGGTGTCTTCACATGCATGTTAATTCTCTTTGCTCCACCTGTCTCACCACCATACTCTATTCTTATTGATGATGCTTTTGATGCTGAGTTTAAAAACTTCTGATCAATCTCAAAGTGTTTNATCTTACCTCTGTCTAGATGTACGTAATGATATCCATATCCTAATGACCCTTTGATCAACTGTGCTAACTTTGCTTTGTTTCCTGTAGTGGTTACTGACTCTTTGTATGTTCTATCACCCGCATCAAACTTATTGAATGTATCACATAGCTTCTGTTCATCTAATCCAAATGTTTCTATCAATGCTTTACCACTCGTCTCTTCTATCTTACAGTCTTTGATTTGTTGTACTGGAAACACACTACCTTTCAATCCAAGGTTAGATAAGTTTGTTGTACCACTGGTCTTACATGAGATGTAATACTTCCTCAACTTATTGTCAGCACATAGAACCTCTAGTGTGAGGTCAGTAACTGTGGCACCTATGTCATATCCTAGTGCGTCAGAGGCATCACCCACTCTCCATTTGTTACCCTCTAATGAGATAGGTCTCTTCTTATTTTCTCCACCCTCTGCTATACATTTGACTGCCTTACACTCCTCTAGTTTGTAATGCTTGATCATTTCTTTGATGAACACACTGTACTTGTGCTTAGTATTATTATCTTCTATCCAGTTATCAAATCCTTCTTGTAACTCTATTTCAAATAGAGTACCTTGGTTACCTAATCCTCTGTTACCTCTACTACCATCACCAAAATCTATTCTAAGTTTCTTTAAACCTAGTTCTTTCTTAAGATCACCTAATTTAAACTCAGTCTGTAATGCTCTGGTTATCTTACACTCATTCTTTTTCTTAGGATCAAATGCTAACGGTGCTTTGATCTTAGAATATTTTTTCTCTAGATGACAGAATAATCTATTAGCATCAGACAATACCTCCTCACTAAAATCTGATAGTGATGATCTTAATTCTTTTTTTGTCTCAGGTATTACATTGTATGCCATTAGAATTGTTTCCAGTACTTCGGATGTGTAAGTCCTCCTTCTTTATTTAGATCTAGGTTGGTAAGTAGAATGTCTCCTGCTACACTCCAACGATGTGCGGTGTTGCGTGTCATATGCTTGAGTTTACTAGGGAATATTAGTAGGTCACCCTCCTGTGTGTGTTCTTCCCATGCTGAGGTGTTACAGAAATTCTTTTCTGCGTCAGCAAAAGCATGTGGGAACCACTCGTTATCACTATCCTTTGTAAAGATAAGTGGATCACTGGTGTCCAAGTAATATACCCATGATATATGTGCAGGGTCATGACAATGATTAGGAACTGAACTGTCCTCACCACTGACAGCATACCATGTCTTCATGAAGTGTATGTTGTATTCTACATTCATAGACTCTAGGTACTGATCTACACAATCATTGACCTCCAACATAAAACTATTCAGTTGTGGATCTAGATGTACCAAGACAGCACCATCTATCTCACCTGTCTGACCACGTTTAAACATGTGATGTTCAAACCTTCTAGCAACCCAATCGGTATGATGTCTTAAGTTGAATCTCCCTATGGTTGTAGGAAAAATATTAACCGTCTCCATGTATCTGAATCCAAGGGTTGTCACCTGACCTTGACTTGTTGTATATGATTATCCTATCGTTTTTATAGTCTGGAACGAACTCTAACTCGTCCGTATGTGGCCACATCATCTCCTCATATAGAGAGTTCAGTTTTGCCATGTCATCATACAGGTCACCTGTCATCTGCTGCTCTATTCTCCGACTTGTGAATGTCAAATGATCCACCAGGATATCTCTTCTCTAGTTTCTTGACGTTCATCTCTAGGACTTCTTCAAAGTCTACACCTAGTGCCATACATGCTTGTGCTACGTACCACATAACGTCACCCAACTCAATAAGAAGATGTTCTCTATTACTGTCGCTCCAAGGCTTACCTTGGAAAACCATCTTCTTAACGATCTCCAAGAACTCTCCGCTTTCAGCAGCAAGGCCAACACCAGAAGTGGTAAGACGTTCAATATTGGCACCCTCTCTGTCAAGTTCAACCAAACGATCAGCAAGATCGACAAAATCTTTAGAACAATCGGATGTGACAGCATCCACGAACTCCTCGTACCTTTTGAAATCTACAGTCATAGTGTTTTAGTGTATTCAATAATTTGATCTCGAATCCCCATCAATTCATTATAGCATTGTTGGTTATGAGCACAACCACGTAGGTCGTGGTCTGCTTTCATTAGTGATTCAATGAATAGTGCCTTCGCTCTGGCATACTTTTCCTCATCGGAGATGTTACCACCTATGGCACCTTGATCTTTCATTAGAATGTAAAGTCATTAAATTTATTTTTAGAAGCATTAGTCAGAACCTTCACAGTATCCTCATTCAGTGTGATCTGACCTGAGTCCATGATATTATTCTGTGCCTCTTGCTCAACATTATATAGTCTCATCTTCGCTCTGTCAATACCCACAACGAAACGTTTGTTAAGAGTGGGATCATAGTATCTATTCTTCAACTGTTTAACCATTATCTGATTCTGTTCTTCCAGTTCTTCCGTAGATATAAGAGCAAACATAAGATCAGCAGTTGCAGGAAGACCGAAGGATTCACTTGTATCAGTAAGATCGACATCACTACTACCATAGCCAGAACGAGTCGTCTGAGTAGCGGAGACGAGTGGTACATTAAACTCAACTGCAAGACCACGGAGTTCTTCCGCAATCGACTTAACCATGGTATATGAATTGACCGACGCATTCCTAAACCTCTGCGATGTACAGATATTTAGATAGTCAATGAAGATAACCTCTGGTCTGAATGCTTTCTTCAGTGCCAGATCATTTAAGAGTGCTCGNAAGTGACCCGCATGTGCTGACGCAGTGGGGTATTCTTTTACGATCAGTTTNCCTTGTGTCTTCTTAGATAATGCTGTGATCTTATTCTCAAACATCACCTTGGGTAACTGTGCTAGTTGTCTGGATGTCTACGTTGAGGAGGTTTGCGTCAATTCGTTCAGCAATTTTCTCCTCTGCCATCTCCATTGTAATNTAGAGAACGTTCCGTCCTTGGAGCAACACGGAGCTAGCAACGTGGCACATGAATAGAGACTTCCCGACACCTGTACCAGCCAACGCGATGTTAAGAGTCTTATTAGGTAGACCACCTTTTGTAATTTTGTTAAAGAAGTCAAGGTCAAAGGGTACTTTTGTTTCAACCCTGTGATAACTTTCGTATCTTTCTTCATAGTCATCTATGTAATCGTGTCCTATATGATTATCAAACGATACAGCAAGAGCATCAGATAATATGCTAGGGATAGCACCCGCATCTTTCTTCTGGTCACTACCATCAGCTATCTTGATACTCTCCATGAGAGCAAGATAAATCGCACGGTCTTGGCACCACTTCTCAGTGGTGTCAACCAACCAGTCTAATTCTGTTACTTCTTTATCAAACGACTCTAACGTCTGGTGTATCTGCTTGAACTGATCATCGCTAAGTGTAGATAACTTACCTACTTCAATGGTAAGGGCTTCAACTGTCGGTACAGCAGAATACTTTACGAAGTATTTAGACGTTAGATCGAATATAATTTGATCTGTTCTGTCTTCAAAATATTCTTGTTTAATGAACGGAAGAACTTTCCGAGGATACTCCTCAGTTAACAGTAAGTTCTTCAGTATCAGTGTCTCCACCTTCATAGATTTCTTCTTCAATAAAAAAGTTAAATGATATAGTTGACCTCAGTTTAGAGGACTTGTTCATGGGAGCAGCATGCTCTAACCATGATGGGAAGATAACCATGTCTCCTTCCTGTACCCATGGGGTCAGGCAGTTTTGTTTGAGACCATTGCTTGCTAGCAATGTTTCTATGGGGTTATGAAATGTGGTTGCTGTATGTTCATTCGGATCGAAGTGAACATAGTATACACCAGACCATTGACCTGGTGAGTGTATGTGTTTCTCTTGCCACTGCTGTGATTCATAACAGTTTAACCACATGTCTGTCAAGATCATATTACCATACTGTTTCGCTTCTGTCTGGAACTCATCCAGTATAGGAGTGAAAGCATCAAGGCATTCTCCTATAGGAAACGTACCTGTACCATAGGATGTGAACAGGTCACAGTTCCACTGGTCAGGTGTGCCACTCTTGAATTTATATTCTTTATAGTACTCGTCTACTCTGTCTTTGATTGCCTGTTGTTCATCTAGATGATAGCGGTAGAGGAGTGTAGGGAATGCTTCTATCTTCATGTTCCGTACTTAAACTCCTGTCCTGCTGCCCAATCTAATTTCTCCATCACTTCGGGGGTGAAGTATTTGTCAGGATCCTTGAGAATAGCAGAAGGGTACACGCTAGACTCCCCAACAACAACACGGTTACCTTTACGTTCAAAAACTCCATACTTCTCACCCAGTTCCAGTAACCCGTAATACTTGTCGAGTCCACGTTCATCATAGTAAAGTCTGATACTAACACTTGCGTTCTCCTTTGATAGTCTGCTCTTGGCAGTTTTTGCTTTGATTATATTTCCTATCACTTCTTTACCGTCCTTCTCTTTAGACTTTGAGAGATAGATTATTGTAGACGCAGCGTACTTGAGTCCACTACCTCCACCCATTTCTTTGGTAGGTACGTAAGCACCAACCACATCATATGTATGATTAGTAACTAGCATAGGTACGTTCGCTTTACCCAACTTCAGTGTAAGTATTCTGAAGATAGCCTTGACTACCTGTGCTCTAGTCATGTCACGTGTATCTTTATCCTGCTGCCGAGTCTTCTAACTCTTTACTTGTTGACAACATCCCAAGAGAATCTAAAACAAACATTAAAGGTTTGCGATCTTTCTCTGGTTGTTCTAAATATTTGTCTAATATTCTGATTGCCTGTGTACGAAACTCCTGTACTGTAGTGACAGGTACGAGCATCATACGTTTGGTGTCAACGTTACGATCCTCCATCATCTGTTTACTGATAGCAGCTTCAGACTCAAAGTATATAACTCCTGCGTCCTTGTTCTCTCTTAAAAAATTTTCTACAACACCAAGACAAAAGAATGTCTTACCTGTAGATGATTCTCCTGCGATAGCAGTAATCTTATTGGAAGGAATACCACCATTGATACTACCACTAACGAGTGCGTTGAAAATATAAGAACCAGTATCTACATACCCTCCTATATCTCCTACTGATCCGTCTGCTAATATTCCTGCGTAGTCGTTACCTATTTCTTTAACGACATCTTTCAAAAAACTCATGTAAATAAAAACTCTAGCGTTGACTTCTTCTCTGTATCCCAGTTTATCACAGAAGTGATGATTTGTAAAGGATCGAGAAATGCTTTTTGGAACTGTGCCTTGCGGTCAAGAAAGTTCTCCATCCCCAACTCCCTAGGAAAGGTGTTAAGGAAAGAGATTACGTTTTCTCTTGTCCAGTTCGAGCGATCTGATTTCAAATAAATGTATTTTATTTTTTCTCCTTCTTGAATGAGAGGGTACTTGTTCTCCAGTTTCTTCTGAGAGACATAAAAATTATATAAGAGAGATCCACGAACATGTAACGGGCATCCCTTTGAATACACGTCTGTGTCTGATTTGAATTTGCGTAGTCCATTGACTGACCTCGGAAATGCGATGTCCTCTGGTGGCATAGAATTAAATTCATCTCTGAATTTATCAATGAATGATAGTAAATCATCCTGCTCACCTGTCATCATTATATTAAGTGCGTCTTTAATTGCTGTACGACATGGGGCAGGAGTCGAAGACTTCACTGCTTCAATGCCCATCATTTTTAGTTTAGGATTAGCATAACGAACACCTTCACTGTCCCACACGTTGAGTATGTAACGTTTCTTGGCAGTCCATATCCCTCTACTAGCAATGTTCTCACGTTTCATGAACATCTTCTGTTCATAAGCATTAGTATAGTGTGCGAGTTCTTGGTATGATCTGTCGATGAAGGGTTCTATCTTTTCCTTACATGCCTTATCAAGGAAGTTCACTATCTTCTCTTGACTTACATCCTTATCACCATAAACTTTAGTAACTAACTCATTAAGACAGAGGTAGATACTATCGGTATCACTAGCGATAACATAATCTTTCTTACTTGTATTTAACAGTTTATTCAAGTAACCATTTACTTTGTTTTCAATCCAACGAATCGAAACCTGACCTGATAAAGTAATTGCTTCGGCATTAGTTAAATTATAGTACCTAAAATACTGATTGCCAATAGCACCATAGGCAGAGTTCAACTGAATCTTACGTGCCATCTGTATGTTGTTGTACTTACTGATTGCCTTCTCTAATTCTGTAGAGGGTGCCTTCTCATACTCCTGTTTTGATATGAGCATAAGCTTCTTACTTTGTACACGTTCATCGTATATCTTCTGCATCATCTCAGGTAAGAATCCATGTACATCTTTACGATACTGAGCACCGTTAGCACACGTAGCAAATCTAGAATCTATTTCTTCCTTTTGCTTTAGGAACCTCCCAACTGTAGCACTAGGATGTTTCTCCTCAACAAGTGTCTCTGGAGAAATATTATACTGCATGATGAGGTGTGGATACAGTGAGTTCAAGTCAAACGATACCACCCAATCATACTTACCAGGTATAGGTTGTTTAACATATGCTCCTGCGTATTTCTTATCCTTCTCTGATCTCTTGACTGGAGGTACAACAATATTCTTTTCAGTTAAGAAGTTGTAGATCAATGTGTCCCACATCCTTACCTGATAGTATACATCTTTGAAGTTAACCTTAGCATCATATGCTAAGGCAACAGCAAGTTCTATCAACTTCATCTTGTCTTCTAACTGTAAGACAAGTTCCGTATCAATGATGTTGTAGTCAATAAACTTCTGCCAATCTTTAGTATAGAAGTCCTTGAAGTTTTCATACTCACTGTGATCTAACTTACGCTTACCAAGTTCTACATTAGCAATGTGATCTAATCTGTATGACTCTTGGTTTGTGTAAGTAAACTTCTTGTACAGATCCATGTAGTCTAGTACATTGATCCCAAGTAAATTGTATAGTATATTTAAACGTCCCTTTATTTCTACTTCATCCATTCTGACGATACCCCATGGGGACATCCTCTTTACTTCTCGTTCTCCGAGTAGACGTTCAATGCGACCACATATGTAAGGTACGTCATACAACTCGCAATTCCACCCTGTAAGAACATCTGGGAAGTCAGTCTCCCAATAAGCAAGGAACTTGCGTAGCAAAGATTTCTCATCGTCACAATAGATAAACTCAACATCCCTACGACTTGGAATATAATCCCTCGTTGCGAATACTTTAAACTTACGTGTTGTTTGATCTTGTACTGTGATCGCCAGTAACGATTCCGCACATTCCTGTACGTTAGGGAAGCCATTTTCACATGCGACCTCAATATCAAGCGATGTAATTTTAAGAGTCTTAATATCGTAGTCGACTTCGCCTTTGAACTCTTGCGAAATATATTGATATAGAAACCTATCATAACCATGTACCTCAAAGTTCTCTACATCTTTATACTTGTCCTTAAAGTCACGTGCCTCACCTACAGTATCAAACTGCATGGGTTTAGCATACCTACCATCTAGTGTCTTCCAGTTGGTAGTCTTGTTACTTACGACGTAGAGAGTCGGTGAGAATTTAAACTTACGTTGGATACGTATACCATTCTCATATCCTATGTAGAATAGATTGTTACCTATTAAATTGACACTGGTGTAGAATGAGTTCACTTAGTTACCATCTTATACTTCTTGAGGATCTCCTCCTTTGGTTCTAAAATTGTAGCAATAGTATCTGAATATATCAATACATCTTCATCATCTGTATGTAATGGCCAAGGTTCCAGAGTGCCATCATCTTTGATNCGATATGGTTGTACCAGATGAGCAGCGGGTTCCTCATCTAAAGTTTCGATCTGTGTAATCAGGTAGATACCTGACTTTAGTAGGAGGAGTTGCGTTTCCATATTGTTTCTAATTTATGTAAGTCGTTCTGTTGTCTGTAGTATTTGTAGACAGGAACGATATCAAGACCACTATTATATACGTTACCAATATACATCCATGGACGATATTCGTCAACCCTTATCTTAAAGTAATCAGGACCGTTGAACATGAGATGATCAAACGTCCTAGTCTCACCTACAAATAGTGGGAAGGGTTGAGGGATATGATTATAGTATAGTGGATTATCTATAGGTTGATCGAATGCTACGATACCAAACTCATCATTAATCTTAGCAGGATATTCTACTACAATTTTTTTAAGTACTGTAGGTGCTTCTATTGTGATACGTTTAGCACCGTGAAATTTATGATCTGTTTTATATGAGAAGACTACGTTGTCGTATACATCATACAGGTTTAGTTTCCTCATCCTCGTTCATAATTTTCTGTGCTTCTTTAAACATCTCATCTAGATCCTGCTCTTCATAACTGAGATTGAATCTCTCTTCATGCTTCTTGAAGTTAGCATCATATCTCTCTTCATCTATAGCAGAGACATACTGTGTAGCGAGTGCGTCCAGTGGATTATACACTGTGACTACGTGACTACCTGGTAAATAAAAATCTTTATCTTTACTTAGAGGTGCCCAAGGAAACCACTCCAACTGATACCCCTGACCTTGTGACTGGTCAACGATGTCAAGTCGGAATGGTTTATGTAAATGATAACCTAATGGTTTCTCTGTCTCTGGATCAACTATCTCTTTAACTGTAGATATAACTTCTTCACCAGTTCTCAGCATTAATAGTTTGATCATACAACCTCAGTAGGTGTTACAGGAGCACCTTGATCTCCAGACTTTGATCTCACGTTAGAAAGATATGTCTGTAAGATACTAGGTGATGGTTCCATTACAGAGATCACATAGTCAGGTACGATAGCAATCTTCTGATCAATGGTGAATGGATTCCATGGTGTGTATCTGATCTTAACTTCCTGATCTTCAAATGTTTCCATGTTCACAGGTGTGTCAGGATCTTCAGTAATCCTTACCTTATATGGTATGGTTAGGATGTATGCCTGTCTCTCTCCAGTCTCTTTATTTACTGCTTCTTGTAGGTCACAGATGATGTTATCTCCATCTCTCGTGAACACTAATTTAATTCTACTTTCGTCTATCATGGCAAGATCATGTATGCATATATTATAAAAGGGGAACTGACTTTTGTCAATCCCCCTTATGTAGGTTAGATGTAATCCTTCCTTGCGTGGTGTTCTGGTACTACTTTCTTCAGTGATACTGTAAGTAGTCCATCCTCAAATGTGACATCACCTACCTCGGTGTCATCACTCATTGACCACTGTCTTGAGAAGGAACGAGCTGCTATGCCTTTGTGAGCATAGGTTCCTGTCTCTGTCTTCTCTTCTTTATTTGCCTCTACTGTCAGTTTACCATACTCTGTGTAAACTTTGACTTCATCTTTCTTGAATCCTGCTAGTGCTATCTCTAATCTGGATAGTACATTTGATTCGTGGATTAAGTTATAGGGTGGATAGTTTGTTGGTGTTGCGTTCCAGAATGAGTCAAAGTACTCATCCATTCCTATACTATTCTTAGAAATTTTTTCAAATAGTGATGGTAAATCGGCAGCACTATATCTTTGAATGTTCATGGTGACCTCCTTAAGCGTCGTTAGTTTGTGTACCCGAAGCGTACACCAATATTTATAGCATAATTTTTAATTTTATGGGGGTGGATATCCGAATACTGGAAAGACTTTTGAGATCTCTCCCATCTTCTCCTTGTATCTACTGATGTATGGCTCTTGAAAGTATGGCATGTATGGTTTACCTGTCACCTTATACTGTAGATAGCTATAGTCAAACTGATACCTGTAGCACAGTCTATCTGTAGTGTCACCTAGCCTTCTATGTTGGACGATACTGTTATCAAATATCAGCAGGTCATCGTCATTCTCCCACCAGTAGTCATAATAATATTGTGTGAGTTTAAATTTTATCTCTTCTAATAATCTTACTGACTCCTCTATAGGATAGTCTTTGATACGTGTGGTTGTATTGTATGGGAAGTGTAGTCCCTTGATCCCCGCAGGAGACTGTATCACCAGAGGTATCTCAGTATCTGGTTCTGGACACATGTTTTTATATACTACGTTGTTCTCATCATTGGCATTTATCTTACCCTCCTGAAAGTTATGCACGAGCACCATCTCATCCAGTTCACTACGCATACTCTCACTAAGGCTATAGTAATAGGGCGATGTCACCATGAATCCAGTAGCACTCTTAGTCATACCATGATCCCCAAGCAGTGCCACGCCAGGTGTAAAGGCTATGTCACCACTCTCATTGCTATGCCACAATAAATCACCACTACCAAAGAGTCCATTCTCCTCTGCTACTCTGACTATATGTCCTGTTGCTGCGTGTCCTCCTATCCTCGCATACTCTTTTGCTACCTCAGTATCAGTCTCCTCCTTAGCCGCATAGTTCTGCCTACACTTACCCCACATCTTCATGACTTGGTGAAAGCGGTTGATGTTGATACCTGTCCTACGAATGATCATGACAAGTTGTTCCATCTGTAACTTACCAAGTGACATCCACTGGTCTCGTGTGAGATGGTTAAAATCTATGTCATCAACAAAAACACCATAACCCTCAAGGTTAGGTATAGGACTCAACTTCAAGTTTTCTTTTTACCGATATTGTATTTACTCTCTAAGTTCCAACCACCCTTGTCCTTATAAGATAGGACTTTGATCTGACTAAGAGGTGCTACATCTACAATAGTATCTGGTTGCTTGATAGTAATCAAACCCCAGTCACTTAGTAACTGTATGATTCTATTGCGACGCTGTACATCATTGAGTGATAAGTTTGCTGACTTACCATCCAGTGCGAACAACTCTTTAAAGTGTACGATATAATACTTGCCTTGCTTATGAAGTATGTGACAGGATTGGTATAACTTCTTCTCTTTCCTAGAAGCTACTCCTATCCTCGTTAGAGTTTCTCTTACCTTTAAAAAGTCATCTGGTTCACTCAAGTTTACTTCTACCATTTGGTCAGGAGTCCATTTGACTTCCTGCTCAGTGAATGAAGTACTCATTGTCTTCCTCCCTTCTCATGTTTTTTACGAATGTATTCAATTTGGGNTTTGGTAAGAAGAGTTAATGCGACCCTCGCTTTTTCATTACTATAACCATAGTGTNNTTTGACCAGATCCAAGTCNTCGACTTGTTCTTTCTTCAACCAAGGTGTGAAACGTTTACGTTTTCTCAAACTATTTAGCAAGAAGTCATATTGAAGACGCTTGTCTAGAAGGGGGTGCTTATTTACTTCATTAGTAAATAGGATCGCATCAAGGTGTCCACTGAGACATCTGTTGACAATGTAAGGAGGATAAGATTTAACACGGTCAGGATCATCAACATACAAATGCTCTTTGGTATTGTTGATAGACGCGAGAATTTCTGAAAGATCACTACTCATAACCAATTCGGTTTACGGGATGGGTCACGAAGATAATTAGATGCAACCCAAGGTTTGCTGCCAATGTAATTCTTGTAAGCAGTAAAAGTGTCAATGCTTGTGTCATATTTAAACCGTTCGGGCATTGCTCTGGTATAGCTCGTAGGGATATCATTGTTGTTAGGGAATATTATATTAGCATGAAGCATAGTATGTTGACAACTATGTACCTTGTTGTATCTATGTGTGTACTCAGCACACAGAGCAAGACCATGCTTGATCAACCAACGATAGTTAGTCTGTGCCCATACAGTACATGGATGATTACGGAACGCACCCTTCTCTGTCTTGTATGGTTCACCATTGAGTTTAGGTAAGTCACCGAAACCATGACCCCACTTCTTAGATGCTACGATAGATAACATTTGACATGTCTCTAGTGGCATCTTGACAATATGTTTGTCAGGTAATACTTGTGCTGACTTGATAGGGTCAGGATCGGTAACAAAGATGTTCATAATATAGGAGGATTCTTAGCGTATGCTTTGTAGTCAGGTGTGATATTCATAGTGAGAGTTAAACGTCTCTCGTTAGTATCATTATAACCTGTTTTGTGGCGAAGCCAAGAGGGGAAGAACACAACATCACCTTCTGAAACACTTATCCTTCTCCAAGGATGGTTACCACTGATAGGTTCTGCTGCTCTTACTGCTGTCATAGGATCATAGATCCACAAGTCACCAGAGTTCTCTGGTTTGAGGATGTATGCTGTACATGTGAGACCTACACCATGATGATGCTCGTCAGTATAGTCCCACTGATAATGTTCATTATACCATGAGTTAGATATGTAGTGTGGGTATCCATCATATCTCCATGCTGTACGTAGGTACTGCATCTTCTGTCTTAACCATACCACATACTTAGCATTCACTTCCAAGTTATGTGGGAAATGATTATCAGGTTCTAGTATGTTGAATAGATCAGCAGTGGACTTACCACCTTCTTCTA
>FUFK010075103.1_pt1 | contig 34515 bp, 36 predicted proteins | sample 1021851 | NCBI WGS metagenome assembly FUFK01 (sample SAMEA51879418, study PRJEB19060) | metagenome | reverse complement strand
TTTGTAAGCGGGTATCAATAAATGTGTAAATTGATGCAATCGAAATAATATAGTATTACTACTTAAACATGGTTATTAATTTTAACAGTAATTTTTAACAAAATGAAAAGAAGGCATTTCCTAATTTCAAGCGTTTTGTCGTTAGGCTTGATTTCGCAGCAAGCGTATGGTTCAACACCAAATTCTTCTGTGAACTTTGATGTACTATTAAATGATGAAATAGTTGGTTATTCAAATCTAACCCATAAAAAGCTTAAAGATGGTTTGGAAGTCCTAATTGACGTTGAGATAACGCCAAAATTTTTGGGGCTAAAATTTATGAAATATACTTTAAAAAACCGTGAGGTTTGGAAAAATAAAAAACTAATTTCCATAGATGCTAATTCATCTTGGTTTGGAAAAAGATATTATGTAAAAGGCCAAAGGGAAGAAGGGGGTTTTAGAATTGAAGGCTCTGCTTTTTCAGGGGTTATCAAAGACACCTTTGCCACTACAAGTTATTTCACTCCAGAATTTTTAAAAAGAAAGATTTGGGTTAGCACCCAGGATGGAACACCTCTAGAGATAAAAACTCGAAAGTTGAAAAATAAAAAAGTGTCCTTTAATGATAAAAACTACTCNGTAACAGAATGGGAAATATCGGGTGATTTGGAATTAACCCTGCAATATGATGAACAAAAAAATTGGGTTGGAAGCGGTTTNACTGTTGGAAANTATCCAGCTAGTTTCATTTTNAATAACAGAGAAAGTAATATCCACAAAATATGGAAAAGCAGTTGAATAAGTCAATATTGATCACAGGCTGNTCAACGGGTATTGGTGCAGCCCTTGTCNCNGAGTTTTTNANACANGGCTTTCTTGTGTTTGGATCGNTAAGAGACAAAAANATGGAAGNNCCNCTTAAGAAGAAATATGGTGNNAATTTCNTNCCTTTAGTTTTTGATGTAACCAACTATTCACAGATATCCAAAGCATACAAAAAAGTTAAATTAACTTTAAAAGGAGCTAACCTAGGTATTTTGATTAATAATGCAGGAATTGCAAAATTAGGGCCTGTTGAACACATTTCTAGTGAAGAATTTGATCTTCACCTTAAAACAATGGTTTTAGGAACTTTTAACTGTGTTCAAATATTTCTGCCATTGCTTGGTGCAAAAAACAAATGTTCTCCTGGTAAAGTTATAAATATAAGCTCCGGGGGAGGATCAATTGGGCAGCCTTTTATGGCGTCTTATTGTTCAAGTAAACATGCTCTTGAAGGGTTTTCCGAGTCTCTTCGTCGTGAACTGTTAATTTATGGTATAAAAGTAATAATTGTCGCACCAAGAGCTTTTAAAACTGAAATTTGGGATAAATCAAACATAGACGGAAGAGCCGTTGATTTTAAAAAGACGGTATATAATCAAGCCTTCAATAAATTTACAAATTTTATCAAAGGATTATCAGAGCAAGGACAAGATGTTCAAGTTTTAGCACAAAAAATCTACAAAATTTCAAGTCTAAAAAATCCTAAAGTCAAATACTCAATGGGACCATCAGGGGTACAGTTTTACCTGATCCGCACTTTACCAAAAAAATTAATAGATAAAATACTGGGGAAATACTTTCTTCTTGTTAGATAGATTGATCGCTGTTTGTTTCGGGGAACCTAAACATTAGTAGNAATGGCAAAACCTTCAGAGTNATTGGAGCAATAGCGTATAAACAGGTTAACCAAAATAATATCTTCTCTGAATTACCACCTAAGGGATCAAAATCAACTGCGTAAAGAAACAACAAAACGAATCCTCCTGAAAAAGCTGCGGCGGTCTTGTTTATAACAGATAAAATTGAGAAGAAAGTTCCAGACCGATTGCTCTTCACTATTTTAAGATCTTCATCTAAAAGGTCTGCCTGAATAGACGTTGGAAGAGCAGAATCTGCACTCACACAAATACCGGTCAATAGACATATTACCGAGAATAGAAAAATACTGTCAGTATTCATAAAAAATACTAATGAGAAAACAATCATGGAAAAAAATATTGAGGCGCACCATAAATCACTTTTTTTAAAGAGCTTACTTATTTTAATCCATAGTGGTACGCTTAACACACCCGATAATAAATATAAAAGCATAAGTAACCCTACTAAATCCTCTCTTTGTAGTTTATGGATTACAAAAAAAGCAAACAAAGCTCCCGGAATTCCATTCGCAGCGGCATTAAAAAACTGACTTAGGAAAAAGTATTTTAATTTTTTGTTAACTAGTATGGCTTTGACCACACTAAATATTTCTGACTTGTTTTGATGTGCTATACATCTTTCTTTTATAACAAAAGCGGAAATTATTATCGTTAGTGGGTGGCTAATAAAAATTACTGTGGCTATATTTTTAAGAGCTTGTGTGGATCCCTCGGCCATAGCATACATTAGAGCTGCTAAAATTGTCCCCAAAAGAAAGAAGCCTTCACGAAAAAAGGTTATTCGAGATCTCTCAACATACTCTCCACTTAATTCCGCTCCTAAACTATAAAAAGGTGGAGTAAAAAGTGATAGGCCTATGGTCAGTATCACTATATAAAACGCAAAGTGTTGGAAAGCAAATGTACCCAAATTAGATCCAAAGAGACCCCAGACCCCAAAGAGAGTGAAGGGTAACGATATCAACAACCAAAACTTTCTTTTTCCAACGGGAACATTCAAGTTGTCACTTGCCCAACCTACTAAAGGATCTAAAATTCCATCTAACAATCGTACAATTAAAAATATAACTCCGATCCCTAGAAGAGAGATACCAAATTGCCTAGCATAATGCTCGCTGACAAAAATAAAGAGTGGAAATATTATCAGTGCCAAAGACAGTGCGTTTGATGCATAAATAATGTGTTGTAAATAATTTTGGCGCAAAAGAAGCTAATTTTTCTTTAGAGTCACCTGGGTTACATCACCAGCACCGGAAAAAAAGAATGACGCACATGAGGTTAAGTAAAAGTTCCACATCCGCCTAAATCTATCATCAAATCCCAGCTCAGATATTCTGTCCCACTTACTATTGAATCTTTGGGACCATATACGAAGAGTCNTAGANTAACTTTGTCCAAATTCCTTACTTCTGATAAATTCCAAGTCCGCACTACGAATTTGGTCAACAAGAGCCGTATAACTTGGGAGCATACCTCCAGGAAAAATATACTTTTGAAGAAAATCAACACTTTTCCTATATTTAGGAAAATACTTATCATCAATGGTTATAACTTGTAGACATCCTAGACCACCACTTTTGAGAGAATTTTTGACAGTTTTAAAATATATAGGCCAATATTTTTCTCCAACGGCCTCAAACATTTCTATTGACACAACACCATCGTAAACACCCTTTTCATCTCTATAATCTTGCAGAAGAAATGAGCTTTTATCCGCCATACCCAATTCAAACATTCTTTTTTTAGAATAATCTAATTGTTCTTTAGACAACGTCAGACCCGTGAGTTTGACACCTCTAGTCTTGATAGCATGTTCAGCNAATCCCCCCCAACCACAGCCAATTTCCAAGACGCTGTCACCCTCTTTCAAATTTAAATTTTTGCATATTGATTCATACTTATTTGTTTGCGCGCTAGATAGCACTTCTTTTTTGTTTTTGAAAAGCGCAGACGAGTAAGTCATCGTTTTGTCGAGCCATTCTCTATAAAATTGATTGCCTAGATCGTAATGATAGGAGATATTTTTCCTTGCTTGGAATTTCCAATTAGACTTCAACCAGTGGTTAAGTCTTTCATACAACCTTACAACGCTGGTTCCGATTAAATCATCATAGATATCATCGCCTGCTAGAAGGAAAAAATCTAATACTGCTTGAAGGTCTGGTGTATCCCACCAACCATCCATATATGATTCTGAAAATCCATTTTGACCCTCGCGCACAAGTCTTGAGAAGAAATGTTCATTCTTCACCACTATATAGGCATTGGCTCCGGGTTTTTTGCTCTCAACAATAAACTTTCTGTTGTCTGGAAGTTGGATTATTAGACTACCCGCATTAGGGCTTTGTATCATTTTAAATATTGAAGAAAACCATCTTGGTAGATTAGGTTGGCCTTTAACATCTCTTAAAAATTGTTCCTTCATCTTTCCCCCCAAATTAACCTAACTATAAGGTACAATTTTGACTCTCTTAAGATACAAAATTAAAGCATTCCAATGTATTAAAATCAACACTTTTACCAACATAAGTGGATAACAAAAAAAAGCCTTAGCTAACGTCCAGTCATTAAAGTCCTGATATCTTCCCGTTTGACTAGCAATTAGAAGTAAACCGTCTTCATCTTTTTCGTTAATCTTAATAGAAAGTTTTTCGTCAGGAGGTAAAATCGTAAAATGGTAAGTTTGAGCCATATCTATAAATGGAGATACATACATATTTTTCTTAATAGAGTGCCTGACCCTTCCGTCTGGGTCAGGTTGACTATCTGATATATATTCGATTTGCTCTCCATATGTATTTTTTACTTCGTAAATAACGGAATTTAATTGGTTCTTGGAGTAGCAGAAGAAAACGGACAATGGGCTAAAACCAAGCCCTAAAACCCGGGGNAAACTTAATAAATAGACTTTATCCGGTTTAGTAAATCCCGCCCCCATAAGCTTTTTGTTAACCCAATCTCTTAAACGTAAGGTATTTCTATCTCCATGATCCTTTTCATATAGAGAAACCATTCCCCATCTGTTTAATCTGAAAAACCAAGATGTCTTATCAAACTCTGCTAATTTATCAATATCCAAAAAAAGNCTAAAAACGTTNTAACGAAATAAATGTCTTCTTGGCTTTAATCGCATGTGCATAACAGACCCAAAATAAACACACGATTTTACCATAAGTTTTACATCTTTCTCTTGGACCAGTTAGGCTCACAACCTAACAGCTTCGCAACGTATAGGCCCGAGTTTAAGCCATCTTCATGAAAACCAAAACCCATTTTTGCACCTGCAAAGTACAAACCATTTTCACCCTGTAGCGCGTTTAGTTTTTTTTGCGCATTTAATGTGTCAGAGTCATAAACAGGGTGAGAATATAAAGTTTGATAATGTACAAGACTTGGATCAATTTCTTTACTGGGGTTAAGTGAAACAAAATAATTTTTTTTGCTTTTTATACTCTGAAGTTTGTTCATCCAGTAGGTGACCTCAATTGGTTTATTGAGAGAGTTTTGAATATTACTTGTAATAAAATTCCAACTAGACCATACGTTTTTTAACTTCGGCATGTGCGTGTTATCAGAGTGGAGCACCACTTTATTCTTAGATACCTTAAACAATTTTAAAGTATCTAGCTCATCTTTACTAACGTCTCCAATTAAATCTATAGTTTCTGGACCATCACACGCTAAAATAACTTTATCAAAAACCATCTCACCAAACCCATTTCCTGCAAGTAAATTACACTTTTTTTTGCTTCTTGTGATTGCTTTTACGGGAGTGCCTAGAAATACCCTTTTCCCAAGCCTTCTTATAATTTTATCTACATATTGCTTTGAACCACCGTCAACTGTTCTCCACTCAATTGGGCTAGAGAGAAGGTCCAATAGGCCATGATTTTCAAAGAATTTCAAATAACTTAACGCTGGAAAATCTAAGATACTACCTGTTGGCACAGACCAAATTGCAGCACCCATTGGAACAACAAACATTTCCGAAAACCAACTGCCAAAATTGTAGTGCTGCAAAAATTGGCGCATATCAAAATATGAAAATTTCTTATCAGCCATAAATCTCTTCGAAATATTTTTAAATCTATAAACATCGTATAGACCCCTCAAATGATTTATATTTAATAAGTTTCTGCGTTGAGCAAAAAAAGAATTAAAATTTTGACCTGCGTATTCTAGTTGTCCATCGGCTAACGAGAATCCGAACGACATATTTGAACTTTTTGTTGCTACCTTTAATTCGTCAAATAGACTTGTGAGGTTAGGATAATTTTTTTCATTAAAAACAATAAACCCAGTATCCACATGAATATCTTCTTCCTTTAGCTCAATTTTTACCGTATTTGAGTGCCCGCCGAAGTAACTGTTTTTTTCAAATAACGATACCTCATGTTTTTCAGATAGCGCCAATGCTGCTCCAAGCCCAGATATTCCTGACCCTACTACCGCTATCTTCATCTTATATATCCGAAATAATTTTTTTAAATTCAGAATATTTATTAAGGGCTCTGTCACGACCAAACTTTAAGTCAACGATGGAAGTGGAAGGGCGACTTTTTTCGTGAATATTCCAACTTTTGGGCGCCATCTTGCAAAACTTTTCACTTTCGGGAGTAGGTTTGAAAGTTAGTCCTAAGAATTTCATTTGATATTTACCATCAGGATCAAATTTTTTTGCTTGCAATTCAGGGTTAAATACTCTGAAAAAAGGACTAGCGTCAGGACCTGAACCAGCCACCCATTGCCAACCCATAGCATTTGAGGCTGGATCCCAATCAATTAAACAGTCTTCAAACCATTTTAAACCATGCCGCCAGTCAATAAGGAGATGTTTAGTCAAGTATGAAGCTACTATCATCCTTACCCTGTTATGCATTCTACCTGTGACATACATTTCTCTCATTCCCGCGTCCACAATTGGTTGTCCGGTCAAGCCTCTTTTCCAGCTATTTAGCTCATCCTCGTTCACTCTCCAAGGGAAATGATCCCATTCGGCTTTCCAATTTTTTCTAAGAATGTGGGGACTGAAGTAAGAAAGATACCAAGCAAAATCACGCCATGCTAATTGCCTTATAAACATCTCTTTTTCTTTGAACTCTACATCTTTATGACCAACAGCCGAATGCCAGATTTCTCGAGCGGAGATTTCACCATAGGCAAGGTTCTCAGAAAGGTTTGAGCTTTCTGTCAAATCAACCCTATCTCTTGCTTGTCCATAATTTTTAAGTCTCTGATGAAGAAAGCTATTTAGATTTTTTTTAGCTTTTTCCTCACCAACATGTACCCTTTCAATTAAATACTCTTTTCCTTGGCCTATATCCTTATCCAATTTCCACTCGCTAAGATAATCACTCTTTGGCCATTTCATGGGTGAAATAAGTTTAGTGGGTTTTGGTACCGTTGGTTTTACCTCTTGTTTTGATAATGCTCTCCAGAAAGGCGTAAATACTTTATAGTATGATCCCGCATTAGTTTGAGTTTTCCAGGGTGAGTGCAAGAGAAGTCCTTCGGTAGACTTTACTTCAACTCCTTGTTCCTTAAAATAGGATTTGATTTCAGTATCTCTTTTAACCGAATTTTCATCATATAGCCTATTCCAAAAAATTTTAAAGTCGCCAATCGACGATCTTAATTCTTTTAACACATAAAGTGGATTACCTTTTTTTAAAATAAGTTTTGAATTGTGTTTCTCTAAATCTAAAGAAAGGCTCTCTATTGACAATCCTAGCCTCCACTTAAATGCTGCTCCAGCATTATCAGTATGCTCATCCAATATAAACAGTGGGATTATGGGCCTACCATCTAGCGTTGCACTGTAAAGAGCTGGGTTATCACTCAAACGAAGGTCTCTTCGAAACCAAACTACATTTACACTCATAATAAATCCGATTATCTAAAGGTGTCGATCGAGGCCACTCATCAATTTCTCAACATCGTTGCCCGAGGTGTAGTGAACAAAACTCAATCTTATTACTCCCTCATGGATATCTACATCAAGCGCCTGAAGAAGACGGACCGCATAAAAGTCACCACTACCTACCGAGACATTTAGTTCGTTTAATTCTTTTGCAAGCTCAATATTTGATTTTTTTGTTACTATGGCAACTGTTGGAACTCTATCTTCAATTTCGTAAGAGCCCAACAATCTAATATCTTTTTTGGTTTTCAAAAAATCGAGCAAAGGTTTCAGTAATTTCTTTTCTTGATTAGAAATTAGATTATTTAGCTTATCAATACATGAACTTGATGATAATTCGCTATTCAGATGATGGTCACTGAGAGAATCGTAGTAGTCATAGATGCCACCCAACGCGGCGACTTGAGCATGATCAGGTCCAGCAGGTGTGAATCTCTTATTTGGAAATTCTTGATTAAAATAATGACATTGGCTCTCTAATTCTGTAGCCAAACTATCTGAAACATACATAACGCCAAGATGTGGCCCAAATGTTTTATAAGATGAAAATAGATATATATCCGGACTAAAATCATTGATTTGCGGTATCCCGTGAGGTGCATAGCTTACTCCATCCACACAGGTAAAGGCCCCTGCTTCTTTAGCTATTGTACAAATGTCTTTAACGGGGTTTACTTGGCCTATTATGTTAGAAGCATGCGGAAACGCTATCAAACAAACAGTTTTATCAACTAGTTTTTTCAAATCATCTAAATAAAGGCTGCCATTAGACCTTACCTTCCACTCTCTGACCTCAAAGCCTTGGCTTGCTAAATTTCTCCATACGCCGGTATTAGACTCATGATCTTGATTGGAGACTATGATGACCTTTTTTTTATTTTTTGATAACCGAAGCGCATTAGCTAAAACATACGTATTTTGAGAAGTTGAAGGACCCACGTGAAGATTTTTTAACGGAACTCGCAATAATTGAGCAATCTTTTTACAACTGTTATCCATTTCTTCACCAGCCTCAATAGACCCGTTGAAATACCCATAAGGTTGTACCTTTGTTGTTTGATAAAACTTTGTAAGTTTATCTACTACAAACTTACATGGGAAACTTCCCCCAGCATTTTCAAAGAATGCTTTTTCACTAAGGGGGTTATCTGCGTCGAAGGCATAAAAATGCCTTCTAACAAAGTTTAAATCAAAATCTTTCATCTCACAAAGGTGGTTTTACTTAGATCCTTGACCCCTAGACGTCGCATTAACTAAACACGCCATATTTCCACTTGGATGCTTGTTTTCATGCATTAACTGATGCGCATGACCAATCTGCTCAAAATCATATGTTTCCGACAAGCACGGATCCACCTTTTTTTGGATAACTAATTCATTAACTGCACTTGCTTCATCGTCATTTGCTACATGTGATCCCTGCAACCTTTTTTGATGCATCCAATGATATCTTAAGTCAAGAGTGACATTGTAGCCAGTTGTACCAGCACAAACGACTACCATACCACCAAGAGCACATACAAAACCAGACGTGGGCAAAGTAGCTTCTCCTGGATGTTCAAATACAATTTTTGGGTTTGTCCTCTCTCCAAGTATGTCCCATATAGCTTTACCAAAAGATCTAGCTCCTGCCATCCACTCATTGAATGCAGGATCATCTGTATCGGGTAGTGGTCCCCAATGGCTAAAATCATTTCTATTTATTACACCAACAGCTCCTTTATCCATACAAAACTGTCTCTTCCCTTCATCAGATATTACAGCTATTGGCTTTCCTCCTAACGCAGAGACAATCTGTAATGCCATGGCACCGAGTCCACCAGCCGCTCCCCAAACAAGAACAACATCATCTTTTTCCACAGTATGTGGAGCCCAGCCCATAAGCTGCCTGTAAGCTGTTGATGCACAGAGCATATAACACGCCGACTCCTCCCAGGTGAGATGGTCAGGCTTCTTCAAAATTTGATGTGATTGCGCTTTAGCAAATTGACAATATGACCCATAGTTAGTTTCGTAGCCCCACACCTTAGCTGAGGGCGCAAGCATTGGGTCCTTGCCTGATAATACCCAAGGGTCATCAGCTTGCCAAGTACCAGAATGAATCACTACCTCGTCGCCCACCTTGACATTGGCAACGTCATCTCCAACTTTATATACAATACCTGAGGCATCTGAACCACCAGCATGAAAAGTCTCAGGCTCACCTTTCTTTTGTCGTGTTGCTATAACATCTACAGGGTACCCAAGAGCCGCCCAAACATTATTATAATTTATCCCCGTAGCCATAACATAAACCAAAACATCTTTTGGCCCAATCGTTGGAACATCTATTACTTCACTTTTCCATGCATCAATCGGCTTACCAAATCTATCCTGTCTAACCATAAATGCATGCATTTTTGATGGAACCTCTCCAAGAGGTGGTTGGTCGCCTAAATCATATAGTTCTTTCGTGCTCACATTACTCTCCATAAATTTGTATTTTTAAACTAGTGTGTTCCCCATTTAATTTTGCATAATTCTGCGCTTCTACCTTCAAAATCCCATACACGACCAAACGCTCGAACTCGCCCTTGTTCAGCTGTTGAAATAATAACCTCCGGTCCCATCCAATATGTTGAGTTTTGGAAAGTTACTGGCTTCCCTTTCTCCAAGCCTTCAATAGGCTTAATAACCCCCTGAATTTTTTTTCCAACATTTACTATTCGCTTTTCACCTTCTGTTTTGTACTCAACTGGAGATCGCTCACTACCAAGGTATGTTCCTGTCAATATTGAAAAAAGACCCGTTGTACCACCAACTTTTCCAGAGAATATTTTATCAAGAGCGTCGAAAGCCTCATCTCCTGCACTATCATCGATAAATGCCCCGATAGTCCAATTTCCTCTTGCCATTTTTCCAGGAATTTCCATCAGCATCCCTACATTAAGGCCTGAGAGATCTACATCACGAAAGTGTCCGTTATCTATTCTTACAGCTAACCACGTTTGACAATAACCCTCAGTAGGAGGATGATCTCCAAGACTTACAGCACAAGGACAAAACACAGTACAATTACAATTTAGTGCGAGCTCCCCATTTATAGCCCAATCTACTTTCTCCGAACCCATATCCTATACTCCTAAAGTTTCAGAACCAAACTAACACGGTTCCAGAACCAATCAAGATTAAAGATAGTGGTTTTGAGATATATTTTCCATAATCAGGAATTTTCTCTAACATCATGAAAAAAGTCATTATAGCCATAAAAGCTAAATTCATAACTCCCCCGACAAAAGCTAAAGCCATTAGAGCCCAACAGCAGCCAAGACAAAACAATCCGATCGATACCCCCATGTTGAAGGACCCACTATTCCCACTCTTCCAGTTCTGTAGGAAGAAAGTAAAGGGCCTTTGGCATTTGATTAGACATGCTTCTTTATATGAACTGAGCTGATATAATCCTGCTAATACTAGAAAGCCAGAACTGATTAGAGAGCTCACAAACGCTCCCTGATCATTTAGCAAATAAAGCCTTCCAAGAAAAACCTGTGTTAAAGACATTAAAATAGAAAAAATCATCCAGATACTTAAGAAACCTGTAATGAACCACCAAAAACTATTTTCTCTTTTTCCACCACTTTCCAATATATCTTCATATGTTTTGAGCGTTGGAATTATAGTAGGTGACATCATTGCGATACTCATTAAAAACCACATAAAAAAAACCCCAATGATATTTAAGTCCGAAACCGAATTGCTGCAAATCTCTACTACCCTTGTGACGAAATTTGCATTATTTGGCAAAAGACTCTCTAGTGCCATTACCACAATTGCAATCCATGCAATTAATAAGACAGTGTAGAAAATAATCCAATTATTTATGCGAGTGGTTATATTTGCCATTTGTATACTATTAACCGAATAAAAAGCTTTTTTTGATGATATACTTTTTTACCAAAAACTATTCCTTACATGATGCGTTGCATAAAAAGTCAAATATTTTTTTATGCTTCAATGTTTTAAATTTAAACGTTTTTCTATTATTATTATGCTTACGCAATTTTCACAAAATTAAATGTCTTTTTCATATTGTTACCTTTTATGCTATTGGTACTTATCAATAATCAAACCCATAATCGTTATTCAATTCTTTTAGATAGACCATAAAAAATCCAACATGAAACAAGCTCAAAGTTCTATTTCGATAAATTCATTATATTGCGCGATTGATAGCAAAGTAATACTCAGTGATATAAATTTCAATTTAAATTCGGGGCAGTCGATTACTATTACAGGCCCAAACGGAGTTGGCAAGACACTTCTTTTGAACACAATTGTTGGATTCAAATCAATTTTCAAAGGCAAAATATCGATAAACAAAATTAATCTTTCCAATGATCCTTCAAATAGGCAGGAACACATAGGATATTACGGGCATAAAGCCTCTATCCATACTGGGCTAACGGTAATGGAGACAATAGAATATTGGAAAGCATATTACAGCTCGGATGCTAATACTAGCGAATTGATAAAATTCTGGGATCTACCAAATAAAACTGTTGAAAGTTGTTCCGAGGGTCAGCGAAAAAGACTAGCCTTGGTGAGACTTTCCTTGATGAATAGAAATATTTGGATACTCGATGAACCAACAACAAACCTAGATTTTGTTGGCAAGAAAAAGTTTTTGGAACTACACACCTCTCATCTTAGGGCAGGAGGCTTGTCGATAATTACTTCTCATGAACCGGCACAAGTTAAGGGACATAAAATAATTAATCTAGAAAGACATAGCGGTAAAAATTAAAATGCTAAATATTCTTCGACTAGAATTTCTATTGGTAATAAGGTCTGGTTCACACGTAGTTTTGGCTTTTTCCTTCTTTTTATTCTTTATCCTCTTATTCGCGCTTTCGGCATTTGGTGATAACTTTGTGCTTAGTAATATAGGTCTGACTGCAGTTTGGTTAAGTCTTTTAATGTCTATCTTGCTTACTCTAAACAAAGTCATTCATGAAGATTACGAAAGTGGTATTTTGGACTATCTTTTGATCGCTGATATTCCCCTAGAAGTAACAATGTTTTTAAAAACGATTGTTCATTGGGTTTCAGTTGTTATTCCGCTCATAATTATAATTCCAGTTGTCTTGATTACATTTCAAATAAGCTCTGATCATATTTTAAGAATTTTTATAGTGCTACTGTGTGGATCTCCTTCACTCAGCTTTATAGGAACAATGATATCCTGCCTAACGTTATCAAACCGCAGTAATTTTCTTCTTACAACAATTACTATACCGTTTTATTTCCCAACTCTTCTTTTAGGAATTTTCTGCTGCAGTTCCAGCACCACCGATTTATTTGCCTTGGAATATTTGCTACTATACGCAAATACACTATTTACTGTGGTACTCAGTCCCTATATATCTGCGTATGCAATTAAACTGAATTATTCATAAAATGAAAAACAGCGCGTTAAATAAATTTTGGAAGTTCTCTAACCCGGTACTTTTTAAAAAACTAGCAAAGATAATATCACCTCTTGCAGGTTTGATAGCTGTTTTAGCAATTATACCTGGTTTAGTTTGGGGGGTGTTCTTTACTGGCCCTGACTATAAGCAACTGGAGACAGTGAAAATAATTTTTATCCATGTTCCTGCAGCATTCTTAGCAATAAACGTATATCTTATGATGACTGTAGCCTCTATAGTTTGGTTGATTAGGCGCCAATACGTTAGCGCATTAGCAGCTAAATCGTCTGCAATGATTGGTTTAATAATGACTATTGCTACCATAATAACAGGAAGTTTGTGGGGTAGCAGCACTTGGGGAACTTACTGGGTTTGGGACCCTCGACTAACCTCATTTGCAGTTCTGCTATGTTTCTACGTGGGGTACATCATCTTATGGTCGGCTATCAAACCTTTAGAACGGGCAGCAAATGTTACTTCTTTATTTTGCATATTAGGATCTGTTTTCGCTCTTCTATCCAGGTATATCGTTTTTTTTATAGATCAGGGTCTACATCAAGGCCCAACTTTGTCTCTTGACGAAGAAAAGAATATTGATGACAGCTACTATTTTCCACTTATTTTAGCATTAGTTGGGTTTTCATCTCTTTTTGTTTATCTTTTACTTGTACGAACAACTACTGAGCTTAATAAATTGAAGCTGAAATTAATGGGATAGTCCGGGACCAATGTTAGCAATTTTTGGGAAGTTTTCTTTTGTAATCATTGCATCTTATGTGAGCACAATTGCTCTTATATCAGCCCTGATAATACAAACCTTAATTTCTAAGATAAAAACAGATAAAGAATTAAGAAAAAAAGAAACTAAAAATGAGTCAAATTAGTTTCAAAATAATTTTAGTAATACCCATATTCATTTTACTTTGCCTCTCTTTGTTCGTGATTTTTGCTTACGATATCGAAATGGCAAATGGCAAATTAAGTATTAAATCAAATATATCGAAACAAATAAAAAGTAATCTGATCGGTCAAAAAAAGCCTAACTTTTATTTAACTCCTCTGAACCACTACGAGACTCCCCAAGAAAAACATCTTGATGTTTCAAACTACAAATTGGTGAACTTCTGGGCTAGCTGGTGTGCTCCCTGCAGAGCAGAACATAAATCCTTAATGTCAATTCAAAAGAATGGATACCGTATAATTGGCGTAAATTATAAAGATAATCCTTTAAACGCGCAAAAATTTCTTACAGAACTAGGCAATCCATATGTAGCAATCGGTTCAGACCAATCTGGTAAAACAGCTATAGACTGGGGAGTTTATGGAATACCCGAAACTTTCCTTCTTGATAAAGAAAACAATATCTTACTAAGGATTGCGGGACCGATAACTAGTACCATATACGAGAATAAGCTTAAAACGTATCTTGAAGAATAAGTCTAGTTTTCCTTATCAATAAGATATTTCTGAAATAACTTATATTGAAAAGCAAAAAACAGTAGGCTTAAAATTGGCATTCCAAAAGTTTTAAAATTCACCCATTGATCTTGGCCAAAATACCTCCATACCAGTTCATTAAGAAAGGCAAGACTAATAAAAAAAATAATTATTCTCTTTGTGAGAAGCATCCACCCTTCTTCTTCTAAGGCTAACGTGGATCCCATTAAACTTTGTAATAAGCTTCTTTTTCTCATTAGACCTATGATCAGAACTACCGCAAAACTAAGATAGATAATTGTAGGTTTCATCTTTATGAATGTGGGATCTTTGAACCAGATTGTTAATGCACCAAAAAAGATTACTAAAACCGCCGTAATAACAGACATTTTGGATATCGTTCCTAAGATCAGGTAATTTAATAACGATGCAATTAACAAGATGGGTACGAATACCTTTGTGGCAAAGATTATCTTTTCAACCGAAAGGTCTTCACCGGTCAGATTATTTGAGTTGGGAAAATAGTAATAAGCCAGAAAGAATGCTATCAATGGAACAAACTCTAAAATACTTTTTGTGAGTGAATTTTCTTCTTTTTTTTCCATTAATAATTACTCTCTAAAATCACCAATCAAAGCCGTTGCAAATTCTTCAGGATCAAATGGCTGAAGGTCATCTAATGTCTCACCAACCCCTATAGCATGTATTGGCAACTGAAATCTATCGGCAACTGATATTAGTATTCCCCCTTTTGCGCTGCCATCCAACTTAGTCATTATTATTCCCGTTATATTGACCATTTGCTGGAAGATCTCTACTTGAGAAATAATGTTTTGTCCAGTGGTCGCATCGAGAACTAATATTATATTTTCAGGGGCTTCGCTTTTTACTTTTTTTATAACAGTGACAATTTTTACTAACTCCTGCATAAGATCTGTTTTGTTTTGCAATCTTCCTGCTGTATCGATAAACAAGAGGTCCNTCTTTTCATTTATAGCTCTTTCAACTGACTTATACGCTAAAGAAGCTGGATCGGATCCTTGCTCGGCCTTGATAATTGGGACATCTACCCTCTCCGCCCAAACAGATAACTGTTCAATAGCTGCAGCTCTAAAAGTATCACCCGCTCCAATCATTACTGATTTTCCAGCCATCTTAAATTGTGATGCAAGTTTACCAATTGTTGTTGTCTTACCAGATCCATTAACGCCTACCACCACCACGATTTGCGGAGCCGTTTTATAGATTGGAATGGGCTTAGCTATTGGCTCTAATATCTTAGTTATCTCGTCTATGAGATATTCTTTAAGCTGCATTACCTCTATTTTTTTTCCATATACTTTTGACGAAATTTTTTCTGAAATCTTTAAAGCGGTTTTACTCCCTACATCGGATGAAATCAGGATATCTTCAAGTTTCTCTAAAAACTCATCATTAAATAAAATTTTCCTTGGGTCTGGCTTTCTCTTTAATAAGTCAAGAGCTTTTTTTACGACTGATTTAGCGTTGGTGACTTTTTGACCATCTTTAACGATATCTTTGTTTTGATCAGTATCACCGTCTTGTGCGAACTGACTTTTTTCTGATTCACTAATTTTCTTCGAGTTAATTTCATTTTTTTCTGACTTTTCTACTGAAACTTTTTTCTCAATATTCACATCGACTTCAGCTTTAGATACTTCGTTAACGGCCTCATCTAAATTTTTTGTAAATTTTGAACTGGAGTTAAATAGTTTATTTTTAAGTTTTTTGAAAAATCCTGTTACCATTTTGTAATACCAACTTTCTACTTATCTGCTCTTACTCTTACCTTACCATCAGCCCATTCAATTGTAAGAGCACTTTTACTTTTCAATTGAGATTTGGTGCTCACAATTTTTTCATCTTCATCTCGTATGACAGAGTATCCCCTGGACAGGACTTTTTTATAACTTACGCTCTCTAACAATCTGGATGCCGCCATAAAATTTTCTGATTTTTTTCTAAAGTTATTCCAAAGATGCTTCAAAGCCATCTCATCTAATAAACCTAATCGTTTTTTTGTATCAGAGACATAGTGGAAAATTTGCTTTAGCCTCGCTGATAGATCCTTATCTAATAATTTTACGTCGTTAGACATCTCAGAAAAAGCATCTTTAATAATACTATCGAGTTTTAGTATGTTCATTGTAAGTGATTTTTTCATATCGTTCAGGTTTTGGTATGGGCTTTTAAGCTTTGCAGAGCATTGATTAAGCAAAGACATTTTTAAAAATGTTATCTTTTCCGCACTATTTCTTAAATTTGTAGAAAGGTAATTTAACTGCCCTAAAATTTCTGTTCGATTTGGTAAGGCAATCTCTGCCGCTGCTGTGGGAGTGGGCGCTCTCACATCCGCAACAAGGTCTAATAGTGTTGTATCGGTTTCATGTCCAATAGCTGAGATAATGGGTATCTTTGCTTCTGATACGGCTCTAATGAGACTTTCGTCATTGAAAGGCCATAAATCTTCAAACGATCCCCCTCCCCGGGCAATTATTAATAAGTCAGGTCTAAGGCCTTTGGTATTGGCTTTTTCCTGATGGAAGAAGTTAATTCCTTCTATAACATCTTTCGCACAACTATCTCCTTGAACAGTAACTGGGAAGATAATAACCTTTACAGGAAATCTGGCTTCAACTCTGTTCAAAATATCTTTAATAACTGCCCCAGATATAGACGTTATTACTCCGATACTAAGAGGGTACGTTGGTAAAGCTAGTTTTCTTTTTTCACTAAATATACCCTCAGCCGCAAGTTTTTCCCTTCGCTTATTTAACATTGCAAGTAGAGCCCCAATCCCCGCTGCTTGTATATCCTCCACTATTATTTGATATTTGCTGTGTCCAGAAAAAGACGATATGCGACCTACTAAGACAACTTCATTTCCTTCTTCGATTAGATCTCTTTTGGTTAGTTTGGTACCTCGCCATACAACGCTAGCTAATATTGATTTGTCATCTTTAAGGTCAAAATATACGTGGCCAGAGGCAGGTCTGCTAACCCTGCCGAGTTCCCCCTTTACCCTGACATATTCAAACTCCGTTTCTAATGTATTTCGTATCGATTGGGATAGGGTCGTAACAGTAAATTCCGGTATGTTCTCTTTTGTCATAGCCTTTAGATCACAACTGATTTTTATTTCTTTATATAATCACTCCTATGAGTATCATGATCGAAAAGGATTGGAAAGAGAATGAAAATTTTGATTATTGGAAACGGTGCACGGGAACACGCATTGACTTGGGCTATATCCCAAAATCCAAGATGTACGAAAATTTATTGTAGCCCAGGGAATGCCGGGACCACCGAATTAGCGACTAATGTTGATATTGATGTGACATCAAATAACGAAATCCTGGAAATGTGTTTGCTGCATTCCATTGATCTTGTAATAGTCGGGCCTGAGAAGCAATTTGAGCAAGGTCTTACAAATGCTCTCAAAGAAAAAAATATATTGGTATTTGGGCCAACCATGGAAGCTTCTCAATTAGAAGCCTCAAAATCCTTTACCAAGAATATGTGCAAGCACAAAAAAATACCTACTGGAAATTACGAGATTTTTTCAAGAGTTGATGACGCTAAGAAATTTTTGAGAGAACAACCTACACCCTACGTAATTAAAGCAGATGGACTTGCTGCAGGTAAGGGAGTTTTAGTTTCAAGCGATATTGAAGAGGCCGACAATTTTATAAGTTCTATCTTTGCAGGAAAAATTGGAACAGTGAAAAGTAAGGTTATAATTGAAGAGTACCTTGAGGGCAAAGAAATGAGCGTCTTTTTTGCTATTGATAAAAAGACAATAAAATACATCGGAAGCGCACAAGACTATAAAAGAGCTTTTGATCATGACCGTGGGCCTAATACTGGTGGTATGGGTGCCTTCTCGCCGTCTCCTTTACTAACAAAAAAAATTTTAGAAAAGATCTTGAATAAAATCATTAAGCCAACAGTAGAGTACATGAAAGAAACTGGTAATGAGTTTTCCGGAATACTCTATGCAGGACTAGTTTTGAATAATGGAGAGCCAAAACTCATTGAATATAATGTGCGTTTTGGTGATCCCGAATGTCAAGCTCTGTGTGTTCGATTAGGTGCTCAGATATTCGATATATATTTTAGTGGAGCAAAAAATGAATTATCTAGTTTATCTATTAATGAGGCATGTGACAGTGCTATCACAGTTATTGTTGCAGAAAAAGGATATCCAAAAAATCCAAGAAGTGATTGTGAACTCAACGACATAGTTGATATAAAATATAATAAAGCGTTAAAGATATTCCACGCTGGCACTTATTTTAAAAATAACTTTTTATGCAATACTGGGGGACGAATTTTTAGTTTTACAGTAAGAAGCAAAAATCTTAAAGACGCTAGAACAATAGTGTATAAAGCACTAACTAAGATAGAAAATGAAAACATTTTTTACAGAACAGATATTGGCACCTATTAAATTAAATTTGTTTTTCGGGCATCCTTACAATTAAGCCTTCTAAATCATCAGTAACTGTAATTTGGCATGTTAGCCTAGAGGTTTTATCATCGGGGGAAAAGGCAAATTCTAGCATGTCACTTTCCATATCTTCTTTTTGGGGAAGTTTATCAACCCAATCGTTATCAACATAAACGTGGCAAGTGGAACAAGCACAGGCTCCTCCACAATCAGCTTCAATGCCTGGAATATCGTTGTCACGAGCACCCTCCATCACTGTTAGCCCATCTTCTACATCGACAACGTGTTCGGTCCCATTGAACTCTATATAAGTAATTTTAACCATTGGGAAGGAACTTAATATTATTTTTTTAATTATACAATCTTAAATTTAATCTATTAATAACAAAAAAAATGTTCTATTTTTGTTCTCATGAAAAATGCTCAAAAAAAAGATGCAATCTTGACTTGTGCTGAATTATGTACTTTAGAGAATAACTCTTTTGCAGCAGTTGCAGGGTTTGTAATTGTTAAACAGATGCCCTCAACAGCTAAAGGGACAGTGTTTCTAACATTAGAGGATGAAACAGGGACCTCAAATATAATTTGTTGGAATAGTGTTTACAGAAAGTTTAGGGATCAAGTTGTATTCTCTTCGTTTTTATTAGTACGTGGACAGCTACAAAGGGAAAACGAAGTCTCTCACCTAATTGCTGATGATATAAGAGACATCTCAAGACTTCTCGAACTTATTCCAAATATAAAATAAACCCACACTATTGAGTTGGCAGACCAATAAATCTTCTCATACCGTTTCTTAGTATCAACATAAGTATGGATGTTTTGTTTGCCTTTTTTGCCTCTTCGTTAAGTTTGTAAAGTTCATCTGTGGAAGAGATCTTTATCCTGTTTATTTGGATAATTACGTCTCCCTTTTTCAACCCTTTCTCCTCGCCAACAGACCCTGCCTTTACATCTACTATAACAACACCCTTTATATTTTGATCAATACCAAACTGTTCGGCTACTTCTCTTTCTAAATTAGACAAAGTCATCCCTGCAAACTCGACTTTTTTTGTCCTTTGTCTCGATGGTTGGCTTGACGCAATGTTATCTTCTAATCGACCTAGCTTGACGGACAAGGACACTTTCTTTCCATCCCTCAGTACCTTCACTGACACCTGCTTACCTACAGGACTGTCCCCAACTATCCTAACGAGCTCTCTGGTGTCCTTTATTGTCTTACCATCAAATTCAATAATAACATCTCCTGATTTTATACCCCCAGTTTTAGCAGGTCCATCAGGGACATCAGTAACTAAGGCACCATCAGTTTTTTCAATACCAAGAGCTTCCGCAACATCTTCAGTAACATCTTGTATTCTTACCCCTAACCAACCTCTTCTTGTCTCACCAAAAGTCGTGAGCTGGTCTATTACTTTCTCAACTACAGCCGATGACATCGAGAAACCTATACCTATAGACCCACCATTCGGAGAAAGAATCGCTGTGTTAACACCAATGACTTCACCATCCATGTTAAAAAGTGGTCCTCCTGAGTTTCCTCTATTTATCGCAGCATCGGTCTGTATGAAATCGTCATAAGATCCACTTAAAGCCCTGCCCCTCGCAGAAATAATACCTGCAGAAACAGAGAACCCTTGACCTAAGGGATTACCTATAGCTAAAACCCAGTCACCTACTTTAGCCTTGTTGCTATCTCCAAACCTAACAAACTTAAGCTTATCTTTCGCCTTAACTTTTAAAAGTGCTATATCTGTCTTAGGGTCAGTTCCAACAACTGTTGCTTCCATTAACCGGCCATCAAAAAATTCAATCTCTATTTGATCAGCATTTTCTATAACATGGTTATTTGTTACAACATATCCGTCAGCTGAGATAATAAAACCTGAGCCCAGCGCTGTGCCCCTTCGCTGTCTTCTAGGTGCACCATTTTGTTCTCTATCCATAAAGTCTCTGAATAAATCTTCGAATGGCGAACCAGGTGGTAGTTGTGGGTTGAGCTCCTGCCTGTTAGGCACGGTGGAGCTGGTGGTAATGTTAACCACTGAAGGACTTAATTTCTCCACGAGATCACTAAAACTACCCGGCATACCCTTTCCGTGGGATATACCACTGACAAAGATAAAAAATAAGAAAGTACAAACTGGTAAAAAAGCATAAGAACAAAATTTCTCTGCAGTATTTTTTCTCAAGACGTTCATGTAAGTTCCATCCTAAATATCTGTTACACCTATAATTATTATCCCAATAGCCATCATTACTAAACCAATTCGAGAAAGCTGTTTATTAGGAATGATCGAAATTTGACTCAAAGTTTTTTTTAGCCTTTCTGGTATAATCGCTAAAAAAAACCCTTCAAATGCTATTACGGATCCCAAAGCGAATAGCACCTTTTCTATCACTCTTTTTCACTTTCCTTTATATAATCAAAGAATTCAGAGTTAGGACTTATGACCATTGTGGTGTTTGATCCTGTCATTGATTGTTCGTATGCTATCAACGATCTGGTAAAAGCATAAAACTCTGGATCTCTACCAAACGCATCTGCAAAAATTTTGGTCGTTAGGGCATCAGCAGTACCCCTTATTATTTCAGCTTCTTTCTTTGCTTCAGATACCGTCTCAACAGCTTTTCTATCAGCTTCCGCTCTGACTATTTGAGCAGCCTCTTGACCTCTCGCTCTCTCGTCTGCTGCCATTCTTTCTCTCTCTGCTTGCATTCTTCTAAAAGTGGCTGCTAAGTTCTGTGTGGGTAGATCAGCTCTTTTGATCCTAACGTCAACTATTTCTACACCTAAACCTTTCGATTCTATCTTTGCGCTTTCNGTTATTCTTGTCATTAGCTCTATCCTGTCTGTTGATAGAACCGCATTAGAGGTCACAGATCCAAGCACTTCTCTTAATGCGGCATTCAGAATTCTTTCAAGGCGACTTTCAGCCGTAACAATTCCCCCAGTTCCTACGGCTTGCCTGAACTGAACGACNTTGATAATTCTGTATCTTGCGAAAGCATCTACCACCAATCTTCTATCATCAAGCGGTGTTACTTCGAGCGGCATGGTGTCGAGCGACAGTATCCTGTCATCGTACCTCACAACTTGTTGTATAAATGGTAGTTTAAATGCTAACCCAGGTTCTTCTTTAACGTCAGCAACTTGTCCAAATTGCAATACAAGCGCTTTTTGCCTTTCGTCAACTACAAAGAGTGAGGAGTATGNAACGAACGCTATAAGCGCTACTACTATTGATATAACCCGTAAAACCATTAATTATTTCCTCCTGCTCTGAGTTGATTGAGTGGAAGATACGGAACAACCCCTTGNTCCCCTCCAACATTTTGNTCTAGNATAACTTTATCAACATCACGCATGATTGACTCCATTCTCTCCAAATATAACCTTTTTCTNGTTACATCTTTAGCNTTGACATACTCTTCGTAAACGGAAACAAATCTAGCAGCCTCACCTTCACTTTCATTGACTACCCTNGCCTTATATCCTTCTGCCTCCTGNATTAATTGAGCTGCTTCCCCACGAGCNTTCGCTAATGCCTGATTAGCGTAAGCGTCNGCTTGTTTCTCCANNGTATCCTTCTCTTGCTCTGCAGCTTGTACGTCTCTGAAAGCGTCNATAACTTCGCCGGGTGGATCAGCTTTATCAAAGTTCAAGCGTACAATGTTTACTCCGCTGTCGTAACTGTCCAAAGTGGTTTGTATCAAAGTTCTAACTTCTGCACTGATTACAGCCCTATCTCTATTTAAAATGGGAGCGAGTTCCGATTTGGCAATCACCTCTCGCATTGCCGATTCAGAAACGGCTTGAATAGTTTCGCGTGGTTGGGCCAAGTTGAATAGAAATTTTGCTGGATCAGCAATATTCCATACTACTGAAAAATCAATATCTACTATGTTTTCATCTCCAGTCAGCATCAAACCTTCATCTTGGTTAGATGACCTGTTGCCAACTCCGATATCCTCGGTATTTTCTCTCGTAACGGTCAATACCTCATGTGTTATGAAGGGCCATGGGGCAAAGTTAAGTCCCGATTCACCCGTTCTGTAGTATTCACCCAGTAAAAGTTCAATGGACTTTTCCTCTGGCTTCACAGTGTAGAAAGAAGCATATGCCCAAAACAAAACAAGCGCCAGGCCGATTAACCCGTAGGAGCCTTTTCCAATTCCAGGGGATTTTTGGCCTCTACCGCCCCTACCGCCTGATCCACCACCCCCGAGTAGAACTTTAAGCCTTTCTTGACCTTTCCTTACCATATCGTCTATTTCAGGGATAGATGTAGGTTTGTCATCTCGAGGTCCCTTACCACCACTGCCGTTACTATTCCCCCAAGGGCTTTTATTTCCAGAATTATTTCCTCCACCCCAAGGGTTGTCATTATCATCGTTGGGCATTTCTNTTCCTTTACTACGTAAAAATCACTTGTTTGGTATAAATGCTCATTAATTTGAGAATTTCAAGTGTACAAAGTTAATTTAAAGTAACTAGTTCTTCTGCAGCAGTCGGATGTACCGCACAAGTTGCGTCAAAATCTTTTTTTGTTGCTCCCATTTTAACGGCTACAGCAGCAACTTGTATAAGTTCCGCGGCACCCTCTCCAACAATGTGGATCCCAAGAATTTTATCGGTTTTCTTTTCAACTAGCATTTTCATGAGCGTTTTTTGTGGATTTCCTGATAATTGATTTTTCATCGGTTTGAATTCGGTCTTAAAAACTACATAAGCTTTACCTACATTTACTACCTCTGACTCCGACATTCCAACTGTTCCAACCTCAGGCTTAGTAAAAACGGCTTTTGGAACCAAGTGATGGTCGGGCACTGTAGGTTTGTTTTTAAAAACCGTATCTACAAAAGCAATACCGTCGCGTATGGCTACTGGCGTTAAATTTAATCTGTCAGTAACATCACCTATAGCATAGACATTTGATACATTAGTCTTTTGATACTCATCAACCACCACCACACCTTCATTCAGATTAACCCCTAACTTTTCGAGTCCAAGATTTTCAATATTTGGCTTTCTACCAACAGCACAAACAACTTCGGTAACAACCAATTGGCTTTTGTCACTCAAATCCACTGAAAGTCCTTTTGAACATTTGGTAACGCTATCGATCACAGTATTAACTATCACCTTTATACCTTTTTCCTCTAATCCTTGTTTCACTAAGCGTTGAATGTCGTAATCAAACCCTCTTAATAAATTTTCGCCTCTGTAAACTAGTGTAACATCGACACCCAATCCATTAAAAATTGTAGCAAATTCACAGGCTATATAACCAGCACCATAAATTACGACTTTTTCTGGCAAGCTTGACATCATGAAAATATCATCAGATGACTTTGTAAACTGAACACCTGGAAACTCTGGTTTCTTAGGCTTACCACCAGTCGCTAAAAGAATATGTTTTGCCTTTATAACTTTCTGATTATCTAGCTCAACCTCGTTCATTCCTCTCAATTTTGCAAAGTTTTCATAAATTTCAACACCAGAGTTTTTCAAATTCATTTTGTATGCTGCCTCTAGCCTGTCTACCTCCTTGTTTCTAGCTATCACCATTCGCTGCCAATCAAAATGTGCACCTTTAATAGTCCATCCATAACCTTCACTATCGCTAAAATATTGGCTGAATTCTGCGGCGTGGACCATTAGCTTTTTGGGAACACATCCTCTTATTACGCAAGTACCACCTACGCGAGAGGACTCAGCAATACCAACACTAAAGCCCTGAGCGGCAGCTAACCTTGCTGAACGAACTCCACCTGATCCTGCTCCTATAACGAATAAGTCATACATTCTAGCCTCCTAAATTACCTTACAGCTTCCATCATCATTACCAATAATAATTTTAGAAGCCATATCTATAAATAAACCAACTTCAACAACTCCAACAATTTGAAGTAACCCAATAGATAACGTCTTTGGGTCCAGAATTTCATTTAGATGCAAATCAAGAATGTAATTTTGCTGATCAGTTACATATTTATTTGACGCAGATCTTCTGAAGGTAACTTTGGGCATTTGATACCCTAGAGAAATTAAAAATCTTTCTATAGAAGCTTTAATCCTTTCAGAACCAAATTGAACCACTTCAACTGGCAGGGGAAACTTTCCTAAGTTGGAAACAATTTTTGAGGAGTCAACTATTATGATAAACTGCTTAGAACAACTCGCTACAATTTTTTCCATCAAAAGCGCACCACCACCCCCTTTAATTAAATTATTTTCAGGATCAACTTCATCCGCTCCATCAATAACGACGTTAAGTTCGTCAACTTGATCCAGATCTATAATGTTAATTCCAAGACTGGAAGCGAGATCAGTTGTTTCTGTTGAAGTAGATACTGCAGTTATTGATTGACCATTTAGTATGAAAGTTTCATGGATTTTATTAATAAGGTGATTTACCGTTGATCCAGTGCCGAGCCCAATAATTTTCTTTGGATCTATAAATTCCATAGATTTTGTGGCTGCAATTTTCTTTCCAGAATTTATTTTTTTCTCCACCTTTGTTGGTTAATCGTACATCGAATTATAAAAAATATCCAGATGCCGGCTCGAAAATATACCAAGCATTCCTGACCCTTGATAAGAAATTCTTATGTTTTCACTCGTTGATATATTGGAGGTTCCGATTTTACCCATAGGAGAGAATTTAAGGTTCTCAACAGGATACTTCAAACCAACTGCTTCTACTGTTTTTATTTCATTCAGAGGAAATAAAGAAACACGTGAATTAACAGGCAGTTTAATAGAAAGATCATTTGGCAGGTGAAAAATAACATCTCTTTTTCCAACCACAAAAATCACGCGTCTATTCTTCACAAGCGATGAACAAACAGCTAAAAAGTGATCTAACCTTTGATCCATGAAGCCTAACGCAATAATTTTTTTTGACTTAATAAGTGATGTGCACTTATCAAAATCCGTTGAGTCTTGATCTTCAATCTTAATTAATTCACTTCCCTTTCCAACCCACTTTTCCGGAGACCTTATAGAATCTAAATCCCCTATTATATATTTGGGAACTGTATGCGTTGGAAGAAAATTTGCTCCTCCATCAGCTGCTATCAGATCATTGGTAAGAGCTAGGCTTTTTGAAAGAAGAGTTTTGGAAAAGCCTGCACCACCTACGAGCGTTACAGCATCTCCTAATTCAAGTCTTTTTTCAAATTTTTTGGACATTGCAAACGTATCGCGCTTTCACATTTCTTAAATTATTTTTTTTTGTTTGGTTGTCCTATTCCTTTAAAAAGAGCTTTGAAAGGCCAAGCCCAAAACACACCTACTATAATATATATCAAAAGTTCTATAAATAAGTTTGGTCTTTCAAAAAAAGTAAGCAAGTTCAAAACCAACACTATGTACAAAGGTAACCAAAGCAATAAAACTAAAAGGGCGAATAATCTTTTTAATCTATATGAAGACATCTCTATACTGAATTATAATTAAAATGGGTCATTTATCAAAATAGTTTGGTTTCTTTCTGGCCCAGTTGAGATTATCGAAACCTCGGTCTCAGAAAGTTCCTCTATCCTTTGAATATACGCCCTTGCCTTTGTAGGCATCTGATCAATTTTTTCCAATCCAACCGTACTGGTGTTCCAACCATCGATTTCCTCGTATATTGGAGACAGTTTATTTGATAAAGAAGTGGAAACAGGAAAATCCGTATATTCTTCCTTTTCAATTCTATATCCTACACAAATCTTAATTTTTTCAAGCTTATCTAAAACGTCAATTTTTGTGAGAGCAAGACTAGTAACACCATTAAGCAAACAACTTCTTCTAACCAGCGGTGCATCAAACCAACCACATCTTCTGTCTCTACCTGTCACTGTTCCCTTTTCATTTCCCTCTTCTGATAGATAACGTCCAATACTATCAGTAAGCTCGGTAGGCATTGGACCCTCTCCTACCCGAGTGGTGTATGCTTTTGTTATTCCTAATACAGAGTTGATTTTATTATGAGCAACACCGCTTCCAATTGCTGCTGCTGCCGCAATTGTTGAAGAAGAGGTAACAAATGGATAAGTGCCAAAATCTACATCGAGCATAGAACCTTGCGCGCCTTCAAATAAAATATTTTTATTTTTTTTAATCTGTTCGTTAAGAATTTTCCAAACGGGCTTTATGAACATATTAATTTTTTTACCCACTATCATCAATTCATCAAAAAGTTGTTCTTCATCTATATCAGTGGCACCCAATCCTGCCCTCAAAATATCATGATGCTCTTTAATAATATTTAATTTTCTCTTCACTTGGTTTGGGTCTTTCAGATCACCGGTCCTTAATGCCCTTCTTCCAACTTTATCTTCATAAGCTGGCCCTATTCCTCTTCCAGTTGTACCTATTTTTTCTTTTCCCGCTTTCTGTTCCCGCAAAAGATCTAGATCTTTGTGAAAGGGTAGTATAAGAGGCGTATTCTCAGAAATTAAAAACCTGTCGCTACAAATCTTTATTCCCCTCGAGTTTAATTGTTCAATCTCTTCCAGTAATTTCCATGGATCTAATACCACTCCGTTCCCAATTACCGCAATCTTATCTTCTCTTATGACTCCGGATGGCAAAAGTGAAAGCTTGAATACTTGATCACCAACAACTAATGTATGACCAGCGTTGTGACCTCCTTGAAATCTAACTATGGTATCTGCCTTTGAAGAAAGCAAATCTACGATTTTTCCCTTTCCTTCGTCGCCCCACTGTGTGCCTATTACAATTAAATTACTCATTTCTTGATCTAATCAGATTTCAAAACTCAAAGTTTTTGCCTCTTTTACACCTTTTAGCCTCTTTATTTCCTTTAAATCTTTTGGGTCAATTTTTTCATCAATCCCTAATAAAGCTAGCGCTAAGCCAGCCTTTTCCTTTCTTCCTAAAGAAAAAGTTGCAATGTTTACATTCATCTTGCCCAACGTCGTTCCTAGTAGGCCAATAAAACCTGGTGTATCTATATTTGATGTATAAAGCATAAATTTCTGTGGCATTGTATCCATATCAATTCCATTTATTTGAATAAATCTAGGCTGCCCGTCAGAATAAACCGTCCCAGCTGCAGATCTAATGGCCCTCTCGGTCTTCACCAAAATTCTAATATACGATCCAAAGGCTCCCTGCGAGTCTTTTTTTATCTCACTAATTACGATACCTCTTTCACGAGCAAAAATTAAAGATGACACAAGATTGACAGACCCAATACCAACAATTGGGTTAAGGATTGAAGCTACGATTGAACAAGTCAATGGACGCGTATTCAGTTCGCCAACTGAGCCAACATATTCAATGTTTATCTCCTGTAGACCTGATTCAATAACCTGCCCAATAAAGCCACCTAATACATCAGATACTTTGACCCAAGGTTTAAGTAATGGTGCTTCTGCAGCAGATATTGAAGGTGAGTTAATAGAATTTGTTATTGCACCTTCTTTTAAATAATCTGCTATCTGTTCAGCAACTTGCACCGCAACTTTTACTTGAGCTTCTGAAGTAGAGGCTCCAAGATGTGGTGTGCAAACAACATTTTCCAGACCAAACAAAGCGTTATCCACTGCGGGCTCTGAGCCAAATACATCAAAAGCAGCTCCAGCAATTGATTTTTCTTTCAGCGCTTTTGCAAGTGCGTTTTCATCTACAAGACCCCCTCTTGCACAATTAACTAGTATCGCGGTACTTTTCATTTTTTTGATCAAAGAACCATTTATGATATTGGTGGTCTTATCAGTTTTTGGAACATGTAATGAAATTATATCACTTTCAGCTACAAGCTTTTCGAGCGTCTTTACTCTTTCTATACCGAGACCCCGTACTTTTTCGTCGGTTAAAAAAGGATCATAAGCTTTAACTTTAAGTTTGAGCCCCAAAGCACGATCCGCAACAATCGAACCTATATTCCCAACACCAATTAATCCCAAGGTTTTCCCTGTTAATTCTTGTCCCATAAACTTCGATTTTTCCCACTTTCCTTGTTGCGTCGAATGGTCCGCTGCGGGAATTTGCCGACAAGAGGCGAAAATCATAGCCAGAGTGTGTTCTGCCGTAGTTATTGCATTGCCATGAGGCGTATTCATTACCACAATTCCCTTAGAGGATGCCGCTTTAAGATCAATATTATCCACGCCTATACCCGCTCTACCAATGACCTGCAAATTTTTTCCTCGATCAATAACGTCTCTTGAGACTTTGCTAGCAGATCTAATTATTAGTCCTGAGTAAGGTTCAATGACCTCCTTAAGGCTATTACTTGTTCCGCAGTCTGGCTTGTAATCGAAATCGATATTACTTTTTTGAAGAGTTTCTAATGCTCTCTGTGATATCTTATCGGATACTAATACTCTATGCCTTTTTGCCATTGTTGGTTACCCTTAGTAGCTTGATATTATTTCGTGGAAACAGTACTCCAACCAAGGTAGTAATTTTTGAATATCATCCAGATTAATTGTTGCTCCACACCAAATTCTTAAACCTGGTGGAGCATTTCTGTGACCCTTTATATCAAACGCAGCGTTTTCCGCTTCTAGCAGCGCAACAAATTCTTTAACAAAGCGAGTTTTTTCGTCTGGAATTAGTGAAATAAGCCTCTCGTCTGAAAACTTTAAGCATACTGACGTATTTGAACGGTTTCTTGGATCACTTACTAAATTTTCTATCCAAGGCGTTTTATCTACCCACCCCTGCAAGCACTTAAAGTTTTCATTACTTCTTCGGATTGTTTCAGTCAATCCACCAATCTCCTTGATCCACATCAAGCTATCTAAGGCATCTGCTACACAAAACATGGATGGTGTATTTAACGTTTCTCCTTCATAAACTCCTTCTATCAACTTTCCATTTTTAACGAGCCTAAATATTTTAGGCATTGGTCTTTCAGGATGAAATGTTGAAAGGCGTTTTATGGCATTAGGACTCAAGACTACTACGCCATGACCTCCTTCACCACCGAGGACCTTTTGCCAAGAAAAAGAAACCGCATCAAGCTTTTCCCAATCTAATTTCTGAGAAAAAACTGCAGAAGTAGCATCACAGAGCACTAACCTTTCATCACTTTTTTCAATCCAGTTTGAGTTGGGGACACGCACGCCAGAGGTTGTTCCATTCCATGTAAAACAAATATCCGAGCTGCTAGAAACCTTATCAAGATCCGGTAGGTATCCGTACTCTGCTTTTTCTACTTTACATCGCTCTAATTTTAATTGATCGACAGCATCCTCTGCCCAATCGTTACCAAATGACTCCCACACTAGCATAGTCGTCTCGTTTTTTCCTAAAAGTGACCACATTAAAAGCTCAAATGCTCCTGTGTCAGAGCCCGGCACTATAGCCACTTTATAGCCCTCAGGAAGCTCTAGTATTTCACCAGTTAAATTGATTAAATTTTTGATTTGTTGGAGCGGTTTTTTTGCTCTATGTGATCTTCCAAGATAGGCTATTTTCTCTATTGCGTCTGCACTCCATCCCGGTCTCTTAGGACATGGACCAGAAGAAAAAAGGGGTCTTGAAGGCTTTTGCAATGGCTTAATATTCATAACAAACTGCTTTACATTGATATCTTTAAAACTTGGTCTTTTTCAATATAGACAAGCAAGTGGCGATAGTCTCTTCTAATTTATTTTTTTCTCTATGCTCAACCATTAATCTAATAACATTTTCGGTGCCTGATCGTCTGATGAGAATACGGCCCTTACCAGTTATTGAGCGCCTGACATCTTCCAACCTATTTTTTATTTGCTCATTTTTTTCGAAATCGTTGCATTCATGAGCGTCTATATTTACCACTGTTTGTGGGAATGGCTCGAACAAATTAAAAAGCTGACTTGCTTTTTTTTTGTTTTCTACCAAAACACTCAATACTTGCAATGACGTAATTAATCCATCACCTGCATTTGAATAATCCGNCAGAATCATATGGCCTGACTGTTCTCCACCTAAGTTTAAACTTTGCCTATTCATACATTTTGAGACGTTTTTGTCACCTACCTGCGTCCGAATCAAGCTTACTCCTATTTTTTCTAGGTATAGCTCCAAGGCTAGGTTAGACATAACTGTTGCTACGACAGTATTTTTATTCAGTGAATTTTTATTTACCCAGGCTTCAGCTAAAAGTCCAATAACTATGTCCCCATTAGCTAACTTCCCCTGCTCATCGATGAATAAAACTCTGTCAGCATCGCCGTCTAAACATATCCCTATATCTGCACTGTTTTCTAGAACTGCTTTTTGTGCTTTTTCTGGTTTTGTTGAACCACACTCTTTATTGATATTGAAACCATCGGGAGCCACGCCTATAGACACAACCTCTGCACCAAGCTCTCTTAGAATTTGGGGTAGAATCTTATATGCGGCACCATTAGCACAGTCCGCTACTATCCTAATTCCGCCAAGGCTTAAATTACTTGGAATAGTAATCTTTGCAAATTCGGTATAACGGCCAAGAACATCATTTATCCTACTCGCTTTACCTAGATCACTTGGAATCACTAATGGTGATTTGTTCCTAATCTCTTTACTGATTTCCTCTTCAATTTTTGTATCTATCTTCAAACCATCTTTATCAAAAAATTTTATTCCATTGTCTTCGTATGGGTTATGGGATGCCGAAATCATAATGCCGAGGTCAGCTCTCAGGGATTTTGTTAGAAAACTTACTGCAGGTGTAGGCAAAGGTCCAAGTAAGTTTACCTCCCAGCCCATAGAGATAAAACCAGCAGTTAGAGCATTTTCAACCATATATCCAGACCTTCTCGTATCCTTGCCTATAATAACCTTAGGAAAATTTATACCTTTTCCGATCACATGACCTGTTGATAGAGCAATTTTCAATATCGTTTCGGGATCAATAGGGTAGGTATTTGTCCTTCCTCTTATCCCATCAGTTCCGAATATATTTCCTTCCATTTATGCAAACCTTATTTTATTTAAAAATATTCCAAACTTTCATTGCATCGACCGTCTCCTTTACGTCATGCACTCTAACAATGTTCACCCCGTTACTGACTATTTTCAGCATTGCTGCTATCGAACCTGATAATCTTGCCGAGGGCAGCCTTTCACTAATAATTTCGCCAATAAAACTCTTACGTGACACCCCTATCATGAGCGGACATCCTAATCCAAGGAACAGACTAGCTTTTTTTATTATTTCCATATTATGGCTAAAACTTTTTCCGAAGCCAATGCCTGGATCTATAATAATGCGTTTTCTTGATATGCCTGTACTTTCAGCTTCAGCGATCTTCTCTTTAAGATAATCATAAATATCTAGAAGGACATTTTCATAATGAGGTTTATTTTGCATATTTTCTGGCAAACCTTGAGAGTGCATCAAACACATACCTGCTTTATATTTTGCTACAACGCCAAACATTTTTTCATCAAATGATCCTGCAGAAATATCATTCACTATGGAAGCTCCAGCTTGCAAAGCTTTCTCAGCAACAATTGCCTTTCTAGTATCAACTGAAATTATTGCTGAGGGAGCAGATTGTTTTATTTTCTTAATTACTCCTATTACTCTTTCTATTTCTATACTGGACGCAACCTCCTTCGCTCCAGGCCTTGTTGATTCACCTCCTACATCTAATATACAGCAGCCAGCTTTAAGAAGATTTAGACCTTTTTCGACAAACTGTTTTTCTGAAAAGGATTGTTCTCCATCGTAAAAACTATCAGGAGTAACATTCAAAACTCCCATAACAAGTGTAGTGTCGAAGTTTAGTCCCAATTTTGAATTTGGCTTTGATATAAATTTTTTTAGAAACTCTTTTTTTACATCAGAAGTAGAGATAACCCTCGAGCCTTTATTCCTCTCGGTAACTCTGAATGAATTAAAAACGGTATTACCACCATTGATAGTATGAAGGTGCTCTGCTCCACGTTGAAGATAGTTTAACTCTGGGAAAAAGTATTGCATTTTCAAGTCAAACTTTGCTTGAAGTGACTAGTCAATTCACTGTAATTATCGAAACTAAAGTCGATTCCAGCTTTTTCCACAGTTTGTGGTGCGTAACCCCTTTTATGAAAAAAAAAGCTTGCACCAACCGCTTTTGCTAAAAGTAAATCAATTGCAGTATCACCGACATAAAAATAACTTCCATTACCTAATCCTTTTACAGAATGATAAAAAACTTTTGGGTCAGGCTTTAAAACTCCAGTGCTATCTCCGTATGCAAATCCATCAAAGTATTGATAAATATTGAGATCAAATAAAACCTTTTTAGCGCTGCTTTCAAACTTCTGCGTACATATAGTCAATTTTAACCCTTGGCTTTTCAAAAACTCTATTAGCTCTAATACTCCTTTATAAAGAGAACAACCCTTAACAGGATCTTCGTAGTATCTATCTTGAAAAAACTCAAAGTAGACATCCAAACCGCTATCTGGAATACCTCCAGTCGATACCAAGAGCTTCTCTACCTGCTTTTTTGTCCCACCGCCAATGAATCCTTTATACTGTTCGAGCTTTATTGGATTTCTCCCAATACTCTTCAAAAGTTCATTTCCAGCATTTAGTAAGGCCGGTGCCGTATCAGCAAGGGTTCCGTCCAAATCAAAGGTCACAATTTTTTCTTTTTTTGACATTAAACCAATTTACTATCAGCAATACTCAACAGTAACTCCTATGTTACGCATACCTTCTGTTAATACATCAGCCAATTTATCTTGTCGGAACAAGTAAATCTTTTTCATTAAAAGATCCTTCGTTAAATGGCAGGCCATGCTTAAGGCAAACTCTTTATTAAGAAACATATCATTTTTGGAAAACCTATAGAGATCGGTTGGACACCAAATACAATTAACACCTCCTTTCAACAAAAAAGCAACCTCAGTCTTACTTCGTGCTAATTTTAAATTTTTAAATTCTTTATTGAGCACATAAGCATTTTGTGCAACNGACATTGTCAGTATTTCGCTATCGGTTTCTGGACTCATTTCTGTGAATTCTTTATAGATCTCTGAAGGGCAGATAACCCAAGTCATTGTTGAAGTGGAAATAAATTCCTTTAAAAAACAAATATNTTTTTGTTGTAACATCCTATTCGAAATGAATAACAGGCCAGCATTAGGAATCTTAGTCNTGATAACTAAATTATTCTTGTTAAGCAAATTCAAATTTGTTTTAGATGTATCTGGTTGAACCTTCGTTCTACTTATCTGAACCCCAAGCCTTCCCAAACCCCTATCTAGCTTTTCTAGACGCACAGTAGCCATAACCACACTATCTAAACATAGGCACGAAATAGCTATTTTCTCTGCTAATGTTTCTAGCAGTGCAACTCTTTTCTGACCGATTTCATCCTCAATTACTTCAATTATATTGTCATATGATAATACTAAATCAACGTTATCATGCATTGGTTGATTATCGGTATTCACTTCCAAAATGACATTGAAGGATACTCTTTGTTTAACACCATACTCTGGCTGAAAGGCGCCGATGTCTATCTCTCTAACATAGTCTCTTACTAAAATATGGTCTACATTCGCCTTTTTTTTTCCTCCTAGGTCTAGGAGGTCTTTTTTCTTAAATTCTTCAGTAA